>Ga0182738_1006634_pt1 | contig 11960 bp, 7 predicted proteins | sample eDN5th30CBELigMG_FD_128876 | JGI IMG/M metagenome (GOLD analysis project Ga0182738, IMG submission 128876) | Enriched Miracle-Growth compost microbial communities from Emeryville, California, USA - eDNA 5th pass 30_C BE-Lig MG (version 2)... ...
GGCGAGGCGCAACGCATCCGGCTGGCCTCGCAGATCGGCTCGGGCCTGACCGGCGTGATGTACGTGCTGGACGAGCCCAGCATCGGGCTGCACCAGCGCGACAACGACCGCCTGATCGGCACGCTGAAGCACCTGCGCGACATCGGCAACAGCGTGATCGTGGTCGAGCACGACGAGGACATGATCCGCGCCGCCGACCACGTGATCGACATGGGCCCCGGCGCCGGCATCCACGGCGGCGAGGTGATGGCGCAGGGCACGTACGACGAGGTGGCGGCCAGCCCCGGCTCGCTGACCGGCCAGTACCTCAGCGGCGCGCGCCGCATCGAGGTGCCGACGCGCCGCACGCCCTGGCTGCCGGTGCTGCGCAAGGACGAGCCCGAGAAGAAGAAGGCCTCGAAGTTCCCGCCCAGCCCGGCGGCCGAGCGCCGCGCCGAGCGAGAGGCGCGGCACCTGGCGACGCAGGGCGCGCTGCAGGAGATCCGCGTCGTCGGCGCCACCGGCAACAGCCTGAAGAACGTGAGCGTCGGCTTCCCGGTGGGCCTGTTCACCTGCGTCACGGGCGTGTCGGGCTCGGGCAAGTCCACGCTGGTCAACGACACGCTCTACGCCGCCGTGGCGCGCACCATCTACCGTGCCCACGAGGAGCCGGCGCCGCACGAGGCGGTGGAGGGCATCGAGTACTTCGACAAGGTCATCAGCGTCGACCAGAGCCCGATCGGCCGCACGCCGCGCAGCAACCCGGCCACCTACACGGGCCTGTTCACGCCGATCCGCGAGCTGATGGCCGAGACCAACACCGCCAGGGAGCGCGGCTACGGCCCCGGGCGCTTCAGCTTCAACGTGGCCGGCGGGCGCTGCGAGGCCTGCCAGGGCGACGGCGTGGTGAAGGTGGAGATGCACTTCCTGCCCGACGTGTACGTGCCCTGCGAGGTGTGCAAGGGCCAGCGCTACAACCGCGAGACGCTGGAGGTGCAGTACAAGGGCCGCAACATCGCGCAGATCCTCGACATGACGGTGGAGGACGCGCACGCGTTCCTTCAGGCCGTGCCCACCATCGAGCGCAAGCTGCGCACGCTGCTTCAAGTCGGCCTCTCGTACATCAAGCTGGGCCAGAGCGCGACCACGCTCTCGGGCGGCGAGGCGCAGCGCGTGAAGCTGGCGCTGGAGCTGAGCAAGCGCGACACCGGCCGCACGCTCTACATCCTGGACGAGCCCACCACCGGCCTGCACTTCGCCGACATCGAGCTGCTGCTGAAAGTGCTGCACCAGCTGCGCGATGCGGGCAACACCATCGTCGTGATCGAGCACAACCTGGACGTCATCAAGACCGCCGACTGGGTGATCGACATGGGCCCCGAGGGCGGCGCCGGCGGCGGCCAGGTGGTGGTGGCCGGCACGCCGGAGACGGTGGCCGCCTGCGAGGCGAGCCACACCGGGCGCTACCTGAAGCGCATCCTGCTGGCGGGCTGAACCGCCGCGTCGCTCCCATGCCCTGGCACGCCTCGCTGGCACTGGACTATCGGCGGGAGGGCCCGCGCACGGTGGCGCACTTCCGCCACCAGGGGCCGTTGCGGCTGCTGCGCAGCCTCTACCCGGAAGGCGACGCCGTCTGCCACAACGTGCTGGTGCACCCGCCGGGCGGCCTGGTGGGCGGCGACACGCTGGACATCCGCGTGCAGGCCGGCCCGGGCGCGCACGGGCTGATCACCACGCCGGGCGCCACGCGCTTCTACCGCTGCGAGGCCGAGCCGGCGCGCCAGCGCACCGAGGTGGCGCTGGAGGCCGGCGCGCGCCTCGAATGGCTGCCGCAGGAGGCGCTGTGCTATCCCGGCTGCGACGCCGTCAACGAACTGCGGCTGACGCTGGCCGAGGGCGCGGAGCTGATCGGCTGGGACGTCGCCGCGCTCGGCCTGCCCGCCGCCGGCCAGCCCTTCACCCGCGGGCAGCTGCGCCAGCACCTGGAGTGGCCCGGCCGCTGGCTGGAGCGCGGGCACCTCGACGCGGGCGACGCGCGCCTGATGGACGGCCCGCTCGGCCTGGCCGGGCAGCGCTGCCTGGGCACGTTGTTCTGGCTGTGCGGCACGCCGCCGGCGCGGGCGCTGCGGGAGCAGGCGCTGGCGCTGGCGCGCGAGCGCATCGAGGCCAGCCCGCTGCGGCACAGCGCGGGCGCCACCGCCCTGCAGCCCGGCGTGGTGGTGGTGCGCGTGCTCGCGCCGCTGACCGAGCCGGCGATGCTGCTGCTGCGCGAAGTGCGCGCGGCCTGGCGCGCGGCGCTGTGGCAGCAGGACGGGCCGCCGCCGCGCATCTGGTCGACCTGAGGCCTTCTCTGTCTTTCTCCCTCTCCCTCTGGGAGAGGGTCGGGGTGAGGGCCGGCGGCAGTGGCTGGAAAACGCGCCGTTTCCATCGGCGTGCGGCCCCTCACCCAGCCTCTCCCCAGCGGGGAGAGGAGCCGAGCCGGAATCTCAGATGGCGACCAGCTGGCGGACGCCGCGGGCCTCCATGTCCTTGCCATCGCCGCGGGCGATCACCTCGCCGCGCTCCATCACGAGGTAGTGGTCGGCCAGTTCCTGCGCGAAGTCGTAGTACTGCTCGCACAGCACGATCGCCATGTCGCCGCGGCCGGCCAGCATGCGGATCACGCGGCCGATGTCCTTGATGATGCTGGGCTGGATGCCTTCGGTGGGCTCGTCCAGGATCAGCAGCTTCGGGCCCGGCGCCAGCGCGCGCGCGATGGCGAGCTGCTGCTGCTGCCCGCCCGAGAGATCGCCGCCGCGCCGGTGCAGCATCTGTTTGAGCACCGGGAACAGTTCGAACAGCGCCGGCGGGATCGGCGTGGAGGCGCTGCGGTAGGCCAGGCCCATGCGCAGGTTCTCCTCGACGGTGAGCCGCGCGAAGATCTCGCGCCCCTGCGGCACGTAGCCCATGCCGGCGCGGGCGCGCTCGTAGGGCGTCTTCCCGTGCACCGGCCGGCCGTCGAATTCGATGCTGCCGCTCTTGATGGGCACCAGGCCCATCAGCGACTTCAGCAGCGTCGTCTTGCCCACGCCGTTGCGCCCCAGCAGCACCGTGACCTCGCCCGGCCGCGCCTCGAAGCTCACGTCGCGCAGGATGTGCGAGCCGCCGTAGTACTGGTGGATGTTTCTGACGTTCAGCATGGTCATCTACCCAGGTACACCTCGATCACGCGCTCGTCGCTCTGCACCTCGTCGAGCGTGCCCTCGGCCAGCACCGCGCCGTCGCACAGCACGGTGACCTTGCGCGAGATCGCGCGGACGAAGTGCATGTCGTGCTCCACCACCATCAGCGAGTGCCTGCCCTGCAGCGAGAGGAACAGCTCGGCCGTGCGCGCCGTCTCCTCGTCGGTCATGCCCGCCACCGGCTCGTCCAGCAGCAGCAGCTTCGGGTCCTGCATCAGCAGCATGCCGATCTCCAGCCACTGCTTCTGGCCGTGGCTGAGCAGGCCCGCCATGCGGTTCACGCTCGCGGCCAGGTGGATGGTGTGCAGCACCTCGGCCAGCCGGTCGGCCTGTGCCGAGTCGAGGCGGAAGCGCATCGAATGCCTGACGCCCTTGTCGGTCTTCAGCGCCAGCTCCAGGTTCTCGAACACGGTGAGCTGCTCGAACACGGTGGGCTTCTGGAACTTGCGGCCGATGCCCAGTTGCGCGATCTCGGCCTCGCGGTGGCGCAGCAGGTCGATGGTGCTGCCGAACCAGACGGTGCCGCTGTCGGGCCGCGTCTTGCCGGTGATGATGTCCATCATGGTCGTCTTGCCGGCGCCGTTGGGGCCGATGATGCAGCGCAGCTCGCCGGGCGCGATGTCCAGGCTCAGCCGGTTGATCGCCTTGAAGCCGTCGAAGCTGACGCTCACGTCCTCCAGGTACAGGATGCGGCCGTGGGTCACGTCCACCTCGCCCGGCACCGCCGGGCGACCGTAGCCGGCCTCGCGGCCGCCGGACTCGGTGCGGCCCGTGGGCGGCTGGCCGTGGTGCATCGCGTAGCGCGCGGCGCCGGCGTCCATCAGGTCGGGCGTCATGCCTTGGCCCCTCCTTGCGCTTCGGCGGCGGCGGCGGGCGCCTGCCTCTTCGCGCCGCGCCGCAGGCGCCGCACCAGGCCGACGATGCCGTCGGGCAGGAACAGCGTCACCGCGATGAACAGCGCACCCAGGAAGTACAGCCAGTACTCCGGCGCCACCACCGTCAGCCAGCTCTTGGCGCCGTTGACCAGGAAGGCGCCGACGATCGGACCGACCAGCGTGGCGCGGCCGCCCACCGCCGTCCAGATCGCGATCTCGATGGAGGCGGCGGTGCTCATCTCGCCCGGGTTGATGATGCCCACCTGCGGCACGTACAGCGCGCCGGCCACGCCGCACATCATGGCCGAGATGACCCAGATGGCGAGCTTGTAGGGCAGCGGGTCATAGCCGCAGAACATGGTGCGCGACTCGGCGTCGCGGATGGCTTGCAGCACGCGGCCGAACTTGCTGCCCACCAGCCACTTCGCGAAGAGGAAGAAGCCCAGCAGCACCAGGCCGGTGAGCGCGAACAGCAGCATGCGCGCCTCGCGCGTGGCGATGGGCTGGCCCAGGATGCGCTTGAAGTCGGTGAAGCCGTTGTTGCCGCCGAAGCCCGTCTCGTTGCGGAAGAAGAGGAGCATCGCCGCGAAGGTCAGCGCCTGCGTGATGATCGAGAAGTACACACCCTTGATGCGCGAGCGGAAGGCGAAGTACCCGAACACCAGCGCCAGCAGGCCGGGCACCGCCACCACCATCAGCATCTGGAACACGAAGGAGTCGCTGAAGGTCCAGTGCCAGGGCAACTGCTTCCAGTCGAGGAAGACCATGAAGTCCGGCAGGTCGCTCTGGTAGTTGCCGTCGCGGCCGATCTGGCGCATGAGGTACATGCCCATCATGTAGCCGCCCAGCGCGAAGAACAGGCCGTGGCCCAGAGAGAGGATGCCGGTGTAGCCCCAGATCAGGTCCATCGCCAGCGCGCAGATGGCGTAGCACATGATCTTGCCCAGGAGCGCCACCGTGTAGTCGCTCATGTGGAAGGGGCTGCCGGCGGGCACCGCGAGGTTGAGCACCGGCGCGAGCGCGCACACCGTGATGAGGGCGATGAAGAAGGCGGTCCAGCCCTTGCCCGTGAGCAGCGGCGCCCTGGAAGGAAGAGAGATCGCGCTCATGGCAGCACGGGCAGCATGGGCAGAAACACTCGGCCAGGAACACCGCGGAACCGGCTTTGCCGGGCCGCTGGTGTTGCCCCCTTGAGGGGGGATTCGAGCACACGAAGTGAGCGAGAAACGGGGGTGGTCATGCTTCTCGGCCCTTGATCGCGAAGATGCCCTGCGGCCGCTTCTGGATGAACACGATGATGAACACGAGCACGGCGATCTTGGCCAGCACCGCGCCGGCCCACCCTTCGATGAACTTGTTGAGGATGCCCAGCCCCAGCGCGGCGTACACGGTGCCGGCGAGCTGGCCGACGCCGCCCAGCACCACCACCATGAAGCTGTCGACGATGTAGCCCTGCCCCAGGTCGGGCCCGACGTTGCCGATCTGGCTGAGCGCGCAGCCGGCCAGCCCGGCGATGCCCGAGCCGAGCGCGAAGGCGTAGGTGTCGATGCGCGCGGTGTTCACGCCCATGCAGGAGGCGATGGGCCGGTTCTGCGTGACGCCGCGCACGAACAGGCCCAGCCGCGTGCGGCCGATCAGCCAGCCCATCGCCAGCAGCACCAGCGCGGCGAAGACGATGATGCCGATGCGGTTCCAGGGCAGCGTGAGGTTGTTCATGAGCTGCACGCCGCCGCTCATCCACGAGGGGTTCTCCACGCCCACGTTCTGCGCGCCGAAGAGCGAGCGCACCCCCTGCTGCAGCATCAGGCTGATGCCCCAGGTGGCCAGCAGCGTCTCCAGCGGACGGCCGTAGAGGAAGCGGATCACGCCGCGCTCCAGCACCGCGCCCACCAGCGCCGAGGCGAGGAAGGAGGCAGGGATCGCCGCCACCAGGTACCAGCCGAACAGCGACTCGGGCAGGAAGCGCTGGAACAGCCCCTGCATCACATAGGTGGCGTAGGCGCCGATCATGATCAGCTCGCCGTGCGCCATGTTGATCACGCCCATCAGCCCGTAGGTGATGGCCAGGCCCAGCGCCGCCAGCAGCAGCACCGAGCCGAGGCTGATGCCGCTGAAGATGGCGGCCAGCCGCTCGCCCCACACGAGCGAGGCGTCGATGGCGGCGATGGCCGACTTCAGCGCGGCCTGCACCTGCGGATCGGTCTCGGACGCGAGGCGCTCGTTGAGCAGCAGCTTGGTGTCCGGGCTCCTGCTGTCGGCCAGCAGCTTCGCGGCCTCCAGGCGGCGCGCCTGGTCCTCGCTGCCGATCAGGGCCGCGGCGCGGGCCATCTCCAGCCGCGCCTTCACGGCGCTGCTGCGCTCGGCGGCCAGCGCCTTCTCGATCAGCGGCAGGCGCGAGGCGTCGGGGTCCTTGAACAGCGCCCCGGCCGCCTGCGCCCGCACCTGCTCGTCGGGACTGGCCAGCCGCAGCGCGGCCAGGGCCGCGTCGAGCGCGCCGCGCATGTAGTTGTTGTTGACCACGTCCTCGGCGTCGTCGGGCACCGCCACCTCGGCACCGCTCACCGGGTCGTAGCCCTTGTCGTCGCGGATGACGAAGACCTGCCCGCCCGCCACCTTCACCGCGTCGTCGGCCAGGGCCTGGATGAAGGCGGCGGTCTTCTCGTCGGCGTCGAGCACCGCCTGGTTGAGCGCCGCCACGCGCTCCTCGCTGTCGCCGTCGGCGATGGCGTGCGCCTGCCCGGCGGTGAGGGCCTGGGCCTGCGCCGACCACCCCAGCCACAGGGCGAGCAGCAAGTGCAGGAAGAGACGCAACGAGGACATCTTCACGGATTCCGGGCTCTGGCTCTGGTATTCACTCCTCTCCCCTCTGGGGAGAGGCTGGGTGAGGGGCAAGCGGCGGTGGATGCGCCATGCGGCGCTGTGCCCCCACCCCAACCCTCCCCCAGCGGGGGAGGGAGCAAGTCATCACACCTTCGACTTGCCGTCCGGCTCGTCCTTCTTCTTGTCGTTGCCCTCGATGAACGGGCTCCACGGCTGGGCCCTGATCGGCTCCTTGGTCTTCCACACCACGCTGAACTGGCCGTCGGCCTTGATCTCGCCGATGAGCACCGGCTTGTGCAGGTGGTGGTTCTTCTCGTCCATCTTCACGGTGAAGCCGTCCGGCGCCTTGAATGTCTGGCCGGCCATGGCGGCGATCACCTTGTCGGTGTCGGTGCTCTTGGCCTTCTCCACCGCCTGCTTCCACATGTGGATGCCGATGTAGGTGGCCTCCATCGGGTCGTTGGTCAGCGGCTTGTCGGCCTGGCCGGGCAGCTTCTTGGCCTTGGCGTAGTCGCTCCACGTCTTGATCCACGCCGTGTTGGCCGGGTTCTTCACCGACATGAAGTAGTTCCATGCCGCCAGGTGGCCCACCAGCGGCTTGGTGTCGACGCCGCGCAGCTCTTCCTCGCCGACCGAGAAGGCGACCACCGGCACGTCCTTGGCCTTCAGGCCGGCGTTGCCCAGCTCCTTGTAGAAGGGCACGTTGGAGTCGCCGTTGATGGTGGAGATCACCGCCGTCTTGCCGCCCTGGCTGAACTTCTTGATGTCGGCCACGATGGTCTGGTAGTCGCTGTGGCCGAAGGGGGTGTACTTCTCGTCGATGTCCGAGTCCTTCACGCCCTTGGCTCTAAGGAAGGCGCGCAGGATCTTGTTGGTGGTGCGCGGGTACACGTAGTCGGTGCCCAGCAGCACGAAGCGCTTGGCGCCGCCGCCCTCCTTGCTCATCAGGTACTCGACCGCGGGAATGGCCTGCTGGTTGGGCGCGGCGCCGGTGTAGAAGACGTTCTTCGACAGCTCCTCGCCCTCGTACTGCACGGGGTAGAACAAGAGGCCGTTCATCTCCTCGACCACCGGCAGCACCGACTTGCGCGACACGCTGGTCCAGCAGCCGAAGATCACCGCCACCTTGTCCTGGCCGAGCAGCTGCTTGGTCTTCTCGGCGAACAGCGGCCAGTTGGAGGCCGGGTCCACCACCACGGGCTCCAGCTTCTTGCCCATCACGCCGCCCTTGGCGTTGATCTCGTCGATGGTCATCAGCGCCATGTCCTTGAGCGCCGTCTCCGAGATGGCCATGGTGCCCGACAGCGAGTGCAGGATGCCGACCTTGATGGTGTCGGCCGCGAAGGCCGGCGCGGCGCCCAGGCTCGCGAGGGCGACGCCGGCAGTCAGCGCCTTGAGGGTGAAACGACGTTGCATGAGCTCTTTCTCCAGGGGGTGAAAACGTGGAGGCAGTCTCAGTTGAACGACGTATGGCGCAAATACGCCGGGTGGCGTACGCGCGGCGCGGCTGCAGCCGCCGCTACACCTCGAAGTGCGGCTGGATCATGCGGATGCGCTTGATCGCCACGCCCGCCGCCGCGGTGCGCGTCTCCACGCCCAGCTTGACGAACACGCGCTCCAGGTGCTTCTTGGCGGTGGCCGGGCTGCTGCCCAGGATCTCGCCGATGTCCTTGTTGGTCTTGCCCTTGACGACCCAGTACAGCACCTCGGCCTCGCGCGCGGTGAGCTTCAGGGCCAGGCTCATCACCTCGATGACAGCGGCGTCGCTCACCTCGCGGATGATGATGAGCCAGTCGCCCGCGGCGCCTCCTTCCTCCTCGCCGTCGCCGGTCTGCCGGTGCAGCCGCAGCTGCAGGTACTGCGCGCCGTGCTCGATCTTCAGCGGCGGCGGCTCCAGGCCCTGGCGCGTGCCGGGCAGGTGGGTGCGCAGCCAGTCCACCACCGCGGGCGGCGTCTGCGGCGCCGCGGTGCCGCAGTAGCGCGCCAGCAGCTCGCGCGCCAGCGAGGTCTGCCAGATCAGGCGCCCCTGCGGCATGCGCACGGTGATGCTGGCGTAGCCGAAGGCGTCCAGCGCGTTGCGCGCCTGGCCGGCCTGCCGCGCCTGCTGGCGCGCGGCGCGGGCGCCCTGCAGGTGCACGTTCATGCGCGCCAGCACCTCGCGGGGCTTGAGCGGCTTGGTCACGTAGTCCACGCCGCCGGCCTCCAGCGCGGCGACCAGGTGCTCGGTCTCGGTCAGGCCGGTCATGAAGACGATCGGGATGTGCGCCGTGGCGGCGTCGGCCTTCAGGCGCCGCGCGACCTCGAAGCCGTCCATGCCCGGCATCATGGCGTCGAGCAGCACGATGTCGGGCTGCGCCTGCGCGGCGCGCGCCAGCGCCGCCTCGCCGCTGGTGGCGACCAGCACGGTGTAGCCCGATTCGTCCAGCGCGTCATGCAGCAGGGCCAGGTTGTCGGGGACGTCGTCGACGACCAGCACCAGGTCGCCGCGGGCGGTCTGCTCGCGCAGGCTGGCGGCCAGCGGCGGCGCGGTCATGGCGCGACCTCCGCGCCGGCCAGGGCGCGCTGGATGGCCTCGGCCTGCGCCTCGAAGCGGAACTGCTTCGCCAGCGCGCGCTGGCGCCCGATCCAGTCGGCGCAGTCGGGGCGCGCGGCGTCGATGGCGTCGAGCTGCGCCAGGATGCCGCGCAGGTAGCCGAGGCCGACGGCCTCCTCCAGTTGGCGCAGCAGACGTGCGTCGGGCACGGCGCCCTGCGGGGCGGGCCGCGCGGGCGGCGCGGCCGCGGCCGTCCAGCGCAGGCCGAGCCGGCGCTCCAGCCAGTCCAGCAGCTCGCTGTGGCGCACGGGCTTGACGAAGAAGTCCTCCGGCGCGATGCCGACGTCGTTCTCCAGCCGCTTGTCGAAAGCATTGGCCGAGACGATCGCCGCGCCGCCCGCCCATCCGAGGGCGCGCGCGCGGCGCAGCGTCTCCCAGCCGTCGATGCCGGGCATCGCCAGGTCCACGAACAGGGCGTCGGGGCGGTGGCCGGCGGCCAGCAGATCGAGCGCATCATGGCCGCTGGCGGCGGTGCGCAGCGCGAAGCCCAGGGGCTCGAGCAGGTGGACCAGGAGCTGCCGGTCGGTCTCCTCGTTGTCCACCACCAGCAGTTGCCGGCGTTCGCCTTCGTAGCCGCGGCGCACCGCGGCCTGCGGCGGGGCGGCCGGGCGGGCCGCAGGCGCCTCGTGCACGCGCGGCAGGAACAGGCGCACGCTGAACACCGAACCGCGCCCGGGCTCGCTGCGCGCCCGCATCTCGCCGCCCATCAGGTCGGCCAGCATCTTGGCCATCGTCAGGCCCAGGCCCGCGCCGGCGGCGCCGGCCGCGGACTGGCCGCGCGCGAAGGGCTCGAAGATGCGCGACAGCTCGGCCTCGTTCATGCCGGGGCCGGTGTCCTCGATCTCCAGCGTGGCGATCTCGCGCGCGTAGCCGGCGCGCAGCACGACCTGGCCGCGCGCGGTGAACTTGATGGCGTTGCCCAGCAGGTTGATGAGAATCTGGCGCACGCGCTTCTCGTCGGCGCGCACCAGCTCCGGCAGCGCCGGGTCGGGCTCGAAGCGGAAGGCCAGGCCCTTCTCGCTGGCCTGCAGCTCGAACATCTCGGCCAGCTCCTGCAGCAGGCCGACGAAGCGCATCGGCCGCGCCTGCAGGGTGAGCTTGCCGGCCTCGATGTGGGCCAGGTCGAGCGTGCCCTCGATCAGCGAGAGCAGGTGCTCGCCGCCGCGCTGGATGACGGCCACCGCCTGGCGGCGGTGCGGCGGCACGGCGGCGTCCTCGCCCATGAGCTGGGCGTAGCCCAGGATGGAATTGAGCGGCGTGCGCAGCTCGTGGCTGATCGCGCTGATGTAACGGCTCTTGGCCTGGTTGGCCGCCTCGGCGGCGCGGCGCGCCTCTTCCGCGTGCTGCTTGGCGGCCTGCAGGGCGCGGTCGGTCTCGCGGTGCGACTCGATCTCGCGCATGAGCAGGTGGGTCTGGCGGTTGGACTCCTCCTGCGCCACCTTGCGGCTCTGGTGCGCCAGCACCAGCCACCAGGCGACGATGCCGGCGATGAGCAGCAGCGCCATGTACGCCTTGAGGAAGCCCCCGCGCAGCGCGCCGGACGCGTCGGCCGGGGTGCTTTCGGCCAGCGCGCGCAGCTCCTGCTGGTAGAACACCCCGAACACCGCCGCCAGCAGCGGCACCACGATCAGCATGAGCAGCAGGAAGTGGCCGAGCCCGGTCTCGACATAGGGCCACACGCGGCGCGGCAGCAGCCAGCGCAGCATGCCGGACCACTGCGCGGCCAGGCTCGCGTGCGGCTTGCACAGGTCGCCGCAGCGCGCGTCGAGCGTGCAGCACAGCGAGCAGATGTCGCCCTGGTAGGCCGGGCAGTGCGCCATGTCCGGCCCCTCGTACTCGCGTTCACAGATCGTGCAGCGGCGCAGGGCCAGGCTGGCGGGGGCGGCTTCGACGCGGGCCCAGTGCACCTCCACGCCGCGGGCCGGCCCTTCGACAGGCTCAGGGCGAACGGTTGGTGGATCGCCGGGCGTCCGGGCCAGGTAATAGCGCCCCTTCGTCGCCCAGGCGATGAGCGGCGCCGCGACGAAGGCGGTGGCCAGCGCGATCACCGCCGAGAACGCCTCCGCCATCGGTCCGAAGACGCCCAGGTACGCCGTGATCGACAGCGCCGAGGCCAGCGCCATCGCGCCCACGCCGACCGGGTTGACGTCCCACAGGTGCGCGCGCTTGAACTCGATGCCCGGCGGCGACAGGCCCAGCGGCTTGTTGACCACCAGGTCGGCCACCACCGCCATCATCCAGGCGATGGCGATGTTGGCGTACAGGCCCAGCACCGCGCCCAGCGCCTCGAACACGTTCATCTCCATCAGCATGAAGGCGATGAGCGTGTTGAACACCACCCACACCACCCGGCCGGGGTGGCTGTGGGTGACGCGAGAGAAGAAGTTGCTCCATGCCAGCGAGCCGGCATACGCGTTGGTGACGTTGATCTTGAGCTGCGAGATCACCACGAAGAGCGCCGTGGCCGCCACC
>Ga0182738_1006636_pt1 | contig 11960 bp, 10 predicted proteins | sample eDN5th30CBELigMG_FD_128876 | JGI IMG/M metagenome (GOLD analysis project Ga0182738, IMG submission 128876) | Enriched Miracle-Growth compost microbial communities from Emeryville, California, USA - eDNA 5th pass 30_C BE-Lig MG (version 2)... ...
GCCTGGCGCGGCGCGACGGATGCAAGCGGCACCAGGAAGGCCGCGAGAAACACGATATTCAACAGGATGTTGAGCGGCGCACCGGCCAGGGCCGACGCGAAGCTGTCGACCACAAACCACGAAATGGCACTTGCCCGAATGAGGCTTGCGCCGAGCAACGGGTCGCTCGGCAGCACGCGTGTCGCTACGAGCCAGAGCAGCACGCCCCAACCGACCATGACGCCCCCCGAGATCGCCGCGAGCAGGCGTGCTGCCGGCTCGTTCACCCCAGGCTGGCCGTCGAAAGGCCAGAAGATGAGGTCGGCCAGCAAGGCCGTGACGCCCGCCGTGGCCGGGAGAGCCGCAAGTGCAAGCACGCCGGCGACACCGATCACGAGGGCTGATGCTGCTTTCGTTGCCGTCTGGATCTTGGCCACCGTCATGACAAATCCTCCTTGGCTGCATGAAGCGATGGCCGGAAGCTAGGCGGACGCCAACGGTCGGCCAATTACGCGCGAGGTAAGTGCCGAACCCCATCCGATCCAATAGCTTTGGCTGCCAACAACTTCACGAAGCATCGGGAGGCGGCCATGCCGTTTGCGGACAACCTGAAGGACTGGCGCCGCCGGCGCGGCTTGAGCCAGCTTCGCCTGGGGCTCGAGGCGGACGTCTCGGCGCGGCATATCGCGTTCCTCGAAACCGGCCGCTCGCAGCCGACCCGTGCGATGGTCATCCGTCTGTCGAATGCGCTGGAGGTGCCTCGCGGTGAACGCAACGTACTGCTCGAATCCGCCGGCTTTGCAGCCGCCTACCACCGCCGCAATCTCAATGATGCCGATATGCGATCCATCCGTAGTGCGGTGGACTGGACGCTCGCACGTCATGCTCCGTATCCGGCCTTCGCATACGACCGCCATTGGCGCCTCGCCGCGCTCAACGATCCAGCCACGCGCCTCCTGGGTGCGGCCGGCCTCGAAGTCGGCGACAGCATCCTCGATGCCATGCTGGCGCCCGGACCGCTCCGCTCGGCGATCGAGAACTGGCCCGAGGTGGCGCACCATATTCACGCGCGTCTCAAGACGGAGAGCCGCCATCTCGGCGGCGATCCTGTGCTGTCCGCCGCAGCGGAGAAGCTCGCAGACGAGATCGATGAGCCGAAAGGGGGCGTTGCTTCACTTCCGGCGGTCATCACCACGCGCTTTCGTCTGGGTCCGGATCTGTTCTCGTTCTTCTCGACCATCGCGCAGTTCGGCTCGGCAGAGGACATTGCGCTCGCGGAGCTCAGACTCGAGTTGCTGTTTCCCGCCGACAGGGCCACCCGGACCGCGCTCGAAGCCGCGCAGGCAGAAGAGTGAGCCGCTACCTATCCACAAGCGGCGCTGGCGTGAAACGATCCGATCTTTGCCGGCCGCTACACGCGCGCACCTTTGCGTGCTACCAAGTCTCGACGAATCGATTTGTCCGGACTCGGGGGAGCACGGCACATGCAAAAGACGCCACGAGCAGCTGCACGCATCGCCGCAGTCGCGATGACGCTTGCGCTCGGCGCCTGCTCATCGGGCAGCGCACTCACCACGAGCTCTTTGTTCGGCGGCGGCAAGGAGAAGTCTACTGCCCCGGCCGCGGCTCCCGAGACGATGACCGATCGCGTCGTGCACACCGGCACCACGGCCGCTCGCGCTCAACGTTGCGGCTATGTGTTCGACCCGGCCGCACTCAGGCAGTCGTATCTGGCCTTCGAGACCCAGCAGGGCGCCGCGCCGGAAGCCCTGGCCAAAGCCGAGAAAAGCTACGACTACACGTATGCAACGGTCATGAAGAAGATCGCGGGCGAACAGGACTATTGCTCTGACGACAAGACCGCGACGATCAAGCGCGACCTGACCAAGGTGCTTGCCGGCGACTTCTCGGTCGAGCACCGCAAACCGGCCGCAAATGTGGGTTGGTGGACGCCAGAGCACGCTGCAAAGCCGATGAATCGGGAAGAGATCTTCAATCCGATAAACTGACGACGACCGTCGCCGATCGCATTACGTCCGGGGGATGCTCTGCTCGCTGTCCGTCTCGCCGGGCACTTTGAGATCCTGGCCGAGCGTGTCGTTGACGTAGAGCTCAACGACGAGGACGTAGGCGACGAGCGTCAGCGGTCCGGCGACGAGAACCCCGACCAGTCCAAAGATAAGTCCGAATACGACAAGACCGAACAGAACGAGGAACGGCGGAATCTCGGCGAATGTCTGCTGCACGAGCGGCGTGATGAGATTGGCCTCGATCTGCTGGATGACGAGGAGCATCAGCGCGGCCAGGATCGTAACCTGGAACCCCTGCCCGAAAGCCAGCAACAGCACCGGGATGGCGCTGAGCCAAGGTCCGATCACCGGGAAGAACTCCAGGATGCCGGAGATCACACCGATGGCAAGCGGGGCCGGCAGCCCGAGCGCCCAGGAGCCGAGCCCGGCCATCATGCCCACCGCCGTCATCGCGATGGCTTGCGCGATCAGCCACCTTTCCAGCGCCCGGCCGCAATGGCCCAGCGCCGAATCCACCTTTCCCTGGTGACGCGGCGGAAAGAGCCGGACGAAGCCCTGCCGGTAGCGCTCAGTATCCGAAGCGAGATAGAAGCCGCCGAAGATCACGACGAGAAGCCCCGCCAGAGCATTCATGACAAAGCTGCCCGCGACGCTGAGATTGCTCAGCAGCAGTCCACCGACGCTCACGGCATCCGAAATCACACTCCGGCCACCGCTCGTCGTGGCGCCCTGTGAACCGGAACCGGTTGCATCTTTTACGATCGAGGTCAGGTTGATGCCGAAGTTGTGCTCGATCGACTCGACCGCAACGGGAATCTGCTGAGCGACCTGCGCAAGCTGAGCCTTGAGTTGCGGCCCGATCAGGACACACGCGACCACCGGCAGGGTCAGGAGCACGACGCCGGCAACGGCCAAAGCAAACGCATGCCGCAAACCGAGCCATCGCTCGACCGGACGGGCCACCGCAATCAGCATCACCGCGACGATGGCCGATGCGAACGCCACAAGCAGCGCCGGTAACGCGAGCCAGATCGCGATGAGGAGCGCCACGACGAGCGCTCCAATGAGCCAGAAGACCGCCGCAGCCCGAACCGGGGCCGCGGGCGTATCGCTGTCGGGTGGAACGCTTTTCAAACTCATCGGCAGGGCTCCTACCGATGAGAAAGCGATGCGTCACGTCCGAGGTTCCGCAGACGTGCTATTTGCAGAGAGTCGCCTGGATCTTGCAGTTGTAGCCGAAGCCGCCGGTGCCACAGCGCGACTTGACCCTCGACACCTTGTAGCCAGGAGCGACGCCGACCTTGCCGCTCGACGCCATGAAGGACGCCCAAGAGCCCCAATCGGTGGCCTGCAGCACGGCTTCCCAAGCCTGGAACATGGCGCCGTCCTTTGTGGTGTTGGTGCCGCTCGCGGCCTTATGCACGCACACGCCGCCCCTCTTGCCCTTGGCTGCAGCGACGCTGGGACACAACATCAAACCGGATACGGCCAGAACGGCAATCGGAACCATCGATGAAATTCGCAGCATGGCTTGCATCTCCTGGACCTCTATTGTCCGGCTTTCACATGACCGAATCGCATCGCTCGCGTCATCAGAATCCACGCACGGGATGGTCGCGTGGTCACGATTGCGGTGCCGGCGTTGCCGGGGCGCCGCACGTCCCTCCACAGAGCCGCTTCGCTTCACCGGCGGGGCATGATTAGACTGCGCACGATACGGAAGGATCGGAGGCCCCGCGATGGCTGACAGACTCAAGGGAAAAACGGCTTTCTGCACGGCGTCGGGTGCAGGCATTGGACGCGCGACGGCGATCGCATTCGCGCGCGAGGGGGCTCGGGTCATCGCCACCGATATCGACGAGACGCGGATGAAGGGGCTGAAGGAAGCCGGCGTCGCCGACTGCCTCAAGCTCGATCTGCTGGATACGGCCGCCGTCAACGCCATGGCGGAACGTGTCGGCCCGATCGACGTCCTGTTCAACTGCGGCGGGTTCGTGCACCACGGCGACGCGCTCCATTGCTCGGAAAAGGATTGGGATTTCTCGTTCGACCTCAACGTGAAGTCGATGCACCGCGGTATCCAGGCGTTCCTGCCGGGCATGGTGGCGCGCGGCAAGGGCGGAATCGTCAACATGGCGTCGGGCGCCGGCCCGTCGAAGGCCGTTGCCAACCGATATGTCTATACCGCAACAAAGGCTGCCGTCGTGGGACTGACGAAAGCCGTCGCCTTCGATTTCATCAAGAAGGGCATCCGGTGCAATTGCATCTGCCCCGGAACGATCCAATCGCCGTCACTGGACGACCGGATCGCTGCCCTCGGCAAGGACGTCGGATCGGTCGAAACGGCACGCCAGATGTTCATCGACCGCCAGCCGATGGGTCGACTCGGCACCGCCGAAGAAGTGGCGCACGTCGCCGTCTACCTCGCCTCCGACGAGAGTGCGTTCACGACGGGCCAGTCATTCTTCGTAGACGGAGGCTTCGCCCTGTGAAGAGCCTGCACGATGACCAGATCCCCCAGGAGATCGACACCGAATCCGGCCTGCCGATCGGCCCACGTCTCGCCAACCCGCGCCCCGCGCCGCTGCCGGAAAGGGTCGTTCTGGATGGACGCTTTTGCCGCCTCGAGCCGATCGACGCAAAACGTCACCGCACCGAGCTTTTCGAAGCCTGCACGCCGCCGGACGCGACGCGGCGATTCCGCTACCTCTTCGAAGAGCCTCCGCGCTCGATAGCCGATATCGATGCGTGGCTCGCCACGGCTGAGAAATCCACCGATCCGCTGGTCTTCGCCGTCATCGACAAGCGGACGGGCCGTTGCGAGGGTCGCCAGACTCTGATGCGCATCGCGCCGGCACACCGCTGCATCGAGACCGGAAGCATCTATTGGGGGCCGGCGATCTCGCGCACGCCCGTCTCGACCGAGGCGAACTATCTTTTTGCCAAGTACGTTTTCGACGACCTCGGCTATCGTCGCTTCGAATGGAAGTGCGATGCGCTCAATGCCCCTTCCCGCCGCGCCGCCGAGCGCTTCGGCTTCACGTACGAGGGACACTTCCGGCGCGCCGTCATCGTCAAGGGGCGGTCACGAGATACGACCTGGTTCGCCATGGTCGATGAGGATTGGCCCGCCCTCAAAGCCGCTTACGAAACGTGGCTCGCGCCCGCGAACTTCGACAAGAGCGGCCATCAGCGGGTATCGCTTGGCATCCTGACTGCGAAGGCGTTGGGTCGCGAAGCCTGACCGAGGAGTTGGGCACACGATCGGCGCTGACGTATGCGTCCCTCCCGATCAATCGCCCATCTGACGCGAGCGCGGCCTACGAGAACAGCGTCAGGACGCCGGTATATCCGTAGACGCGATCGTCCGATATTTCGCCGTTGCCGAAGAAGCCGGCCAACGGAATATCTCCGAATGCCTCGCGGATTGCCCGCATTTCATGATGTTTCCGCTCGAAGAGGTTCGGCCCTCTCGCGACGCACGAATAGTAAAGCCCGGCCTTGGGCGCCACGGACAGCCGGGAGCGCAGGCCCGTGAGCACGCGATCGAAATCCTTCGATGCGCTCTCGGCATCCCGTCTTACGAACATGAGGCGGTCCCCCGGCTGCATCGCCTCGGCGATAGCAACCAATCCCTGACGCGGGTCGATACCGATCAGATTGCGAACGACGTAGTCGGCTTCGCTCGATCCCTCGACCGGGAATGCGGCATGGGTATTGGCGAGCCACGGGCGCGGATCGGCTCCCTCGGCGATGCCGATGTCCTCACACATCACCTCATAGGCCGCCTGCTCGTCGAGCATTGCCGCGATTTGCCCTTCGCACCGCGTGACCTCATGCACGGGCCCGATCGGCGTGCATCCCTGCGTCAGCCCCACTGCAATATTGAGGCGTCCGCCGATCAAAAGACCCGACAATCCGCCGTCCACGACGCTGCCGCCAGCGATCTGGACGAAATTGTCGGTGGCCGACGTCAAGCCGCCGACGAGATAGGCACCGCTCTTGCCGGACAGCGCTTCGACCAGCTCCACGATCCGCTCGTTTCTCGGATCGCCATGCACAATGCCCAGCCCCGCGGGTGAGCCCGGACGCGAAACGGCTTCGAGTTGCTCCAGCGTCTGGATCGACGGCAGAATGCGATAGCTGCCTTCCGGGAACCGCCCGGTCAGTGCCACAGCCGCAGGTTTCGCCCAGTACTCGACCCCACCACCGCACACGCCGTGTCCCGCCGTGCCGACCCAGGTCGCAATGCCGGTGGTCGCGCTCAGCGCCGCGACGACACTGTCGATCTCGCCCGCGATCGGACTCGTCACGTAAAGGATGCCGACGGTGTGGTTCTCGGTGTGGCGCAACTGACCGATAAGCGCTTGCGCCACGTCACGCGCCGTTTCACCGGCGGCGTGCGCCGATGCAAAATCATTCATGAAAACTCCACTTGTGACGGCAGGCTGCAGGTTGATCCTGCATGCGGGGCTAACCTGACACGACCTTTCCATGAAGTCACCCTCCGGCCGGCGCGAAGCGGATGTTGTTCAAATCCTTGCCGTTCTCCCGGAGCATCCCCTGCCCCCTCCCCGACGTACCGGCTTCGTTCTTGGGGCTCGACGCCGAATCGTGGTCACTCTTCGCCGAGCCCCATCGGCGAAACGATCGCTGTCAGCGCGGGAAGGTCCGTGAAGCATCTCGAATGTCTCAACGCTGCCCAGCGCCTGGCTGCGGAGCATGGTGTTCTGCCCGGCGATACCTCGGGCTGTGGCCCTCTGCTCATCATTGCGGGGGCCGGCTCAGGCAAGACCATGACCCTCGCGAGCCGCGTGGCCCACCTCGTGCTGAACGGCGCCGATCCACGCCGTATCCTGCTGCTGACATTTTCGCGACGGGCGGCCGACGACATGACGCGTCGCGTCACGCGCATCGTGCAAATGGCTCTGTTCACCGACTCGGCGCTTCGGCACGGGCGAGCCTCGATCCCCTGGTCCGGCACCTTCCATGCGGTCGGCGCACGCCTTCTGCGAACGTACGCCGACCGCATCGGCCTTGCGTCCACATTCACCATTCACGATCGCGAGGACGCCGCCGACCTCATGAACCTCGTGCGGCACGATCTGGGTTTGTCGGAGAAGAAGACGCGCTTTCCGCTGAAAGCCACCTGCCTCGCGATCTATTCCCATGCCGTGAACTCGGGGCTTCCGCTCGGCGACGTGCTGGCGCGCCATTTCCCATGGGTCGAAGGTTTTGCGAGCGAGCTGCGAAACCTGTTCGATGCCTACGTGGAAGCCAAACAGGCTGCTGGCGTTCTCGATTACGACGACCTGCTGCTCTACTGGGCGACAATGATGCAGGCGGAGGAGGTCGCGGCCGATGTGCGGGCCGGCTTCGATCACGTACTGGTCGACGAGTATCAGGACACCAATCCGCTGCAGGCTTCGATCCTGACCGGGCTCGTTCCGGAGGGACGTGGGCTCACGGTGGTCGGCGACGACGCGCAGGCGATCTACGGCTTCCGAGCCGCAACCGTGCGCAACATCCTCGATCTGCCGTCCCAGTTCACGCCACCGGCGACCGTTGTCACGCTCGAGCAGAACTACCGCTCGACCGCCTCCATTCTCGCAGCCTCCAATGCCGTCATTTCACTGGCACGGGAGCGCTATACGAAGGACTTGTGGTCGGATCGCCCATCGGCACAGAAGCCCGCCCTCGTCACGGTGACGGACGACATCCAGCAAGCCAGCTTCGTCGCCGAGCGGGTGCTCGCCAATCGCGAAGCCGGCATGGCGCTCAAGTCGCAGGCCGTTCTGTTCCGGACGTCTCATCACAGCACGCTTCTCGAGCTCGAGCTCGCGCGGCGCAACATTCCGTTCGTCAAGTTCGGCGGCTTGAAGTTCCTCGAGGCGGCGCACGTGAAAGACCTGCTCGCGGTGCTCCGCTGGGCCGAGAATCCCCGGGATCGGATTGCTGCGTTTCGGGTGGCGCAGATGCTGCCGGGCATCGGTCCCGGTACGGCAGCGCGGATCTACGAGCGCATCGTCACGGGAGAGCGCCCGTTCTCGCCGCTCGTCATTTATAGGCCGCCGGCCGCTGCCCAAGAAGCGTGGGCTCCATTCGTGGAGCTGCTGGAGGCCCTCCACGAGCGACGGACCGGCTGGCCCTCCGACATCGAAGCCGTACGCGACTGGTTCCAGCCGCACTTCGAGATGCGTTATCCGGATGCCGCGGTGCGGGCAGGAGATCTGGATCAGCTCGTTCAGCTCGCCGCGCAATACCGCTCGCGCGAGCACTTCCTGGTGGAATTCGCCCTTGATCCGCCCGACGCCACCAGCGACGAATCCGGCCCCCCTCTCCTGGACGAAGATTATCTGATCCTGTCGACCATTCATTCGGCCAAGGGGCAGGAATGGCAGTCCGTGTTCGTGCTCAACGTCGTCGACGGGTGCATCCCGTCCGACATATCGACCGGGAAAAGCGCCGATATCGAAGAGGAGCGCCGGTTGCTCTACGTGGCCATGACCCGCGCCAAGGACGAGTTGCATCTCATCCTTCCACAACGCTTCCACGTCCATCAGCAGCCGCGCAGCGGAGACCGCCACGTCTTTGCCTCTCGCTCCCGCTTCATTCCGGCGACCATCCTCGATCGGTTCGAGCAGACGGTCTGGCCCCGGCGACGGCATGAGGCCGCAGCATCCGGAGCCGGCAAAGCGCCGGCCATCGATCTCAAGGCACGTGTCAGCGGGATGTGGAAGGCCCGCGCCTAAGTCATGCCGGCGTCGGGTGGCCCGTCGATGGAGGAGCCGAGTCCGCCTTCATCTCAGCGTTCTGAGAAGCGCCGCAAGCTCGGGCTCGTCAACGCACTCCGCAGCCGCTTCGGGCCAGAAGAAGGCCACGCGCCGCTGCTTGCACTCGCGCCACACGCCGAGTTGCTCGCTGACGTAAAGCGGGAAGACCTGAACCTCGCACAACATGCTTCTGAATGCGGGCAAGATCTTCTGGTATTGATAGTGGCCGATCGGGTCTTCCTGAATTTCGCCTACGAAGCCGGCTTCCTCGCGCGCCTCGATAGCTGCTGCCTCGGCGAGCGTTACCCCCGGCACCGGCCAGCCTTTCGGCAAGACCCAGCGCCCGGTCCCGCGACTCGTGATGAGGCCGACCGCGACCTGCCCAGCCGGCGAACGCCGCAGCGGCAAAGCCGCAACCTGGATGCCGGTTTTCCGGCTCGTCAGTAATCGCGTCAACGGCACATCCGTAGCCTTCCGTCGCCCAGTGAATTGAGACACACGGATCGCCGCTCCGTGTGGGCGTTATCGCTGCCGTGTCATGCCGCCGGGATGCGTGCAACCAAGAAACATGAGCATCCCACAACATATGTCGGAAACCGTTCAATATAGCGCGACGAGCCGGTTTTGCGAGATGGTCGTGCAAGTGTCGATACGACAGCAGGGAAGCATCTGACGCCGTCGCCCAGGTGCGGCCCCCTCGCCGCTCGGGGGTAGCCACTTCCCGCGTTCGCGCATAGCTTCAGGCTCACCGGCACATCGCGCCGAGCAGCAGGGAAGATCGTCATGGCCCCATTGAAGGTTTCGCCGCACGCCACTTACGTCGCGCATCTCGAGAAGGGCGAGCTTGCCTATCAGTGGAGCCGGACAGCCAACCGCGCCGTCTTCTTCCCCAGGCTGGTATGCCCCTTCACAGGCTCGACGGATCTCGAATGGCGGATCGCCACCGGCAAAGGCACCGTCTATTCCACCACCACGGTGCACTCGGTCGACGGCAACGCCTACAATGTCGCCCTGATCGACTGTGACGAAGGCTTCCGCCTGATGAGTCGGGTCGAGGACGTTGCGCCGGACGCCGTGACCGTCGGCATGCGGGTCTCCTTCAAGGTCCACAGGCCGGGCGGCGATGCCGAGCCGATTCCCGTCTTCACACCCCTCACCGGCGAACCGATTGCCGCGCCAGCCAGCGGGCAGACCGTCCGTGGGCCGGCAATCAGTCGGCGCAATGCTGCGGGTCATGCACGACGGGGCAGCGCCGCAATCGTCGGCGTGGCCGAGTCGGACATCGGACAGGTCGCCTCGGAACTGACGCCGATCGACCTCATGGCGCAGGGCATTACGCGTGCGCTCGACGACTGCGGCATGACGCTCGCTGACGTGGACGGCCTCTTCTGCGCCACCACACAGGCACGGACATCGGCACTTGCGCTCAGCGAGTATCTCGGCATCGACGCCCCCTTCATCGGCTCGACAATCGTCGGCGGCTCGTCGTTCGAGTACCACGTCGCGCAGGCCCAGCAGGCCATCGAGGCCGGACTATGCAATGTTGCCATCATCGCCTACGGCAGCACGCAGCGCAGCGTCGGCCGGCGGCAGGCATCGGCACGGGAGGTCAACCCCTACGAGACGCCCTTCAAACCATTCCTGCCTGCGAGCGCCTACGCGATGGCCGCCCGGCGCCATATGCACCAGTACGGCACGACGAGGGAGCAGCTCGCGGCCGTCGCCGTTGCCGCACGCCAATGGGCCCAGCTCAATCCTGTCGCCTGGGACCGCAGGCCGCTGACCATCGAGGACGTTCTCTCCGCCCGACCGATCAGCACGCCATTCACGGTCCGCGACTGCTGCCTCTCGACCGATGGGGGCGGCGCGATCGTCGTCACGTCGGCCGAGCGAGCGCGCTCGTTGAAGAAGGCACCGGCCTACGTCCTCGGCTGCGGACAATCGATCTCGCACGCGGCGATCTCGTCGATGCCCGACCTCACGCTCACCGCGGCCCGACGCTCCGGCGAGATCGCCTACGCCATGGCTGGTCTCAGCCCCAAGGACATCAACGTTCTGGCCCTCTATGACGCCTTCACGATCAATACGATCCTGTTTCTCGAGGATCTGGGCTTCTGTCCGAAGGGCGAAGGCGGGCGGTTCGTGGAAGGTGGACGGATTGCCCCCAAGGGCAGCCTTGCCGTAAACACCAACGGCGGCGGGCTCTCCTATTGTCACCCCGGCATGTACGGCCTCTTCCTGCTGATCGAGGCCGTTCGCCAGATTCGCGGAGAATGCGGGGAACGCCAGGTTGCAGGCGCCACAACGGCCCTCGCCCATGGCAACGGCGGCGTGCTGTCGTCCCAGGCAACCGTGATCCTCGGCTCCGAGGCGACGCTCTCCTGAGGCGAGGCGACGCGCACAACGCTTCGTCCCCAACTATGGCAAACGGCATGCGAGGCAAAGCTTGCAAGCCGCGTTCCGGCTCGCGTATCTGCGCTGCGGCCCTGACGCCCCATGTCGAGGACCGAACGCCAAGAGGGAGATACGATGCAGCTCGAGCCGTTCGCGTATCATCTCGCGATCGCCGACGCGCTCGAGCGCATGGAGCCCGATCTGTGGCGCTGGTTTCAGCGTGAGCATGTCGGCGAACGCTATCGGGATCTGACGCGAACAGATCTTACGCAGCGCGCGGATCGCATGGACCGCGAGGGCGCGCTGGGACAGCGCTACGCGCTCGCCGACACCGCCCGTGACCGTCTCTCGATCGATGCGCCGGTCGGTTTGTACCGGCTACGGGAGCCGGTCGTCGGAGCCCAGCCGTTCCTGGTGCACATGCCGGGCGAAGTTTGCATCGTCCTTCTCCCCGAAGATCGCGGACGCCACGACGGCGACGACGAATGGATGGCCGCCGTTGGCCGCGAGATCGCGCGGCATCGCCTCTATGCGGCTCGCGACGGTCGCGTCCACGTCGCCACGTGCCTGTTGCAATGGTGGGTGCGGCAGGAAGGATGCCCGGCGGAAATCGTCGAGACGCTGCGGCGCATGAAGCTTGCGACTGAGGCTTATTGCGATATCGGCGGATACATCGCCTGCGGGAACCGCAGTGCGGCCATGCGCGCCCTTCTCCGCGCGGACCCAAGCGCAACGGCGGACGATGCGGAGGCCTACCTGTCGCCTGCCGAGCGCCCTGACGCGA
>Ga0182738_1006637_pt1 | contig 11959 bp, 6 predicted proteins | sample eDN5th30CBELigMG_FD_128876 | JGI IMG/M metagenome (GOLD analysis project Ga0182738, IMG submission 128876) | Enriched Miracle-Growth compost microbial communities from Emeryville, California, USA - eDNA 5th pass 30_C BE-Lig MG (version 2)... ...
AATTAATCAGTTCGAAGAAAAAACTTTGCTCAGATGTGAGATTTGGCTGAAGCAAAAGGAATAATTGAAATTTTCCAAATTTTGGGTTGCTGTAATGGAAAGTATTTTTGTTGAAAAAGACTATAAGAATAATTCTTATACCCTCTGGATTATTTTCGATTTTTTTGTTTACAAGAAAATTCTGCATTGACTGAAGAACAAAATGCTTTAAAAAATTGTTGTTTTTTTTGGGAAATTTCTCATTCTTTTTTTATTTTCTCTTCCTCAAAAATCAACTTGGAACTGAAGAAACCAGGACAAGATGTTTTCCAGTTTTAACATTCGACCTTTTTCTTCTTAAAAAATTTGGGAAGGATTATCTTGCAAAATTGGGACTTAAGAGCCAGAAATAATAAATTTGCACTTTTATTCTAATTTTTTCTGAAAGGAAAAATAAAAATGACAAGGAAAGAAAAGAAAGAATTTTGTCTGTCTTCCTCAAGAAACAAAATGAAAAGCCTAAGGAGCCAATATCATTTGGGGCTTCTCCCTTGCATGATTTTGGAGTTTTATGTGATCCTGATTTGATTTTGCGTTGCAAAAAAGTATTTTATAATTTAAGGCTAATTGATTTAGTTTACCCTTTATTAATAGCCTCATAATCGAACTAAAACACAATCTGGCAACAATTCAAAGTGGGAAGAGTTTTTGAGCCTTGGCTTATTTCCCAATTTTTGTTCGAATGTCGGATCAGGATTTCTCTAAATTAGAACAGCAAGTATAAGATCACCAAGTATATTATTCACAAAGTTTTAATGAATAAGTCCTTTTCAGAAAAAAAAATTTTCCCAAACTCCAAAAGAAATTCTGGAAAAAGGGGGTTTGATAGATCAAGAAAAAAGTGTTAGAAGAAGAAGAAGAAAAGACATTTATTTGAGAAGAGTTATGCTCAGTTTTGGATTGTGTGACTACTAAAATTGGGATGGGATATCTGTTGGTTCTCAAATTCCAGGAATTTAAAAGTCCTTTTTCTGATTTCCATTATTTTATGAAACTGTAAATTACTATAAATATTTCATTAAGATTGGGAGGAGGGTCTGTAGTTTATCAAGATTTGATAAAAATTCAATGTTTTCCACCGAAACTTAACTTGAATAATTTCTTGAGAAGGGTAGTTTTTGAAAACGATGGGAGGTTTTAACTTCTTATTTTTTTGGAAGAATGAATGATATCAGAATATAGTATAATAATAGAACTGTTCTGTTGAGGGTTTATGAACAAAGATTTTGATAAAAAACTAAAAGTATTCCTTTTAAATATAGAAATAATTTTCTCTAAAATTAAACATGGAAAACCAAGACGTTACCGTCAGAAAAACCTGGTTCATCCAGTCCAGAGAAGGCAAACTGGAGGATTACTACAATACTAATCTCAAGACTGACGTAGTTTTTCTTGCGTGAACTCCTAATCATCGCAATTTATAAATAGGTTCTCGGAACTGGAGCCTTTGCTAGTGTAGTGAAAGCAACAACCAAGGAAGGCCATCAACCAAGAGCTATAAAGATTCTTCGTAAAGAAAAGATTTCTGATAAAGAGAAGTTTAAGGCTGAAATTGAGATTTTGAAGAAGTTGGTAAGAAAAGCGGACTATGATGGGAGATATTGAAAGTTCTAGGATCATCCTAACGTTATAAAAATTTTCGAGACCTTTGAGGACCAGAGAAACATTTATATCGTTATGGAGTATAAATTCTTTCATTGATCGAGAATTTTTGCTTACTTTAAAAAAGGATCTGCAAGGGAGGAGAAGTGTTTGATAGAATCTTGAGCAAGGGCCGTTTTACTGAATCGGAGGCTAGAAGGGTGTTTGTTGACATGATGCATGCTTTGAACTATTGTCATTCAAACGGAGTTTGCCATAGGTAAGTATTTTGGTTTGAGAGATGGAGTAATGGCGTTAAGGGATTTGAAGCCTGAAAACTTTTTGTACTTGGACCAAAGTGATGACTCACACATAAAGTTGATTGATTTCGGCCTTGCAAAGATCTTTAAGGGTCCTAGTAAAGAAGGAGAAAAAGCCACCATGAGCTCCAGAGTGGGTACTGTAAGAAAGTTTAGAGGGGAAAAATATTGAGGATAATTCATTGATAGTCATACTATATTTCTCCTGAAGTCCTTGCTGGTGATTATGATGAGTCTTGCGACATCTGGTCTGCAGGAGTTATTCTCTATATTCTTTTGAGCGGCTATCCTCCATTTAATGGAAACACTGACTTGAAGATTATTGAAAAGGTGAAGAAGGGTGTCTACAGTCTTGAGAGTAAATTATTGCGAAAGTACTTCTTTTTAAAATTTCACAAGCTGCTGAATGGAAAAAGGTGTCAGAGAGCGCCAAAGACTTGATTAGAAAAATGTTGTGCAAACCAGCTTCAAGATTGACCGCAGCTGAAGTTTTGAAGCAGGAGTGGGTCTTACAAGAAGCTTCAGCAAACGAAGAACCATTGAGTTTGGATTACCAATCACTCAAGAACTTTACAAATGCTCAGAGATTGAAGAAGGTGGCTTTGAGTGTGATTGCTTCTCAACTTTCTGAAGAAGAAATCAATGAACTTGCTGCCCAATTTACTAAACTTGATGTTAATGGTGATGGTGTCTTGACTTTCGAAGAAATGGAGGCTGGGTTGAAAGGAGTTGATGAAAAATCAAGAGAGGAGATTTTGAGAGTTATTGACAGTATTGACACCGATAGAAATGGAACTATCAATTACACTGGTATGAGATTTTGAGAGGGAGAGTGTGAATAATGTTGTAAACTAGAATTCGTGGCAGCAGCTATGGAAAAGAGTATTTATTTGAGACAAGACAGACTTGTGGACACCTTTAAATTGTTGGACAAAGATGGTAATGGCAAAATTACCGCTGAAGAACTTAAAGAGGTCCTCGGAAGTAACGCTTGGATTGAGAAATCAGAGAGGTTAACCTTTTTTAAAATAGGCGACCCATCATTTAAACATGGTATTGAATATTATGCTGATATGATTAAAGAAGCCGACCAAAATGGTGATGGAACGGTATGAATTTGGGTTTTTGTTGGAAAACTAATTGATTTTTTTAGATTGATTATAATGAGTTCTTGGATATGATGAAAAAAACAAATAAATAGAGAATGCAACAAAGTTATTAAACACTTTTGTTAGAAGAAATATTTATTATCGAGAGTAAAATATGTCTTTATTCTGCAAAATTACTATATATGGAGTAAATATTTCATAATGTCTGAATATTTCTTTTCTTTCAAAAGAATTTAAGGTGATTTTGTTAAATTTTACTTTTCCACATGATAAGAGAAACATTTTAAGGGAAGTCAAAAGACTAGGAAAATATTATCTGGCCCTAACTATTTGACTGCTAAAGTTTAATTCCGCTTCTAATTTTAGTTTATTGCATGCGTGATTTTGTACGCATTATTTATTGTTCTCATTTTTTGTGTTGAGTTGTTGAACTCATGAAAGGGAGGATTGTTGCAGAGGACAGGGAGGGAAATTTCCTAATTTATTCATTCCACATAATTGTTTTTGAATTTTAATGGGTCTATTTTTGAAGTAAAGGAGAGGTTTTAATGGGCGTTAGTCGGCTGTATTAATGAGCCAATTAAATCTGACATAACATAGACAACAACATTCAAGAGATGGAGATCGGATCTTTTTTCGATAATCAAAAACATATTCAGGAGAGACAGGGTTGATATTAAATAGAAATTAAACCTGGGGGAAGATAGAGTCATTAAAAGCCACGATATTGAGGATGAAAAAATTTAATAAAAGGTCGCGAATCATGACACACAAAATCTTGGAAATATTTATTTGAAAAACTTGAGTTTTTTTATTAATTTTTTTATTATCTGTCTTTCTATATCTAAATCTCTCTCAATATAAATGGACTCTAGTGTTAAAATCAAGAAGACTTGGTTCATCCAATCTCGTGAAGGCAAAATCGAAGATTTCTACAACACCAAAAACTTTAAAGAGGTACTTTGTGGCTCCCGTGAACAATCCCTGATAAACTCCGTAGGTTCTTGGATCTGGTACATATGGTAGCGTTATCAAGGCCTCAACAAAAGAAGGCAACCAACTTCGTGCAATTAAGGTGATTCCAAAGAGCAAAGTCAAGGATGCTGAAAGATTCAAGTCTGAGATTGAAATTCTTGCTCAACTTGTAAATTTAGAAGAAAACAGTGAAAATCTAAAATCGCTAGGATCATCCCAACATCATCAAGCTCTATGAAACCTTTGAAGATAACAGACATGTCTATCTCGTTACTGAGTAATAACTGTTTAACGACGACGAGGTCTTAATTTTTGTGCCATTTAGACTTTGCAAGGGAGGTGAACTTTTCGACAGAATTATCTCCAAGGGTCATTTCACCGAAGCTGAAGCCAGAAACACCTTTATTCAGATCATGCACGCCATCAACTACTGCCATACCAACCAGATCTGCCACAGGTATGGCGACGCTGTTTTAACAAGACGTTTCTAACAAATGTAATAGAGATCTTAAACCCGAAAATTTCTTGTTGCTCGATGAAAGACCTGAAACTACTTTGAAAGTCATCGATTTCGGACTTTCCAAGGTCTTTAGCAAGCTCAAGGAGCAAAAGCCTCAAGCCAAAGTTTCCATGACCACAAGAGCAGGCACTGTAAAGAACCCATTTGGTCGAAAATTAACGAAATATTAGCCCTATTATATCTCTCCTGAAGTCCTCGCTGGTAACTACGACGAATCCTGCGATATCTGGTCTGCTGGTGTCATCCTCTACATCTTGTTGTGCGGATATCCTCCTTTCTACGGAAACACTGATGCCCAGATTCTCGAAGCCGTCAAGAAGGGCTACTACGACTTTAGCAGTGAGTGTTTTAGGAGTGAATAATAGTTTAAAAAGCGAAAAATAGGTCCCGAATGGAAAGACGTGAGCGAATCTGCTAAAGATTTGATCAAGAAGATGTTGTGCAAGCCCGACAAGAGATTGAAGGCTGATGCTGTTCTCAGACACCCTTGGATGGTCGCCAAGCTTGACAAGAAGGACGAGAAACCCTTGAAGTTGAATTATCAAATGCTTAGACATTTCAGAAATTCTGAAAAGCTCAAGAAAGTCGCCCTTACTTTCATTGCTTCCCAAATGTCTGAGAGTGAAATTGGTGGCCTTGCTGCCATCTTCCATAAATTGGATAAAAATGGTGATGGTGTCTTGACTTTCGAAGAGATGCAAGCCGGTTTGAGCGAAATGAGTGATAAGGCTGCCAAAGAAATTAAAGCTGTTATCGATAGTATCGATACTGACAAGAGTGGAACCATTAATTACACTGGTATGGGAATTACTGAGAATTGAGAGCGATTAATAATACATTAGAATTCATTGCAGCAACAATGGAAAGGAGTGTATATTTGAAGGAAGAAAAATTGTGGGCAGCATTTAAGTTGTTTGACAAGGATGGAAATGGCAAGATTTCTGCTTCGGAGTTAAGAGATGTGTTGGGAGGTACCTTTTTTTTGAGAAATGAAGATCTAATAATTCACAATAGCTGATGATAATTGTAAGAATGACATTAAATATTACGAACAAATGATTAAAGAAGCTGATTTAAATGGAGATGGAGAGGTAATTGAGAATTTTTTCGGGAAGAGGTGTGAACTAATATATCATTTAGATTGATTACAGTGAATTTATCAAGATGATGAGTAGCAACAAATAATTCATTAATTGATTGATGTGAAATTTATTTTTTACCTTTATTTTGTTAAGAATTTCACAATATATCTTCATTTAACTACAGTACATATGTTCTGAAACGATATACATTTTTATTGATTTATTGATATAATCCTGTTAAGAATTAATGGAGTTTTGCACCTGCAGAAAGATGTGTAACATCATTTCTATTGACAATATCATATATGAGATTTTTCTTTCCCGATGGAGTAGAGCTTTCATATATTTTGACAACATTCACACTACAATTTGACGTATTGTTGAGAAAAATTGGTTTCTGACCGCTTTTCCTGAAATTTATTACATTGAAAAATTCCATAATCCATCCACCGTGAGTCACGACCAAAATTTTTGGTAAACTTTTTTTATCAGTCTGCTTGACCACTGGCTTACTTCCTCCGACCGGTTTTATTGATTTCCCAGTGAGATCAAGCTTAGTCTCTTCAAACTTTCCTGAGACATGGGAAACGTTTGAGATATTTTGATTGCTTTTTTCTTCTTCTTGGTGGGATTGAGGCTGATTTTTACTTGTGATATAATTTTCTATTAATTCTTCAACAAATTTATCGGCTCTAGCCATAACATCTTCCCAAGACTCTGCATTCTCAGCCTTATATTTTCGAATCCCTAGACCTGCTTTTTCAGCACCATTTTTCCAAACGATTAACGGTTGACCTTCTAAAACTCCTGCTCCTTTCTCCCTTAATAATTCCGAATAATTAACGGAAAGTTTGTCTCTAGAAGGATGAGAAATCAAAATATTTTCAAGGGTCTCCTTTGCTCTTCCAAGATCAGAACAATAGACTTCAAGGAATTTTTCCTTGGCAAGTCTTTTTCCAGTTTTTTGAGCCTGAGTCACTCCAAGTTCTGAAAGTTTACCAGGCTGATGGCCAGCAAGGATTTTTAAATGATTGTCAGCTGTCTGACCATGTCTTATAAGCCAAAGCTCCATGTGAAGAGGAAATTAAAAATTGAAATGTTACAAATATTTTCACAAAATTTTTTTTCAATGAGAATTTGATTAAGAGAAGAAGATCCATTAATATTCATTGATACCGATACAAATGATCATATTAAAATGTGGGCATATTTCCTATTGTACTCTTTCTCTACGATTCAAAATATGACTCTGTGTTCTATTTAGATTTTTCCACTGAGGAGGCCTTTCTTGTTGACATCACTTTGGTCTAAGAAATCAAGGATATCAGCCATAGACATTCTTCCTTGGATATTCTCATAGACTTCTCCAACGAGTTCTTCACTGACGTAGGTCTTTAATTTTTCAACAAACTTTTCTGATTTGAGAAGATGCAACATATCTTGAGCCAATTCGACTTGAGCTCTAACTTGTTCATTGCTATAACTTTCAAGGACAGAGTCAGATCTTCCAGCATCTCCGCTCAAAATTTGCATCCAGTTGCTGACAGAACCAGCAATTTGTTCGTATCCAAGGTTTTCATCTTTATCAACAGTGAATTCTTGAAGTTTATAGTCCTTGTAATATTTATCCTTAAATTCTTCAAAAGTCATAATATCATCAATCAATCTATCGTGGAAAAGGGAGATTAGATTTTTCATTATGCTCTTTCCAAATTAAAATACCCTTTGTTCAAAGCTTCTTTAGCAGTGAAAGTTCTTCCATCCAAAACTTCTTGTCTCACAGAATCAGATCTCATTCCCTAAAAGGAAAGAGGATATTTGACTAAGTCCATTAAATTTCCAATACCTTTCTTTCGAAGTAGATATCTCTAGATTCGAAGATTCCTTCAACCATATCATCATGGCGGACTTTGACGAGTTTATTCAAGAATTCTTCAGTTTCAGGGCTGGTTTCCTCCAAATTCAAGCTCAAGTTCTTGTATTTGCCTTTAAAAAAATAAATCAGGATCAGAGTTTTCTTCTGATGCCAGTACCTGATTTGACGAGAGTAACGTTGACGTATCTTCTGACTAATTTTTCGATTTTAACTTCCTTTTCAATGGAGGCGACATCACCCAAAAGAGAGTAAGGATCTATTTATTATTCACAATTATTTCCATTTTGATAATCATTATGATGTACTAGCATAAATCTTATGACCAGCAGAAAGCAAGTAGAATCCGGACTCCAAAGCAGTATCTTCAGCAAAGGTATATAAAGGAGCCCTATTTTAATTATTTCGTATTTTTGAAGATTATTTATTCTTGGCATACTTTAAATCTGAAGCAGTTTGGATCAAAGCTTCTCTCAAGGTCTTGGTTAGAACAGGGCTTCCGCAGTTAACATTGATAGAAAGAGCAAAGATTTGAGGAGCTTTGGATTCTCTCATGGCTCTAAGCTTATCAATGCAATAAGGGACACTAAGAAAAAAGGTTTATGGAGGAAGGAGAAAGAGATTGGAACTTTTGAGAAGTGAGGGCTTTAGTGACACGGAAATGGTAGATGAGAGGTTGGGCAGGTTGAAGGAAAGACTGCACAGTTTTGTTAATTTGCTTAAGGGCCTTCATTTAAGAAAGAGTACGTACTATGAGGAAAATCAAAATACAAAATCAGATTCGAGGTTAAATTAATCGACAGACAGAATATTATCCCTTGGCTTTGCATTTTTATAAATCTTTGTTTGCTACGTATTATTCTTGATTATGATTTTTTTATAAAGAAGAAAGATATTCAATTCATGAGGAAATCAAAAGTCATGATGATATAAATAATAATACTTGTGATTAAAAGTTTGTAAATTTTTCTCTGAAAGAAATTTTTATCATCAGGATAAATTTCTTATCCTCAAAAAATTTCAGGAAAAATTTTTGTTCAGGTAGTAAAAATGTTTGATATTAAAAATCACACAAAATCATACTCATGCTCGAAACTATACACATACAAACACAAATGGACTAATTAGAACATACTATTTAGAGGTAGGAGAGACTACACAAACAAAACCCTTATTTTTTAGCTAATTGATTATTTTTTGCGAGAGCAAGCAGATTAGTCAATTGATGTAATCCTTTCAGATTGATGACAGGACCTTTATTACCTGCTGCTGTTGCTGTCAATCCTCCTCCTCCTACGGTATTTGGTTGTTTATTTTCTACACCCGAGGTTGGCTTTCCTTGGAGTTGCTGGATAATATTGATTGTTTGTTGGTAATTTTTTTGTTGCTGTTGTTGAGAGAAATCTTCTGAAGGTGGTTCAAAAGGAGTTTCTTGTTTAATCTTTTCGACATTATTTTGAGGCGTTTTGAATTGACCCGAAAATCCAGATAATAGATTGTTGTTGCCCATGATAGAGTCATATAATTCTTTAGGAATAGTCATTTGATCTTTATTGATGACAACATTTTTGCCCAACATCATTCCTCCTCCTCCTGTCTTGGATTCCAAAGAAGAATTTCCTGGAAGTTTTGGGGTTTTAATATAAGGATTAACATTTTCATTATTTGCCAAGCCTTGTTCTAATTTTGGAGCACTCATCATTGCAGCTTTAAATTCATCAGAATTATTAGAATCATTCAAAGAGTCTTGATTGTAAAGACCAAAGACAGGAAGTTTTGTCGCAGCGAAATCTTCAGATGATGTAGAAACGCAGGCTCCAAAAGTCTCAGTTTTAACAGGGGAAGAAGGTCCTTGAGGAGCTCTGTTGGTGAACAATGGAGCTGGCGTCACATTGATTTTATGGACAGAGTCATTATTTTTGCTGAAATTTGATTTCAGTAAGAGAGCTGCGATTTCTTCTTTATTGGTGCTACTTTCGACTGACATTCTTTGGGCATGAGTGTCAACAGTGCTTTTTCCTTCAGGACTGAGTGCCTCTTCCATGAGAATACTATTGAAGTTTCTCACTTTGACATTGAGATCATGAGATGGAACAAAAACATCATCTCCAAAACTTGTGTGGTTGCTATCCAAAGTGAAGCTTACATTTCCTAATAATTCATTCCTCCCTGTGGTTGGTTCTGGTGTATGAAACAATTGCACAGGAATTGGGATATCTCTGGTTTCAAATGGCGTTGTGGTTGCTTCATTGGTTCTGGATACAGCCTTGGGAAAATCTGGAGTACTTTGTCTTTCTTCAGTTTTCTTTTCTCCATTCCCATCAAGATTTTTCGCGACTGGAGATTCATATCCTTGGGTTTGCGTTTGAAGGAGAGCAGACTCGGTAGATCTAATTGGATTTTCTAATTGAAACATAGGCATAGTGAGAGGGGGACTTTGCTTTGGTTTAAAAAGTTCTTGGTTGTTGATCATAATAGGATTCTTTGGGAATTCAATTCTTGGAAGAAGGTTTTCATTTATAAATTGGGGTGACTGTTGTTGGATTTGGCTGTCGGTTTGGAGAGTTTTAGCAACTGGGCTGAATGGCTTCGAAACAGAATTATTTTGGTTTTGGTCTTGTGCATTTGGCCAAGGTTCAGCATCTTTTTGTAAAGGGCTCATTTTAGTAGGTTGACTGGAAGAGAATGGTCTGAATTTTTGTCTAAAAGAATTATTGAGGTTGAAGGTCTTTTTGTTCTGATTGGAATTATTGATTTTTGGTTCAGGGAATTTAAAGAATGAATCTTGGTGAGCCTTTTCTTTGGCCTCTTCAAGTTCTTCCTTGGTGAAGAGCTTATAGAATGCTTGGATAAAATCTGGTGGATTGTAGACAAGAGAATCAGTCTGAGGCTGAGAATAAATTTGCTTTGATCTGATAAATGGCATCTTTGTTGTCTTTGCAATAGATTGAGATTGAGATTGGGATTTGGATGAGAAATACTGCCTATTTGAAGAGAAATCTTGGGAACTCTGATGATTTTCAGATGCTTCAATTTCAATAGAGACTTCAGTGTTGGTTTCTTCTTTTTTAGTGGATGCTTTTTCATCATTGAGGATTTTGAGTTTGCTAATAATTTGTTCGCGAGTCTTGGGATCAAGATTTTTAGCTAAAGCCGCAGCTTCTGAATCACTCATTTCGAATAATTTCTTCATGTACTCTTCATCATCTGCATTTATTCCAGACGTTTCAGCAGAATCATTCTTCTCCTTCTCCTTCTCAATATAATTGACATTCACCAATGATGATCCCATTTTATCCGCATTGGACAATTTGAGCCTCTTTCTTGGATCTTCTATAGGAACACCACTACTTCTATCATTTAACCTTGGGTCATTCTTCGAGCCGCTATTTTGGTGGAAGGGAACATCAGTCATCTGTTGATATCCTCTCTTTTGATTCAAAGATTCAGCAGGTCTATAAACTGGATTTCTTTGCTGATTTTGATGGCGAGAATGTTCTGGATTAAAGAGATCTTCTTTGGAGATTTGTGACCATGTCGGTGAGATATTAGCATTCGCATTTGCATCTCTCCATGAGTGGTCAACGATGGGAATAACTTCTGCAGAGATAGATTGAACTTGCTTGGTAAGCTTTGCGGGTTTATGATAAAGGATATAGCACAAAGAGGGGTTCGATTGGAATTGAGTTTTCCTGATATTAAGACCAAGAGGCCTTTCCCAGTCTCTGGGGAAATGTTGTCTATTGAGGAAGAAGATTTTGGAAGACTCATTGTATTCAAGGACACCAACTTTGGAGATATCAGCGAGGTCTTGAGCAATTTTGTCACAAGCAGCTTGATAGAGGGGAATGTGAGATTCAACCCAACCAGAAATGATCTTTTCTCCCTTTTTCTCCCAAGTGTTGAGGGATTTATTGATGTAAGCTCTGAATCTGTCGAGAGAGATTTTGCCAGCAATCTTGAGTGAACAATGCGTGCCATTACCAATTTCAGGAACACTATTTACAAGGTAAAAAGAATTTGAGGTGAATAGAGACGCTTGAGGGCAGGTGTTGTCTTTTCCACATTTCAATATGCCTTCAAATATCTATATGAGGGGAAAGATATTAAGCAAAAATTTTCGAAGGAGGATTTACCTTTAAGATGGTATCTTCAGGGATATGCTTGACTTCCGCCTTCTTGACAGGAGGAGGGACTTCTCTAGGCATATCAGGATCATAAAGGACTGGAGAATCGAAGGAGCGATTTTCTCTGATTGGGTTATCAGGGTCATAGAGGATCGGTCCTGGAGCAGGAACTATCTTCTTTTGAGCGACTGAGATCGGAGTTGGGATCGGAGTAATTTCTTGACAATCAAGTCCATCATCTGAGAAAGTCTCACTTTCCAATGAACTCAATGAAGGAACTTCAGCCTTTTTCTGGACTAAAAAAAATGTCAGGAAATTCTTTTCAAAAAAATT
>Ga0182738_1006638_pt1 | contig 11957 bp, 12 predicted proteins | sample eDN5th30CBELigMG_FD_128876 | JGI IMG/M metagenome (GOLD analysis project Ga0182738, IMG submission 128876) | Enriched Miracle-Growth compost microbial communities from Emeryville, California, USA - eDNA 5th pass 30_C BE-Lig MG (version 2)... ...
ATTTACCGGAGACCGTTTGGTTTAAGTTATGCGGCCATAGCTGGCGCGTCCAGCATGGCATAGTATCGTTCTTCGGCCTCGGCGGGCGGAATGTTTCCGATGGGCTCCAGAAGGCGGCGGTTGTTAAACCAATCGACCCATTCGAGCGTGGCGAACTCCACGGCTTCGAAGTTGCGCCACGGTCCCCGTCGATGGATGACCTCGGCCTTGTAAAGACCGTTGATCGTTTCGGCCAGAGCGTTGTCGTAACTGTCGCCAACGCTTCCGACAGAAGGCTCAATGCCTGCTTCCGCCAGTCGCTCGGAATAGCGAATGGACACGTATTGCGAGCCCCTGTCGGAATGATGAATGAGTCCGCCACGATGGGCGGGCCGCCGATCATGAAGCGCCTGGTCAAGAGCATCGAGCACAAAGCCTGCATGGGCAGTCCGACTTGCCCGCCAACCGACGATACGGCGAGCGAAGGCATCGATCACGAAAGCGACGTAGACGAAACCCTGCCAAGTGGCCACATACGTGAAATCAGAAAGCCACAGCATGTTTGGTGCGGGTGCGAAGAATTGTCGGTTCACGCGATCAAGCGGGCATGGAGTTGCTTTGTCCGGCACAGTGGTTCTGACTGGCTTGCCGCGAATGACGCCTTGAAGCCCCATCATTCTCATAAGCCGAGCGACGGTGCAGCGGGCGATGTCGAAGCCTTCTCGTTGCAACTGCCGCCAGACCTTGCGCGCACCATAGACCTGGAAGTTCTCGTTGAACACACGGCGTATCTCGATCTTCATGGCCATGTCGCTCCGGGCGCGGGCCGACAGGCGATCCACGTCCGTGCGCTTGGCGGCGACCTCATAATAGGTGGACGGGGCAATCGGCAGCAGCCTGCAGATCGGCTCGACCCCGAGCCTTGAGCGGTGTTCGTCGATGAAAGCAATCATCGCTTCAGTGGGCGGTCGAGCTCCGCCTGGGCAAAATACGCAGAGGCTTTGCGTAAAATCTCATTCGCCTGACGAAGTTCGCGGTTCTCCCGCTCCAAAGCCTTCATCTTCTCCGCGACGTCGCTCGGCAAACCTGCACGCTTGCCGCTGTCGACCTCGGCCTTCTTCACCCATTCATGGAGCGTATGCGCCGAGCAGCCGATCTTGGCCGCTATCGATGATACCGCCGCCCAGCGGGAGGGATGTTCGGATTCATGCTCCGTCACCATTCGAACCGCGCGGGCACGGACTTCAGGAGAGAATTTGTTCGTCGTTTTGCTTGTCATAGACCCTACTTCTCACGAGTTGGGGTCTCCGGCAAACCCGGTGCGGTTCACTACCTCAAATCAGACGCAGCTCAAGGAAAGCCAGCGCAATTGGATCAAGTATCGCGATAGTGAGTGCCGGTATCAGCAAGTAAACTACGCAATCATGGTCTCAGAAGCCGACTGCAAGGAAGCTCTGACTCGTCAGAGGATCGGTCTCCTGAGCCAGCAATTGGGTTGGCTGAAGAAGGTCGGCCAGAAGGACGAGGCCGGCACGGCAGTCGATTGCAAGCAGGAGATTGGTGCGAAAGCGGCAAACATTCTCGTCAACCAGTGTAAAGACATTTCACCTGCTACGAACCCGCCATGTAATGCGAGCAATTCATGCGATTTGATCCGGGACGAAATCAAGCGGGGCTGCAGCATGGTTGGAGATAAAAAGCCAGCTTACTGCCAGTAGAATGATCTTTGATCCGCCTGCGGGAAGGTTCGAGCATATCTCCCGAAAGTGGCACTTATTGCAAAGTGCCACTTCGCTTTTTCGGGAAACAGCGAGGCAAGCATCAACTTGTAAGCCTGCTGGCTTCAGCACATCCTCGCAAATTTGCTATTGGCGTCAAAAGGGTAGCTATTCTCTTCAATTACGCCGGAATAGACCGTTATATCCATTTGTTTGGGGCACGATGCAAAGCCGAAACTTTCGTACCGTGGGGAACAGGCCTTCACCATTCCCGGCATGTCCTTAGTCACTCCCAAACAGCTCCCTCCAATGCATCTAGCGGAAATTTCAGGTAGCGCTTGCCGTTGGCTTCCGGCTCAGGCAGTCGCCCGCCGCGTATGTTTACCTGTAGCGCATGCAGGATCAGCTTTGGCATTGGCAGCGTATTGTCTCGCTTGGTTCGTAAGGTAACGAAGGCCTCTTCCGTCACCCCAGCAAGATGCGGGTTGAACTTTTTCTGGTCCGCTACAGTGCTTTCCCAGCGTGGCGTACGGCCGCCCGGCTGATAATCATGCCCGGTGAATATCCGCGTCTCGTCAGGAAGTGCGAGGATGTCCTGGATCGACTTCCACAAAGCTCTCGCATCGCCGCCGGGAAAATCGGCGCGTGCCGTACCGCCGTCAGGCATGAAGATTGTGTCATGCACAAAGGCGGCATCGCCAACCACGTAAGTGATGGAGGCAAGCGTATGCCCCGGAGAGAACAGAACCCTGGCATCAATGGAACCGATCTTGAACGTCTCGCCATCGGCAAACAGCCGATCCCATTGTGAGCCATCGGTGGCAAGCCCGGGCCAGTTATATATCCCCTTCCACAGCTTCTGGACATCGATTACATGCTCACCTATCGCTGTTTTTGCACCAGTTCTCTCCTTCAGATACTGGGCTGCAGAAAAATGATCCGCATGTGGATGGGTGTCGAGAATCCATTCAACAGTCAGGCTGTTTTCGCGGACGTAATCGAGAATTGCATCGGCATTGATCGTCGCCGTTGACCCCGACTTTTCATCAAAGTCGAGAACGGGGTCCACTATTGCGCACATACCGGTTGCCGGATCGGACACCACGTACTGAACGCTGGAGGTTCGCTTGTCGAAAAATCCTTTTACCCGCGGGCGAAGGTCAGCAAAGCGTTCAAGCCATGCTGCGGCAGCACTGGTATCAAAGCCGTGCCGGTGCCCGAAGGGTATGACTTCCTCGACGGACATGCGCCCGTCCAATACTTCGCCGATCAGATGAAGGCTGAGCGAGCGCATACCCGTCTTGCAATGAGCAAGCACGGGGCCTTCAGATTTTCCGACCGCCGTCTGAAATGCACGCACATCAGCTTCAGTGATCGCGCTCATAGTGACCGGAATGAACGCGTAGGAAAAATCATATTGACGGGCGGTATCGTATTCGGCCTTGTTTCCGGGCTGGTCTGCATCCTCGCCGTCAGGACGGTTGTTGATGAGTGTTTTGAAGCCGCTGCGATGCAGCGAACCGAGTTCTTCCCGGCTTAGTTGCGAAGATACCGACAGCTTCCCGGATATTGCAGTGATGGGCATTTTTGCCTCCAATATATCATTATACAATATATAATAATGTATAATGATTGCTTTTTCAAGCGTGCTTCGCGAGGTTTGCTTTCACAGCTTTCATGGAAATTTTTCGAGAGACGGAGCGTAGGCCGCCTCAGAACACGGCAACGCCCTGAAGAGAATTGATCCTAGTCAGTGTGAGGCGGGGCAATGCACTTTATAGTTCGTTCAATCTGTACGCTGGGGAGACGCTAAAGATGCGGTTTTCAGGTGAAGATCGATCAAAGACAATCCTTTTGATTTTTGCCTTCTGCGGACTTGTTATCGGGCTCGGCCTGCACTTCTCCGGCTACTCATACGGCGCGCGGCTAGCCTGGACTATTGCCACTTTGCCTGTTCTGGCGACTTTGCTCGTCGAAATTCTCCGGAGTTTATGGCGAAAGGAGTTCGGGCTGGATATCGTCGCGGCGATGTCGATGACGGCCGCGCTGGCATTCGGGGAAATGCTGGCGGCTTCGATCGTCGCCCTCATGTATACTGGGGGAGCCTTTCTTGAAAGCTTTGCCGAAGGGCGGGCACGCCGTGAGATGCATGCCTTGCTGTCCCGTGCGCCGCGAACGACAATGCGTTATATCGATGACCATCTCGAAGAGATTGCCGTGGATACGGTTCGTCCGGGTGACCGCCTCCTGATCCGTCAAGGGGATGTCATTCCCGTTGATGGGCGTATCGCCTCCGCAAAGGCCTTCGTAAACACGTCTGCGCTCACGGGAGAGTCACTTCCGGTTTCGCTTGCGTCGGGAGCGGATGTGCTGAGCGGCTCGATGAATGCCGGCGATGCTTTCGATATCGTTGCCAAGCACGAAGCGAAGGATAGCACCTACGCTGGCATCGTTCGCCTCGTGGAAGAAGCACAGCATTCCAAGGCTCCAATGTCGAGACTGGCAGACCAGTGGTCTGTCGGCTTTCTGATCGTGACCGTCATAATCGCCTTCGGAGCATGGTGGTTCACGGGAGAGCCGATAAGGTCGGTCGCCGTTCTCGTCGTGGCGACACCATGTCCTCTCATTCTGGCGGTGCCCGTCGCTCTTGTTGCGGGACTGTCGCGTTCGGCTCATTTCGGGGTGTTGGTGAAAGGCTCCCGTCCATTGGAGAATATGGCCCGTATCAATACACTGGTGCTGGACAAGACCGGAACGCTGACCGACGGTCGTCCGCAAATCACCTCAATCCACCTTGAGCCGGGATTCAGTGAAAACGAGGTATTGCGGTTCGCTGCTTCCCTTGACCAGGTGTCCAAACACCCTATGGCACAGGCCCTTGTACTGGCCGCTCAGGGGCGCGGTATAGATCTTGTATTGCCGACTGACGTCAGCGAACTGGCCGGGGATGGAGTGGCTGGCCGGGTCGATGGCAAAAGCGTCATTGTGGGCGGACGCAGCTTCGTTGAGAGACAAGCCAATGCAAAGCTGGTCGAAATCCCCAATACGGAAGCCGGAGCAGTCTTGGTTGCAGTCGCAATAGACGGCAGGCTTGCGGGCTATATCGTCATGGCCGATCCGTTGCGCAGCGATGTGGTCGATACGTTACGCGGTATACGCAAAGACGGCGTGAGGCGCATAGTGCTGGCGACAGGCGATCGTGCTGCGGTGGCCAGACGCATCACCAAGGGCTTGGGGCTTGACGCCATCTACTCCGAACTTTCACCCGATCAAAAAGTGCTGACCGTACTCAGCGAGCGCAAGAACGGTGCTGTGATGATGGTCGGAGACGGCGTCAACGACGCGCCCGCACTTGCCGCGGCTGATGTCGGCGTTGCGATGGGTGCAAGGGGAGCGGCAGCGTCGGCTGAGGCAGCCGACGTCGTTCTTCTCGTTGACAGGATAGACAGGCTTCGCACCGGGATGGGGATTGCGAAGCGGTCAAGGCGCATTGCGATCGAAAGTGTTGTGGTGGGCATCGGCCTTTCCGTGATCGCCATGATCGCAGCAGCGTTCGGTTATCTGTTACCTGTCCAGGGTGCATTGCTGCAGGAAGTGATCGATGTCGCTGTTATCCTCAATGCGCTCCGGGCGTTGAGAATCTCTCCGACCATCCAGGCGCAGGCTGCACCAGGCAGCCGCCTTGAAGGACAAGCCCGGTGAGCAAGGCCTGCGATACGCCGCAGAACCGATGACCGTTCCACGACGGTAACGATCAATCTCAGAGAACTTCGCCGCCGTCTATAACCAATGCGAGCCCCGTTACGAAAGCCGACTGCGGCGAAGCAAGATATACGATACCGGCTGCAATTTCTTCAGGCGACGCCCAGCGCCCCATCGGTATTGTTTCCGAAACGTAGTTTTCAAGCGCTGCCCTCCCCCCCATCTGCTGTTCGAAGCCAGCATTGAAAGGCGTATCGACAAATCCCGGACAAAGCGCATTGAACCGGATGTTCTCCCGCGCATAGTCAGCCGCCATCTGCCGTACCATCGCCACGGCTGCATGCTTGGTGGTGGCATAGGAAATCATGCCGCGATCATACTGGCATCCGGAATTGGAGGCAGTAATAATCACCGATCCCCCGCCCTGCGTCCGCATTGGCGCAAGCGCGGCCTGCGCCACAACAAAATGCGAACGCACATTGAGCGCCCACGCCAAGTCCATTTGATCGGGTGTCACTTCCTCAAGTTTTCCGGCGATCTGAATGCCGACGTGAGAATGCACGATATCGAGCCTGCCATGGCGTGCGGCGACACCAGCAACAGTTTCAGTGATCGCGGCATCGTCACGCGCATCAAGTGCCGCGCTTTCGGCCTGCCCGCCATTGGCTCGGATCACTTCTGCCGTTGCTTCCGCAAGTTCGGCGCGCAGATCCGTGACCATAACGGTTGCGCCCTCTGCCGCCATGGCGATTGCGCCGGCGCGGCCGATACCCGATCCGGCGCCTGTGACAAGGGCAACCCGGCCCTCAAGACAAGGATTCATGATTTTTTCCCTAGAATGATCGCGGAGAACAGGAGGAAGGCAGGCGCTTGAAATGCTTTTGGCATCTAATGACCTGCCGGTTTCCCGCGCCGGAGAATGATTTGTGCGAAGACAAGCAGCAGCAGAGAGAACACCATTACCATCGTGCCGATGGCATTGATCTCCGGCGTCACTCCGCGACGGATTGACGAAAAGATGTAGATCGGAAGGGTCGTTTCTGGCCCGGCAACGAAGAAAGCAATGATGAAATCATCGAAACTGAAGGTGAAACTCAGAAGAAAGCCAGCCATTATCGCAGGCGTCAGCATTGGCAGGGTCACTTGCCGAAAGGTACCGATTGGCCCTGCACCAAGATCGAAAGAAGCTTCCAGCAATGAACGATCCATGCCGTCGATACGGGCGCGCACCAGAATGATGACGAGGGACATGGTGAACAGCACATGCGCCGCTATGAGCGAGCCATATCCCAAAGAGAGCTTCAAACCCGTCACCGCCTGAAGCCAGGGATTGACGGTGTTGAATACGGTTACCAGCGCGATCAGCGTTGCGATACCGATGACGATGCCGGGGATCATCACCGCGATGTAGATCATGGCGTCGAAGAGAACCCGCAATTTTCCTTTCAGGCCTGTCAATGCAATGGCAGCCATCGTGCCAAGCAGGCAAGACAGGAACGCCGAAGTCAGCGCCACTGATGCCGAAGTCTTGAGAGCATCGATAACGAACGGATTGTCGAGCGCCTTGGAATACCATTGCGTCGAGAAACCCTGAAGCTGGCTCGCCGACCTGCCTGCGGAAAAGCTGAACAGCGCGATAATCCCGATGGGAAGATAGAGGAACAGATAAATTGCAAAAGCATAGATGCGCATGGCTTCCTCACATCAAACTGACATCGTCGCGTGCTGTCCCCATCAGGCGCAGGAAACGCATGTAAAGAGAGACGACAAGCAACATGATCGCGACCAGCGTTATCGATACGGCGGAGCCGAACGCCCAGTTACGCGACTGCAGGAAAAGGTCGACCAGCGCATTTCCGACGAAGAAGACATTGCCACCACCCAGCATCTGCGGGATGAGATATTCACCCATGAGCAGAATGAAGACGAGCATCGAGCCGGTTGCCACGCCGGGGAGCGACAAAGGCAGGGTGATTTGCAGGAAGCGCCGCCAGGGTGGAGTTCCAAGATCGTCTGCCGCTTCCAACAGCCGCCGGTCGAGCTTTTCGAGGCTCACATAGATCGGGAAGAACATCAGCGGCAGATAACCGTAGACGATGCCCACCAGAACGGCGAAAGGCGTATTGATCAGGCGGAACTCACCGAGCCCGAATGCCGAAAGCAATTGGGGGATGCCTCGTCCGCCGAGAAGAAATATCCACGCATAGGAGCGGATCAGGATCGAGGTCCAGAATGGCACAATCACCAATACCAGCAGCAATGTTCGCCACTGCTTGCCGACCCGCAAGGCAAGATAATAGGCCAGCGGGTAAGCGATCAGCAGCGCAGCGACGGTGCCGATGGGGGCCAGCGTCAATGTGTTGCGGAATGCGGCCCAGCGACTTCCCAGATTGGCGTATTGCGCAAGGGTGAAAGCCGGCTCGTAACCGCCAGCTGCCCCGCGTTCCCCGAAGGAATAAACGAGGACGACCGCCAGCGGCAGCACAAGGAGCGCCGCGTACCATAGGCCCGCCGGCCCCAGCAGGAGCCAGCGCATTTTTCGCTGAGACAGTGCCATTGTGTCCGTCCGTTATGCCGATTTGAAGCGGGCGATAAGCTCCGCGCGGTTTGGATCGGTCAAGGTGACCGCCGCCCCGAACTCCAGTGTCGACAGGAGTTCCGCCGCCGGATGAAGGATCGGATCATTGCGCATTTCTTCCGGCACCAGAGCTTCGACGCGCGCGTCAGGCACCGGATAACCATGGAAAAGTTCCTCGCGCGCATTGACCGAAGGGTCGAGCAGGAAGTTCAGCAAGGCGTAAGCGCCTTCGCGATTGGGCGCGCTGGTCGGAATGGTATAGAAATCGGACCAGATTTCGCCGCCTTCCTTTCCGAGCGTGTAATGGATTTCCGGCAGATCGCGATTCATCTGTTTCGCATCTCCGGTCCAGCACATCGTCAGCCAGGCATCGCCGTTGCGCATGGAGGGCTGATAGTCGGAGGTGATGGCAAAGAGATGCGGCTTCACCTCGATCAGCAGTTTCTCTGCATCGGCCAATTCCTTCGGATCGACGGAATTGAACGAGTAGCCGTAATATTTCAGGGCATTTCCGATAGCGGTCAGCTGATAGTCGTGGATAATTGTGCGACCTGAAAAGTCGGTTTTGGTCCGGTCGAAAAAATCCTTCCAGCTGGTGAAAGGCGTCTTCGCCTTGTTGCTGTCCCAGGCCATACCCGTTGTGCCCCATAGTTTTGGGATACCGTAGAGCTTGCCGTCGACAGTGCCGGGCGCTGCGAAACGCGCCTCGAAGGACTCGGCGTTGTAGTTGGGTATTTTTGTCAGATCGAGTGGCTCGATCATCTTGCTGTCGGCATAGGTACTGATAGCGTAGTTCGTAGCGACCACAATATCCCAGCCTGCTCCACCGGCCTGCAGCTTGGCGAACATTTCCTCGTTTGAACCGAAGACATTCACCTGCACCGCTGCGCCGGTCGCTTTCTGGAAGGCCGCCAAATTGTCCGGGTCCTGATAATTCGGCCATGTTGCGATCGAAACCCGGTCACCAATGTCGCCTGCCCAGGAGCGTGTTGGCAAAAATCCCGGTATTGCGCCCGCCAGGACCGCCGTTGCGGCACCCAATCCGGTCACGCCCAGAAAATGGCGGCGTGTAACCGAACCTTTCTGGTAGCGGCGCAGTTCTTCCATGAAAGTCTGCCGGGAAACCGGCTTGTCGTTCTTCGTCATTTCATCCCTCCCGTTTATTGTCAGCAGATCGAATTTGGCGCTTGAGGTTTATCCTCACGGCTGCCCGCCAGACGCCAAACTCGCAAAACTCATTCGTCACGCTCAAGGATCAGGCCTGTTCCACGATCCCAGACAAGATGCGCAGTCGAGCCCACTTCGACGCCCGGCAATGCTCTTTCCGCCTGCCTCGGAACCAGAACCTGCAACTGGCCCAGAACCGGGTGCGTCAGCAGGAATTCGATGTGCTCGCCAAGGAAAATCTTGTTGGCAACCTGTACTGCAATCGTCTGCTCCCCCTCCGTCGGGTAGATAGTCAGGCGCAGCGCTTCAGGTCGGATCATGACGTCGACGACATCGCCGGGTGCCACAGCAAAAGCTGTCTCAACCACCACCTTGTGGCCCGAAGCCAGGCTCACCGCCACATCGTCACCGTCGGTATGTTCGACCTTCCCGGCGAGAATGTTGGCGCGTCCAACGAAGTTGGCAACATAGCGATTGGCGGGACGGTCATAGAGTTCACGCGGCGTCCCTATCTGGGCGATACGGCCATGCCCCATGATGCAGATGCGGTCGGACATCGACAATGCTTCCTGCTGATCATGGGTGACGAGAACGAAAGTGATGCCCAGCTTGCGTTGCAGCGACAAAAGCTCGAGCTGCATCTCGGTCCGGAGCTTGGCGTCAAGTGCTGCCATGGGTTCGTCGAGCAGCAGTATTTTGGGCTCGTTTACGATCGCGCGAGCCAGCGCCACACGCTGTTGCTGGCCACCCGACATCTCCCAGATCCGTCGTCCGCCGAAATCGGCAAGGCGAACGGTTTCCAACGCTTTTGCGACCCGAAGCTCGATGTCGGACTTCGCCAATCTCGGGCGACGCTGCCTTAATCCATAAGCCACATTCTGGGCGACGGTCATGTGCGGAAAAAGAGCGTAGCTTTGAAATACCATATTGACCGGGCGTTTGTAGGCAGGTGTGGTCCCCACCTCTGCTCCATCGATCAGTATTTCACCCTCGCTTGGCTGCTCGAACCCGGCTAACATTCTCAGTGCTGTTGTCTTGCCGCAGCCCGATGGTCCGAGAAAGGAAAGAAACTCCCCTCGCCGGATTTGCAGGTTGAGCTGACTGGCCGCAAGTACGGCACCATAGCGTTTCGTGGTGCCGACAAATTCCGCAACAGTGTCGCTGCTTCGACCGGCGGAAGCCTCGGTAGCGTATACCATCAAAATATATTCCCCTAGAGAGCTTTGCCTAAAGCGGCATATCCCTTATTTTGAAAAAAACATATAAAACTAGTCGATACCTGTATATATCACAAAAGGCATAGAGACGGAGATTCCGAATGAACTGGGCGCAGGCGTCTGCACGGGTCATCGATGCGTTACACCAGCCACATTTTCCAGCAACGCTGATTGAGGCGATCCGCAACGTAGTACCTTTCGAGCACACGGTGACCTTTGCTTATTGTGGCAACCGGCGTCCCATCGCCCTGCATTCAGAATTCCCCGTATGGAAACACAAGGTCATGGTCGAGGACTATCAGGAAGGGCCTTATCTCCTCGATCCATTTTACCTGCAATCGTCCCGGACCGGTGATCCCCGCCTCGTGCGACTGCGGGATATGGCGCCCGACCGTTTCTATCAGGGAGAATATTTCCGCAACTACTATGTCCAGACGGAACTGGCCGAAGAGATCGGGTTCATGCTCAATATTGAGCCAAATGTCGGTATCGTCATTTCCGCCATGCGAACCTCGAAGCCATTTTCGGCACATGAGTTTCGCAAGCTTGGGGAACTGGTTCCATTCATCGGTGCGGTCGGACGGCACAATTGGGCAGATTTGCCAAAGCAATTCACCCAGGCCCCGCAGCCAACGGAAACAGATAATCTTTCAAAGATCATCCAGCATGCATTTTGCGATCTGGGACGTCAGATTTTAACCGCCCGTGAGGTGGAGGTAACAGAATACATTTTGAAGGGCTATTCAGCCGAAGCGACGGCACGTGCTTTAGGAATATCATGCGGAACCGTGCGCATCCATCGACGCAACATATACGGCAAGCTCCATATCAATTCGCAAGGAGAATTGTTCTCCCGATTTATCGGCGCAATGGCTCAATCGGATTACTAGTGGTCTTTTTGATTCCGACATTTGCTCTGCGCTCATATCCGGGGATGCAAATGTCGGAAGCAGACCGCCGGAGCGCCACGCGTCCAACTGGAGGCACAAAGGTCGTTCCAGTTTATTGAATCTATACATCGCGCTTTCCGGAACTCGACCCTGATTTTTGAGCCGATGCCACGGAGCGCTTCCGGCCCCAAACTGCAAAGCGTCCATATGGGGAACCCGGCATTCGATCGAGAGCAGCGCGCTCCCGACGTCCATATATTCCGGCTCAGCTATTATATTGAAAAATATGCTTCATACCCAGCATACTAAAGTCAAATCGACTTTAGATTTCGTCAGGGTGACGGTCGAAATTCTAATTCTGGGAGGAGTATATGGCGTCGGTGTTCGACCTGCCCTGAAGATGCGGGCCACACCATTTCCATGTCCTAACGCTACCCTGATTTGGTTAAGAAATCTACCCTCGGAAAGACATCACCGTAAAAATCAATCAGGCTCGCCGTGCATTTATCCAAGCCTTGAGTATCTTTACCGCAAAGCAAAAGAGCTCCGCAGCCGAAACGGAACCGCGCCGGACGGCCCTCTCCTCTTTTTATCCCCAAAGAGAAAATGCGCCCACTTCCTGGCGCTCTTCCCAAGCTTCCACAGTTTGGTCACGAGAATAATTTCTGGCGCCGTCGGTCGTACGAGGCCCCTCACATATCTTTCC
>Ga0182738_1006639_pt1 | contig 11956 bp, 13 predicted proteins | sample eDN5th30CBELigMG_FD_128876 | JGI IMG/M metagenome (GOLD analysis project Ga0182738, IMG submission 128876) | Enriched Miracle-Growth compost microbial communities from Emeryville, California, USA - eDNA 5th pass 30_C BE-Lig MG (version 2)... ...
ACCGAATATTTTATGACTAAATGGGGAGATTAAGATAGAATCTTAATCTTGAAAGCAGGGGATTATCCATGGAGAAAATATTATTGCGCATGTTAACCGCTGGTTGTGTGGCAACTGTTCCATTTTTGTTTAGAGGCAAAAGAAGAGAAAATTTCTTAATATTTTTCGCTAAAGGTGTTCTTGCAACATTAGTAGATGCTTATGTTGTGGGTACAAAAAAAATCTCCTATCCAGTCCGTCCTTTTCCGAAGATCTTTAAAACAAATATCATTTATGATGTGTTATTTTTTCCTTTATTAAGTGTGCTTTGGGTAAAAATGACGGAAAGAGATCACTTAGGAAAGAAATTATTAAAAAGTCTTGTGTTTAGTGTCCCAATGAGCTTTGGCCAATGGTACTTTGAGAAAAACAGTAAATTATTCAAATGGAAGAAATGGTCACCACTACATACTTTTGCAAGCGTAAATTTCACTTTATTTACAATTAGAGGATTCTTTGGGTTAATAAAATATTTAGATAAAAAAGACCTGTGGAGATAGAAGGAGAGAAGAGTGTAATATAGGGAGAGTAAGGTTGGCAATTAGATTGATAGAAGGAAAATAGAAAAATAGCAGGGGATTTATAATGGCCTGTTTTCTTTCCTATTGACGAAAAATATATAAGATGATAAAATTATTTCGAATTAAAGATATATTAATTAAGAATAATTTTTATATAAATATCTCAATTTCGAGATAATTTCAAGGAGGAAAAAGTAAATGAATGAACTAAAAGGACTTCATCATATTACAGCAATCACAAGTAGTGCAGAAAAAATCTATGAATTTTTCACATACGTTTTAGGACTTCGATTAGTAAAGAAAACGGTCAATCAAGATGATATTCAAACCTATCACTTATACTTTACAGATGATGTGGGAAGCCCTGGTACAGATATGACATTTTTTGATTTTCCTGGGATACCAAAAGGGGTGCATGGTACAAATGAAATCTCGAAAACATCATTCCGCGTGCCAACTGATGCTGCTCTTGAATATTGGGTCAAACGCTTTGATAAGTATGAAGTGAAGCATAAAGGAATTCAAGAACAGTTTGGCAAAAAGACATTGTCTTTCGTAGATTTTGATGATCAGCAATATCAACTGATTTCCGATGAACAGAATGAAGGGGTTACAGCAGGTACGCCGTGGCAAAATGGGCCAGTTCCATTGGAATTTGCAATCACTGGGCTAGGACCAATATTTGTACGAACTGCTTATCTTGACTATGTAAAGGAAGTATTAGAAAAGGTATTCTTGATGAATGAGGTTGCACAAGAAGGGGACTTCCATCTATTTGAAATGGGAGAAGGGGGAAATGGTGCACAAGTCATTGTGGAATTCAATACGATTCTTCCACAGGCACGACAAGGATTTGGAACAGTTCACCATGCGGCTTTCCGCGTGGAAGATCGTGCAGAATTAGATCAATGGCAAGAGCGTTTGAGCAGTTTTAAATTACCGAATTCTGGATTTGTAGAACGTTATTATTTCGGTTCTCTATACTCTAATGTGGCACCGCAAATCCTATTTGAATTAGCAACAGATGGCCCTGGCTTCATGGGGGATGAGCCTTACGAAACGCTTGGCGAAAAATTATCCTTACCACCATTCTTTGAATCCAATAGAGAAAAGATTGAACAGCTCGTTCGACCTATTGATACGGTTCGAAGTAACGTAGAAATAAAAAAAGAATACTTGTAAGAGGGATAAGGGGATGATTCTTGTGTTGTTTATACACACGAGAATCGTCCCTCTTTTTTTAGAACATTCCATTCTTATTCGGTGAATCCTTTGGGATAGGCTGGCCAATATCCCACAATTCAACAATCTGGTTGTTTTGGAAGCGAAAGATATGCACCACTGCTCCTCCTAAATCCTCTGGATGTTGCTTTATATGGGAATACACCACTACTTTATCATCCTCTTCGATAACTAGCTTGCTCTCTACCTTCTTATTAGGACTTTGCTTGGCATTTTCTTCCATGGCGATCATTAATGAATCTGCATCGCCATTAAAGAAGGGATTATGATGGCGAAAGTCAGGACCTATGTAGCTATGAAACGCTTCGCGAACTTTTCCTGTTGCTACAAGCATTAAAAAGGAAACGGCTTTATCCTTTTGAGATGGAGTCGATGTTTGCTGCTTGTTCATCCAATAACATCCTTTCCTTAAGAATGCTTAGAAGTTTAAGGCATGTATATGGTTATGTCAATTAAGTAAATTTTAAAGGTATGGAACATTTCTAGGCTGATAGGAAATCGTTTCAGCCGAAAATAGTTCAATAAGTAAATGATTACCTAGCATTTTAGCGCGGATGAGTATGGGTCTTTCATAGTTATTTTCAAAAACAAAATCTGGTCCATCCCAACTAACCGTTGCATCTCGTTTAGGAGGGACATATGGAATACTTCTACTGTGTGAATAGCGTTGAATAATCTTTAATCCAGCATTGTCAACCGCATTAAATAGAGTAGAGGATACTTGGCAAATTCCACCACCAATATCTTCCGAAAACTTTCCATTTATGATGACAGGAGCTTGTAAATATCCCTTTTCTACCGTTCTTTTTCCAACAATCTGATTAAAAGAAAATTTTTCGTTTGGAAAAATAACGCTATTATTAATTGCCTCTGTAGCTAGCGAAATATTCATACTTCGTTCTTTGTTATTACTGTTAAAGGAGGTTATATATCTGCCAATTTTTTTTCTTCGAATACTATCTAGAAGCTCGCTATCTACTTTAGGATAAATTACTTGAAGGGGAAGTTCTTGTTTACTGGAAGTATCATTAAAATAATGCGCATACATTTGTCTGATAAATTTCTCCCGATGCAAGCGATAGCCAACTTGCTCAGGAACGATACTCCCATACTGATTAACGATGGCATCCTTTGGCGCAATGTAAACCTCGTTATCTAATTCATCCATAACTTTAGTGAATTCTTCTGTGTCGATCACAGGTAAATTAGGAGATTTCCACAAAAAGTCTTGTTCCTTAACTTGTTGTTGGGAAGGATGACTTTTGATTATACTAAAATAATTACTAGGTATAAGCACGGCATGAAAGAATAGAATGAGTCCAAGTAATAGATGGGAATTCATAGATGACAAACCTCCGTTATAATCTTTGTTATTCTTAATATGTGTTCGTTCCTCCATTTAATGTATTTATTTGTAAAATCATTAGAAGAAATTAGGGAAGTACCATTTCCTGCGTCTCATGTATAAATAAATAGAATATTTACAATAATGGGGAAGGAGTTCTCGGCTTTTAATAGAAATAAATCAGAAGATTCATTAAAATAGGAGGTCCGAATAATGGGAAGACCAATTCATTTCGAAATTCACGTAGATAACATGGAACGCGCAAAAAAGTTTTATGGAGAAGTTTTTGATTGGAAATTTGAAGATTGGAGTGATTATGCTGGTATGCCTTATTTTGGGGCAGTAACCGGCGATGAAAGCGAGATGGGAATTAATGGTGCTTTAATAAAACGCTCCGTTCCTCTCACAGATAAAAATCAAGCTGTAAATGGGTATGCTTGTACAATGGGGGTGGAAGACTATGATTCCACAGAAACAAAAATTCTTGAAAATGGAGGAACCATCGCACTTCCTAAGCACGCACTTCCTGGTATGGCATGGCAAGGCTACTATACAGATACGGAAGGAAATATATTTGGCATTCATCAACCAGATGAAAATGCCAAATAATTGACCAATAGGGACGGTACTTGGAGGACAAGCCACTAACAGCACCGTCCCTATGTTTTCTTTAATTTTCTTTTTTCATAATGGAATAGGCTCCACCAAACATGGCCATTAATAGACCTGCTATCGGAAATATAATCCAATTTATATGCCAATTTTCGTATACAAATCCAGTGAATAAGAAAATGGCGGTGGCAAGTGGCCAAATAATTGCTGCGAAGGCACCGATTACTTTATCTTCCTGCTTCTTTTCAATGGAATACGATTCGTCCCTTAACAGTTTTGCGTAGGCGTCCATTTTGGCGCCACTTACAATAAAGAGGTAAGTAGCTATTGAGATAAGAAGTAGTAGAACACAAACACCATATGTTGTTGCTGCTTCATTTATGGCAATCGTCACTAATAAAACGACGGGTGATAAAATACAAAGGGAAACACCAATGATTATCGAACGAAAAAAGATTGGTTGATAGGTTTCTTTTTGCATCTCAATTTTTTTAACCAAATGAAGAGGAAGGGAGAAGGTTCCCTTTTTTTCGATGAATTTGAACTTCTCTAATAGTTGACCACTATAAATGAATAAACTCACGGCAATTGCAACAAATAGAAGCAATTGAGCTACACCGATTAATGCTGCTGTATTTTCTGTAACACCATTTAGAAAACCTTTGTCATATAACTCTGTAAAGAGAACTAGTAGGGCAGAACCAAGTATGCAAAGGAACACACCAATCCCAATCAAGTTCATCGCTTTTGCTGTTTGCTGAAAAAAATGATTCACTTCGTCTTCTGAGAGTTGTCGTTCCTGTGATTTTGCTTCGTTTAATGAAATGCCTAATTCATTTAGTAGTTCATCAATATTTCCAAATTCTGATATTACAATTCCAATTGCTTCATTTTCTGATTTACCTGCTTCTTTTAATTCATAGTATTTTTCCTCCATGTTTGAAAGCATTTCTTGTTTCAGCTTTTCCATTTCGGATGTTTTTGGCAAATTAGCAAAGACATTGTCTAAATAATTAATGATGCTATTCATTATATCCCTCCTTAATAAATAGGTTAATTACTTCCTGTGTAACGGCCCATTCTTGGCATTTTTCCTGATAATACTTTCTTCCTTCTGCAGTAATGGTGTAGTAGGTCCTTCTTTTTCCATATTCGCCTTCTTTGTAATAGGAGTTAATATAGTTATTCTTAATCAATCTGCTAAAGGCTGAGTATAGAGTTGTTTCTTTAATAATGTATTTTTCATTTGTTCGTGTTCTTATTTCTTTGGAGATCTCATAACCATAAGAATCCTTTTCCAATAGGAAAAAAAGAATAATGGTGTCATTATATCCTCGTATGACATCACTGCTTATCACAAAATCCCTCCTTTCAATCCTTCACTTATCGTACTATGTCTGTCGTAGTAATTATACTTTACCATATATACTACGACAGGTGAAGTAAAATGTTAAAAAATTTTAGTTAATTCAGCAACTTAATCTTTTGGGAGGGAAGAGGATTATTTGTTCTAGCACTAGTTGTTTTACGATTTTTTTCCAATAGAAAAGCACCTTCGTTAACCGAAGATGCCTATAATTGCACTTACTGTTGTAACGACAGCTAAAGCTGCTATTACCCAACTTAAAGTTTTCAGTGTGTTGTTTGATTCTCTTGTGGAGACTAAATGATAGATTTCATTAAAAGAAGCAAGCTCCCATACTTCTAGTCCTTCTTTTTCAATAATTTCTTCTAAATCGCTTAATTTCACATTCTTTAGTTCTTTTTCCTTAAGAAACTTCTTAAAGTCTACATTTGTATATGGTTTATTCACTTCAGACATCCTTCCTTACTATCAAAAATAGACACTTAAGCATCTGTTTACCTCATCGAATATTATTCTAACATTTATCTATTATTAATTGGAAAAAACATAGGAAAACATATCTTTTATCCTAAGTCTTGTACATAAAAGAGCATTGCCTTCGTTTACAAGAAAATAATTCATATCCCGATTGAATTTTGATCACTTTACTTTTTCAGTGATCTTGAGAAAGTTCTCCTTATTCGGACAGTACAGGTAAATACGCTTTCTTCGCAGTATCTCCTAATCCAATAAGACCAATCTTCAATGTATCCACCTTTTTATACAGTAATCGGAGACTGATTCAATGGAAATACCCCACCATAGAAATAGAGTTAACAAAGAGAACGAACTAGAAGAAACTGAGTTATAATAGAATGAGCAAAGGAGGTTGTAAAATGGGGAATTTGTTTCCATATGTATATGATTTTGGAATGAAGCCGTTAGAAAAGGGAAGATTTTACACAATAAGAAAAGAACTGCTCAGCAAAGTGAAGGGAAGAGTGTTGGAAATCGGCTCTGGTTCGGGGATAAATTTCTCGTTCTATCGAGATGTGGAGCGAGTAGATGCGATTGAACCGAATCCTTCCATGATAAAGAAATCAAAAAAACAATTAGAGAAGGCATCTGTGCCAATTTTTTGTCATGAGCAAAAGGCAGAACAGCTTCTTTTTCCTAATCAAACGTTTGATTATGTCATTTCTACTCTTGTTTTTTGTACGATTCCTAACCCTGAAGCGGCATTGAAAGAAATGATTCGCGTAAGTAAACCAAATGCAACCTTTTACTTCTTTGAGCATGTGAAAATGGAGAATGCTGTACTGGCAAAGACACAAGATCTTTTAACACCACTATGGAAAAAAATTTGTGATGGCTGCCATTTAAATAGAAATACGGTAGAAATAATCAAAAACGCTGGATTACAGATTAAAGAAATAAAGTATTATTATAAAGGGCTATTTATCGTAGTAGAGTGCATTCTTTTAACGTAAGCCAAAGTGATTGCTAGGCAGATGCGAGGAAAAATGTTAAAGTAATAATATTCAGAATAAACTGGTATTATCGGTAGGATGAAAATGTTCTCGTAAAAGGTGGTAAACAGCATGAACGAGGCTCTTTATAATGATATTGTAAAAACAATTGAGAATAGTATTTTAAATGGGGAATTAAAAGTTGGGTCAAAACTAATGTCCGAAAGGGAACTGGCGACTTATTACCAAGTAAGTAGAAATGTTGTAAGAGAGGCAATAAAAATATTAAAGGAAAAAGGTTTCGTACAAGTACATGTTGGCAAGGGAGCCTATGTAAAGAAACCAGAAACTTCTGTTGTAGCAGATACCTTAAGTCGATTTGTCGATAAGTCTTTATCTGGTATTCGCCATATACTAGAGGTTCGTGAAGTACTTGAAATTTCTATTATTCAAAGGGCATCAATCTATGCTACACAGGAAAATATAGATAGATTGAAATCTGTTTATGAAGAAATGGAGCTAAATCGTTTTTTCGTGGATCAATATGTTCAATTAGATGCAAGATTTCATATGGAGCTAGCAAAATCGGTACCCAATGAATTATTTTATATATTAACCAAATCCTTTTCCGACTTATCTGACCAAGTTGTTTATTTGACGAAGATTAATCCGGCAAGTATTGAATTAGCGCAAAAGCAGCATTTAGAAATGATTGAAGCAATACAAACAAGGGATGAAAAGAGAGCAGTAATAGTAATGAAGCAGCATCTAAATACAGTCAAGGAAGATATTCATCTGTTAGAAAACGCAGGAAAGCAAGTGAATAGTACTTTAGAATAAACCAGTGGAATGCTATTGGTTTATTTTTTATTAATAAAAAATCAGAAAATTATAAAAATAGTGTCAGATTATATTACCGATTGATTGCAGAGGGATAAGTAGTGCTTTATATTAAGGTTATCCAACCGGTAGTACCAGTTAAAAATTGAGTTAAGGGAGTTTTGCCTAATGGAATCAAGGTCTTTATCTGAAAGAGCACAATCTGTCATTCCACCAGTGGGAAAAAGAATTACAGAATTAGGGATTGTGAAGGCAGAAGGAATGTATTTATATGATGAAAACGGGAAGAAGTATTTAGACTTTGGGAGTGGCATTGGTGTTACAAATGTGGGGCATAATCATCGCTATGTAAATGAGCAGGCAAAAAAACAAATTGATTCTTTAGTACATGGTTGCCATAACATTGTCTACTATCCCTCATATGTAGAATTAGCGGAGAAGTTAGTTGCGTTAATGGGAGGAGATTATAAAGTTTATTTTTCTAATAGTGGAGCAGAAGCTGTGGAAGGTGTGATAAAACTAGCGAAGTGGGTCACAAAGCGACCAGGGATTATTTCCTTTAAACGAAGCTTTCACGGAAGAACAATGGGCGCAACTAGTATAACAGCTTCTAGTTCCCATTATCGAAAAAACTATGAAGGTTTACTGCCAAGTGTCTATTATGCAGAATACCCTTATGCTTTACGCTCCGGTTTATCAGAAGGGGATGAAGTAAAACGTTGTTTGAAGAGCTTAGAGGATATCTTTTCCTATTTAATTGCTCCCGATCAAGTTGCGGCAATCATATTAGAGCCTATCCAAGGGGAAGGAGGGTATATTGTTCCGCCATTGGAATTTATCAAAGAAATTCGCGCAATTTGTGACAAACATGGAATTATGCTTATTTTTGATGAAGTGCAGACAGGTTTTGGACGTACTGGAAAAATGTTTGCATGGGAGCATTACGGCATAAAGCCTGACATTATGGCAGTAGCAAAAGGAATTGCTAATGGATTTCCACTGAGTGCTATGATTGCAAAAAAAGAAATAATGGACCAATGGGAAGAAGGATCTCATGGTGGAACTTACGGAGGAAATCCTGTATCCTGTGCAGCTGCTTTAGCAGTAATCGACCTGCTAGAAGGAGGATTAATCGAAAATGCTGCTCTAATGGGAGACTACTTTATCGAGAAGCTAGAAGCACTGCGGACAGAATTTACAAGAATAGTAGATATCCGTGGAAAAGGGTTAATGATTGGGATAGAGTTTTTTGATGAAAACGGAGAGCCTGATAAAAAAGTAGCTGGTATTCTTCGAGAAAAGGCATTAGATAAAGGGTTATTGCTACTAGTATGTGGGGTAGATAAGAATGTCATTCGCTTTATTCCTCCAACTATTGTGAAAAAAGCAGAAATTGATGAAGCAATCTCGATTATTCGTACGTCATTAGAGGAAGCTTATTCTGTTATTCTTCCTAAGATTAGTGGGTGAAGGAGGAGAAAAAATGAAAGCTTCTTTAGTCTATATAAATGGTGAAATTATTACGGTGGATGATATGTTTTCCGTTTGTGAAGCAGTAGCGGTTGTAGACAATAAAATTGCTGCTGTCGGATCTAATGAAGAAATAAACAATTGGATTGGAATGGAAACCACTGTCATAGATCTTAATGGAAAATCGTTATTGCCTGGATTTATTGATGCCCATCTTCATCTTCTTAATTTTGGACTGACAAAGGTGTCAACAAATCTAAAACCGTGTAAGTCGATTGATGAGGTGTTGGAATTGCTTAAGGCGAAGGCAGAACTAACACCTGAGGGAAGCTGGGTGAGAGGCTGGGCGTATAACGATAATAATGTTGCAGAAAATCGTATGCCTAATAAAAAAGAGTTAGATTCTGTCTCTACTGTGCATCCTATCTATATTCAAAGGTCATGTGGGCATGTAATTGCTGCGAATAGTAAGGCGTTAGAAATTGGCGGGATCACTGCTGAATCGCTGAATCCAGAAGGAGGCGAAATTGAAAGAGTCGATGGTGCAGTAACAGGCGTTTTAAAGGAAGCAGCCCGTATGCTAGTTATCGATCAAGATGTTTATACAGAACAAGAAGTTTTTTCTGGCTTACATTTGGCAGCGAAAGACTATATGCAAGCAGGTATTACAAGTGTTCATGATATGGGAGGAAAAGGAAGTGACCATCTCCTTTATTTGCAAAAAGTAGCGAGAGACGCAGACTTTAAATTACGAATATATGCGTCCATTGTATCTTTTGATAACTCTTCAGATGCTATTGATAAGACATTAGATGCAAGCATTTTAACAGGTTTAGGCAATGAAAGGTTTAAAATCGGTCCTAGTAAATTGTTTTTAGATGGAAGTATCACAGGGCAAACTGCTGCTATGAGTGAGGGATATGTAACAGATCCAACTAAAGGCATTTTGTATAAAAGCCAAGATGATGTCAATACCATAATGGAACGCCCCCACAATGCCGGCTGTCAAATTACTGCCCATGCGATTGGCGATGGAGCAGTAGAAATGATGGTAAATTGTATCGAGCATGTGGTGAACGAATTCCCTCGAGAAAATCACCGCCATCGCATTGAACATGCCTCTGTATGTAATCCAGAACTGGTGGAACGAATAAAGAAGTTGAATGCCGTCATTGTCATAAATCCAGCTTTCTTTTATGATTTTGGAGATGAATATGTAAAATATATTGGCTCGAAGGCAGAGTGGATGTTTCCCTCCCAATCCTACCTAGAACATGGAGTAAAGGTGGCAGCTGGATCAGATAGCCCAATTACGGACTTCGAACCACTATTAGGCATACAAGAAATTGTTACTCGCAAAACAAAAAATGGAACGATTATTGGGGAAAAAGAATGTAGTTCTCTAGAAGATGCTATTCGTATCTTTACTATAAATGGAGCCTACGCATCCTTTGAAGAAGAAATGAAAGGAAGCATCGAGCCAGGAAAGCTAGCGGATTTTGTCATTCTAGAGGGATCTATTCTAAATACAAAACCAGACCACATCAAAGACATCCCGATTAAACAAACCGTAATCAATGGAGAAATAGTATATGAAAATCCAGTTGCGGTGATGAAATAAGGGGGAAAGTGACGGTTCTCGTGCTTACATCGGAGGAACCGTCACTTTACTTACTTACATTCTTCCATGCCTTTTTCGAGAATGTGCATTTGGAGCATTGTTTCTTCATCTTTTACTTGTTTGTCTGCCCCATTTATTATTACTTCATATAATTGGTCATACACTCTGCCATAGTCGCCTCGCTCGGAAACTACTTTTTCTTCATGGTATTGGTCGTTTTCATCTAAATACGTTAATGTTCCATAGTGTTCAGGAAGGTCGATGCCGAAATCAGGTTGATCAGGCATATAAAAAAGCTTTAAATGTTCTTCTTGTCGGTCTTTTGTATGTTTCACAAAAACACCCTTTTTTCCATAGACCACAAAGCTAGGGCGTTCCTTTAATCGGAAATAGCTTGATTTAATAGAGACCTTAAACGTATTGTAATATAAATCTAAATCAAAATAATCATTCATTCTTCCACTGCCAAGAAGCTGTCTTACATCATAATGAATGTTATTCGGTTTGCCAAAGTAAGAGATTGCTTGGTCAATAGTATGGCAGCCATGTCCATATAAAAAGCTATTATAGTATTGAAAATCAAGGCTAGATTCTGGTACTTCTGGTCTGAAATAGTCATAATGCATTTCTACTTCTAAAACCTCTCCTAGTTTTCCACTATCGATAACCTTTTGTGTCGTTAAGAAATCAGAATCAAAGCGACGATTCTGGTAACATTGTACAATTAGCCCTTTTTCTCTAGCTAAAGCGTATATTTCTTCTGCTTCCTCAGATGTCATCATAAATGGTTTTTCTACTAAAACGTGCTTATTATGATTAAGCGCCATTTTTGCATATTCATAATGAGAGGAATGAGTAGTACAAACGACAATTAGCTGTATTTCCGGATCAGTTACTAATTCATTTAAATTGGAAGAATAATAGATTTGGTCATGCTTCTTCCAAGCATCATTAGAAGGATTTCTTCTATAAATAGTTTTCACCTTTATATTTTCCCGCTGCAAAACAAAGGGCAAATGATAGCGATTGGTGCTTTTTCCATTACCAATGTAACCAATTGTCAACAAGATTATCACTCCAATTTTCTCTGTAATACTTTCATTATAGGATGGTTATATTTAGAAATCTATTGGGAAGGTAGGAGAACGGTCTGTGCATGCTGAAAACCCCTTTTCAAGTGAAGGGAAATTTATTTAAACGTAAAAAACTTAGGAAGGAGGAGTTTATTATGATATACAATTAAGTTTTTAGTGTATATTTAAAGAGGATAGTGCAGTTAATACTATCCTCTTTAATATCATTAGTGTAATCTCTAAAAACAACGATTAACCTGAATTATTCATACGTTGAGATTACGAAGCAAATGGAAGTCATTAACCTAAATTTATTGGCTCATTGACTGAGTCCAGAGGGTAATCACCTTAATTTGGTGAAAGTTAATGTTGTTACTGC
>Ga0182738_1006641_pt1 | contig 11956 bp, 9 predicted proteins | sample eDN5th30CBELigMG_FD_128876 | JGI IMG/M metagenome (GOLD analysis project Ga0182738, IMG submission 128876) | Enriched Miracle-Growth compost microbial communities from Emeryville, California, USA - eDNA 5th pass 30_C BE-Lig MG (version 2)... ...
GGGTGTTTCGTCAATGGGACGGCCGTGTGCGCGAGACCGGATCGATCAATATCGAACAGGCGCGGTTTTCCATTCAGGTGGGTCAAAAACGTGGAAACGTGGTGGCGGAACTCAGTGATGAGTGGGGCCGCGTGATCGGAAGAGGACAGGCCTCCTTGGAAGACGGCGGCGTCCCGGCGTTGAATGTGAATCCGGTGAACACTCCGACCTCCGTGGTCGCGGCTTATCAACCTGTTGGTGATTCTTTCGGAGGGGAAACTTTTGCAGCGGCGGCGGTTGCCCCGACTCCTGCCGCGGCGCCTGTGGATTTGGACGTCTCCCTCTATTCGAAAGATTCCCGCTTTTTTGTCGAGGCGAACAGCCGTGGGCATTTTCCGACGGTCGCTTTGGGATTTTTGCCGGAGCTCAAACGCATTCCTCTTTATACGATGAAGGCGATCAAAGCTTTTTATGAAATCGTTCGCTCCTTTTATCGTCCTTTGGACATCACCAACCAAGCCCTTCTTTGGGGAAGCGTTACCCGCGAGGGAAAACCCTTGGCCGGGGCCACGGTGGACGTGGCCAGTGCCCAGGGCCGCGTGGTGTATTTCAACGAAATCGGAATTCCCCTTGCGGACCTTCAGCAGACCACGGGCTTTGGACAATTCGCCGTGGCCAACGTGGACGAGGGAATTCAATCCGTGCGCGTGACATATCAGGGAGTTTCCTATCCGGCGCGTGTCATCCCCAGTGCGGCGGGAAAGTTGACCCAAGTGGATTTGCAGGTGCCTTCCCGTTTCGTGAATCAGTTTTTCCGTTTTTTCTCTCTTTCGAAAACGGAGGCGGACCCGCAGACGGAAACGGTTCCGGCCACTTTAAGATGGGTCGGTACCGATTCGTCCTATGATTTTCCGCAAGGTGGAAAAAGTGTCGCCGTTCCCGTTTTGGAAGACGGTCTGCTGACGGAGTGGGACGCCGGAGCCGGTTATGAATTGATGCGCACTCAGTTGCCGCAACTGACGCAGGAGATGGACGTCGCTTTACCGGTGGCTTCCCATCAATGGGTCGAAGAGTTGATCGCCTCCGCGGGAAAAACCTTGGACCGCCGGTTGGGATGGGCCTTGGGATTTTCAAAGGACACGGACGCGGCGGTGCGCTTGAAGAATGTGGAAGAAAATTTTTATGACGTGATTTATTTCGACCGAGATTTCCATCTTTGGAATGGACCGACGGTGCCCGCCGGGGGAGGATTCTTGGTCTTCAATCTGCCGCTGGGTTATCAGACCCTGGAAATGACGGCTTCGCAATCGTCCCTTTCCCATGCGGAAAGTTTCGTGTCAGAGCCGTACTTTTTGTATCTCGTTAACGGCCAGAGTTTTATCCAACCCGCCGGGCAGAAAAACCCTTAAGCCTCTGGGGAGAAGACTGTTTTTCTCCACCGCATGCACCAAATCCAAATTAAAACGGACGAACTGTTCTTGAGAAAGATGATGGTCGCGGATCAAAGTTTTCGCACGGACGGGGCGCTTTAACTGAGTGATGACGAAGTTTTGTTTGGGCAGGCGCTCGATGTCGTTGAACATCAGTTCGTGATATTTTTCCGCGTGAAGAGCGGCCAGAAAACAAGAGAAGAAATTGGAGGAGGCGAACTTGAAGTCCCCGCGGTGATAGCGGTTGATGATGGTGGCCAGATGGGCGGAGCGCGCCGCACGCATCGCTTTTCGGATATTTCCGATGCCGTGGTTGTAAGAGGTGATGGCCAACGGCCAGGTCTTGAGCGCGCGGAAATAACTTTTCAGCAATTTCCCCGCCGCCTTCGTGGCTTTGATGGGATTGTTTCTTTCATCAACGAATTGATTGACGGTCAAATAAGCTTTTCCCGTACGCGGCATGATCTGCCAGATTCCGCTGGCGCCGACACGGCTTTTCGCTTTGACGTTGAAGCTGGATTCCACAAACGGCATCCGCGTCAGCTCTTTGGGAAGTCCTTGGGATTCGAACTCCTCTTCCATGTGGGGCAGATAATAACTGCTTTGTTCCAGACCGTTATGGAAAAAATCCTTTTGACCCAGTTGGGTGCGGATGGAAGCGAGAGCCAAACGCAGTTTCGCTTTGAGCGATGTTCCCGGTGCTTGCTGCATCACTTGACGGATTCTTCGGTGTTCGGGGGTTTTCAGTCGGGAGGGGTTTCGGATCAGATCGGCTAAAATCTGACGGATGTGGTTCTTACGGCTTTGAGCGAATTTTTGGGCCCGTTGGCGGCGCAGCCATTGAGGCCCTTTTCCGGATTCAACGAGAGAAGTCGTGTCCACCACCTCAAAAACGATCCAGGGATACCGGGAATGATGGATCACGTAATGGTTGGATCCATAGAGAGTGTAGACGTCGAACCAAAAGGCCACGCGGCTTTTAAGGTCTTTGGGGATGCGAAATTCCGGGGAAATCCTTTGGGCGAAATCGTCTAAAATCAGTGCTTTTCTTTCTTCCAGGCTTTGTTGCTTGTGAGAAAGAACAGAGAGCTCCTGGGAGCCATAGGAGACCGGATAGGGCTTAGCCCAGCAAAAGAAAGATGGAAAAAGAAGCCCAAAGGCTAAAAGGCGCCGCACAGACATCAAATCTTTACAAAGCAAGAACGATGCCTTGTGTCGAAGCATTAAATGATAAATTTCAGGGGCTTACCGAAGGGGTGCTGTCCAAACACTCGAAAGTATGACCAAAAGTGTCACGGCGTGAGAGGGCTTTCTGATTGATTTGGGCAGGGCTCTTTGTCAGTGTATTGAGGAAATAAAACCTGTTGGAGGAATTTATGTCTGAAGTTTTAGTGGTAACAAGCAAGGTAAAAAAATTCATCAAAGAAAAAGGCGGATGCAACACTTCCGGCGAAACCATTGATCAATTGAGCAAAGCCGTCGAAAGACTCTGCCAAAAAGGGATTGATTCCGCAAAGGCCGACGGACGCAAAACCGTCATGGCTCGCGACATCGTGATCGACCACATTTAATCGATTGACGAGGGCTTCAGCTGTTGAAGTTCGTCCCATGAAAGCACGGGAACCCCAAGGGCCCGTGCTTTTTCCATTTTAGAGCCGGCCTCTTCGCCGGCGACCAGATAGTTGGTCTTTTTGCTGACGGAGCCGGAAACTTTTCCGCCGCGGCTCTCGATAAAACTCTTCACCTCATCGCGGGGCAGAGGAAGAGTGCCGGTGATCACAAAGCTGAGTCCTTGCCATTCGGAGGTCGCGCCCTCTTGAGGCTTTTCCAGTTCCACGCCCAAAGCGACCAAGGCCCTCGCTTCCTCGACGAATTCCGGATTGCGGAGAGAATCAAGAATGCTCGAAGCCACTTTGGGTCCCACGTCTTCGATGTTCAACAGATCTTCTTCCTGTGCCTGAAGGAATTTTTCCAGGCGGCCGTAGTGGCGGGAAAGCGCTTTGGCGGTTTCCTCTCCCACGAAGCGAACTCCCAAGGCGTAAATCAAACGGGCCAAGGTGCTCTTTTTGCTTTTTTCAATGGAAGACAAAATGTTTTGCGCGGACTTTTCCCCCTGGCGGGGCAGGGCGGTCAGATTTTCGAAAGTCAGACGGTAAAGATCGGAAAATTTCCCGACTAATCCGGCGCCGGTCAGTTGTTCGACGATCTTGTCCCCGAGCTTGTCGATGTTCATGGCCCGACGGGAAACGAAGTGCTTTAGGGACTCGTTGATGCGCGCGGGACACATGGGATTCACGCAGCGAAGAACCACTTCCTCTTCCGGTTGCACGACTTTTTCCCCGCAAGAGGGGCATTTCTTCGGCATATGAAATTTTTTGGCCCGCGGAGGACGTTCATTCAAAAGGACTTCGACCACTTCCGGGATCACGTCGCCGGCGCGCTGAACGAGCACGTGATCACCGATGCGCACGTCCTTCCTGTCGATTTCGGATTGATTGTGGAGAGTGGCGTTTGAAACTTTCACTCCTCCCACCAAAACGGGTTCGAGTTGGGCCACCGGCGTGAGCGCCCCCGTCCTTCCCACTTGAACGAGAATGTCCTTCACCACGGTTTTCGCTTGTTCCGGAGGAAACTTGGCGGCGACGGCCCAGCGCGGACTGCGGGCGACGGTGCCGAGTTCTTCCTGCACGGAGAATTCGTTGACCTTGATCACCACGCCGTCGATGTCAAAAGGAAGCCGCGCCCGTAAAGACAAAATGAACTGATAGTAGGCCACGGCCTCGTCGATGGAAGCGCAACGGGCGGCCAAGGGGCCTCTCATGTTGTCCCCGGAATTTTTCTTCCAGAACTTTTCGACTTCTCCGAAGGTGGCCTGCTCCACGTGGGAAAAGCCCAATTCCCCCAAAAGATCCATCCACTCGCTTTGGGACGTGGCGGGAAGCTGCTCCACCACTCCGGGAGCGTAACAATACATGCGCAAAGGACGTTTCGCGGTGATTTGCGCGTCCAATTGGCGCAAGGATCCGGCGGCGGCATTGCGGGGGTTGGCGAAAGTGGGATGGCCCGCTTCTTCTTGCGCCTCATTGAGCGCTTTGAAGTCGAGTTTTCTCATCAGCACCTCTCCGCGCACTTCGAAAATTCCTTGGGAGGCGCGGTTCGAGTGAAGAGCCAGGGGAACCGAACGCAGGGTTTTTATGTTTTGGGTCACGTTCTCGCCGACGGTGCCGTCCCCGCGCGTAAGCGCCCTTTCGAATTTTCCGTCTCGATACACCAACTCCACCGCCAGACCATCGAGTTTGGGCTCGCAAAAGTAAGTCCACGTGGGCGTGTCCACCTTAAGAAAATGCAGCAACCGCTGATGGAACTCTTTCAAATCCTCCGCGGAAAAGGCGTTCGCCAGGGAAAGCATGGGTCTTCGATGAGGGACTTTTTCGAACTGACTGAGAGGGGAAAAACCCACGCGTTGGGTCGGCGAATCGGGAGTGATCCACTCCGGATGCCTCTCTTCCAGTTCTTTAAGTTCTTTGAACAGTTGATCGTACTCGTTGTCGGGAATTTCCGGGCGATCCAGCACATGATAAAGGTAATCATGACGGTGGATTTGGTTGCGCAACTCTAGAAGACGTTCCTGGATTTTCACGTCTTCAGAGATACCCCGCGCCGCCCGGGATTGAAAAGCCGCAGAAACGGGGGTGCTGCATTGTTCCAGGAAGGAAGGCCGTTGCCTGAGAGAATCATTGCTGATTAGTTGACGGCATGATTTCAAAAGACCAAATTCTCAAAATCGCAAAATTAGCCCGTCTCTCCCTGAACAAACAAGAAGAGGAACAATTCGCCGATCAGTTTTCGGCCATCCTCGGCTACTTCGAACAGATGTCCGCCGTGAACACCGAAGGCGTGGAACCTTTGATCACGCCGACGGAAATGGAGTTCCACTGGCGGGAAGACGAAGCCGTTCAATGGCAGAACATGGGGAGCGAAGTGGTGGAGCGTTCACCGGATCATTCCGGAAAGCTTTTTAAAGTTCCGCCGGTCGTCGGTTAAAGGAAAAGGAAAATGACGTTACAAAACAAGAGTCTGTTTGAATTAAGAAAACTTCTGGAACAAAAAGAAATCAGCTCCAAAGAGCTGACGGGGTTTTTCCTGGAGCGCATCGAACGTTTCGATTCCGCGTTGAATTCTTTTGTCACCGTGAACGATCAAGCTCTCGCGCAAGCGGAGCGGGCCGATGAAAAGCGCGCGCGCGGCGAAAAGGGCAAGCTTCTTGGGCTTCCCGTCGGCATCAAGGATCTTCTTTGCACCAAAGGGTTGAAGACGACGGCCGCTTCAAAGATGCTTGAGAACTTCGTTCCCCCTTACAGCGCCACGGTCGTGACTCGCCTGGAGGGCGAAGGCGCCGTGACTTTGGGAAAACTCAATCAGGATGAATTCGCCATGGGATCGAGTTCGGAAAATTCTTATTTCGGTCCGACGAAAAATCCTTGGAATCCTCAGTTCGTTCCCGGCGGCTCCAGCGGCGGCTCCGCGGCGGCGGTGGCGGCGGGCTTGGCTCCGGCCACGATCGGAACGGACACGGGCGGCTCCATCCGTCAGCCCGCGGGTTTTTGCGGCATCGTCGGCGTGAAGCCGACTTACGGACGCGTCAGCCGTTACGGCATCGTGGCCTTCGCCTCCAGTTTGGATCAAGCCGGCCCCATGACCCGCACGGTGAAGGACGCCGCCCTGATCAGCGAAGTGATTTCCGGTTTTGATCCCTATGATTCCACCACCAGTGAAAAGAGCGTGCCCGCGTGGTCCGAAAAAATTTCCGGCGCTCTTTCCGGAAAAACCATCGGCGTGATCAAGGAGTTCGTGGAAGCGAAACTTCATCCCGACGTGAAAGAGCAGGTGGACCGCGCTCTTGCCATGTTCAAGGAGGCGGGCGCCACGGTCAAAGAAGTTTCCCTCCCCCATTCGGATCTTTCCATTCCGGTTTATTACATGGTGGCGACCAGTGAAGCTTCTTCGAACTTGGCCCGTTACGACGGAGTTCGCTACGGCTTTCGCGCTGATTTCAGCGCGCACCCCGCGGAGAGCGTCGAAGAGTTTTACTGCCGCACGCGCGGAGAGGGCTTCGGCTCCGAAGTGAAGCGAAGGATCATGCTGGGAACTTATGCGCTTTCCAGCGGGTATTACGATGCTTATTACAAAAAGGCCGGACAGATCCGAAGATTGCTGGCGGATCAATTCATGGCGGCCTTCAAGCAAGTCGACGTTTTGTTCGGCCCCGTGACGGCATCTCCGGCTTTCGCGATCGGGGATAGGGTTTCCGATCCTTTGGCGATGTATTTAAACGATATTTTCACGACTTCCGCCAACTTGGTGGGAGTTCCCGGAATGAGCGTTCCGGTCGGTTTTTCCAAAGAGGGTCTTCCCATCGGCGTTCAATTGATGGCGGCTCCTTTTCAAGAACAAGTAATGTTTGATGCGGCCCTGGCTTTGGAAGAAAGAGCCGGGATTTCAGAAAGGCTTCCGAATGGCTACTAAAACTTGGGAACCCGTGATCGGTTTGGAAATTCACGCGCAACTGCTGACGGAAAGTAAAATGTTTTCCTCGGACGCGACGGCTTTCGGCGGCGGTGACAACGAAAACGTCAGTCCCGTCAGCCTGGGTCTTCCCGGGGCTTTGCCGGTGGTGAACAAGAAAGCGGTGGAACTTTCCGTCCGCATGGGATTGGCTTTGAACTGCCACATTCGCGGGAAAAGCCGTTTTGCGCGAAAAAACTATTTTTATCCGGATCTTCCCAAGGGCTATCAGATTTCCCAGTATGACGAGCCGCTTTGCCAAGAAGGTTACGTGGAATTTTTTGTTAACGACGAAAAGAAAAGAGTGCGCATCGAAAGAGCGCACATGGAAGAAGACGCGGGAAAGAGCACCCACCACGGGGATTACTCCTTGATCAATCTCAACCGCGCGGGAGTGCCGCTTTTGGAAATCGTTTCCGGTCCGGATTTGCGCACGCCCCAGGAAGCCGCCGAATACGCGCGTTCGGTCCGTCAGATCTTGCGCTATTTGGGCGTGTGTGACGGAAACCTGGAAGAAGGTTCCATGCGTTGCGATTGCAACATCAGCATCCGCGAAAAGGGGCAGGAAAAATTCGGCACCAAAGTGGAATTGAAAAACATCAACTCGTTTCGCTTCGTCGAAAAAGCTTTGGAATACGAGATCCAAAGACAAATCGATTGCAAGGAATCCGGGGAAGAAATTTTTCAGGAGACCCGACTTTACGATTCGACGAAAAACAAAACGTTTTCCATGCGCTCCAAGGAAGAGGCCCACGATTACAGGTACTTCGTGGATCCGGATTTGCTTCCGGTGATCGTGCCGGATTCCTGGATCGAGAAGATCAAAAAAGACCTTCCGGAACTTCCGCTTTCGCGGGCCCAGCGGTTTCAGGATCAGTATCAGTTGCCTCAATACGACGCCTTGATTTTGACCCAGGAAAGAGAGCTGGCCGATTATTTCGAAGCGGCGGTTCAGAAAAGCTCCCAGCCCAAAGCGGTTTCCAACTGGATGATGACGGAATTGCTGCGGCTGTTGAATGAAAATAAGCTGGACATCAAGGACTCCCCGATTTCTTCGGAACACTTGGGTGAGTTGGTTTTGATGATCGAGAACAAGGACATTTCCGGAAAAATGGCCAAACAGGTCTTCCAGGAAATTTGGAACACGTCCAAATCGCCGAAAGTTTTGGTGAAGGATTTGGGATTAAGCCAAATCACGGATGAAGGCGCCATCGAAGGCATCGTGGACAAGGTGATGGCGGCCAACGCAAAAGCGGTTGAAGACTACCGCGGTGGCAAGACCAAGCTCTTCGGCTTTTTCGTCGGCCAGGCGATGAAGGAATCCAAAGGTCAGGCGAATCCGGAAACCCTGAATAAAATTTTGAAAAAGAAATTGGACACGCCCTCATGATCGTCGCAAGTCTTGATTTCGGATCGAACACCACCCTTCTTTTGGTGGCGGAAGTCGAAGACGGCAAAATCAAGAAAGTGATCTGTGACGAAACGCGGGTCACGAAAATGGGTCAGGGTGTTCATCAGTCCCGCCGCTTTCATCCCGAGGCTTTGAAGCGCATCGAAGCGGCCCTTTCCGATTATAAAAAGATCATCGACAAATACCGTCCCGAAAAAGTTTTAGCCGTGGCGACGAGCGCCGCGCGGGATGTGGAAAATTCGGAGTCGCTCTTTTCCATGGCCCGTCGGCAGGGCATCGAAATCCGCGTGATTTCCGGAAACGAGGAGGCAAGGTTGACCTATCTGGGAGCGTTTTCGGACAAACCGGAAAGGGAAGGGGCTTGCGTGATCGACGTCGGCGGCGGCTCCACTGAATTGATCTTCAAGGAAAAAGACCGTGTGGTCGGAGAAAGCGTCAATGTGGGCAGTGTGCGTTTGATGGATCTCTTCGGGGAAAGTGACCCTCTTCCCTTGGAGGAATTCAACAAGATGCGCTCCTATGTCCGGGAGCGCTTGAATCCGGCCTGGTCCGATCAGGGATTTACTTCCGCCTTGGGCGTGGCGGGAACGCCGACGATTTTGGCGGCGATGGAAATGGGGTTGGAGTCCTTTGATGCCGCTCGCATCGACGGTTTCGTTTTGAAGAAAGACGTGCTCAAGAACTGGATGGAGCGTTTGCAAAAGATGCCGCTTTCGGAGCGGGAAAAAGTGCCGGGACTTCCCCCTCAGCGCGCGGATGTGATCGTCGCCGGTTGTGCGATTCTCTTTGAATTTTTGGATAAAATCGGACTCAATGAAATGGAAGTTTCCGTTCGGGGGGTGCGTTTTGGGTTGGCTCTGCAATAAATCGTTTTTTCTCAGTCTGCTTTTTTTTCCGGCGGCCTTTTCCCAGGCGCGCACCTACCTGGAGTTCAGCAAGGCGACGGGGCATCTCCACGGACAGGCCATCACTCCCCTTTATTTGGCCCTGAATCAAGAGGACAGGGAGCTGGGTTTGATGAACGTGACGAAGCTGGGCGCCGATGAGGGCGTGCTTTTCGTTTTTGAGGAATCCGCGCCCCGGGCTTTTTGGATGAAGAACACTTTTATTCCTCTTTCCATCGGTTTTTTCGATGAGCGGGGATGCCTTCAGGAATTTTTTGACATGGAACCGGTCGCTTCCGTTTTGCAAACCGAGATTCCCCAGTACCGAAGTAAGGGGGATTCCCAGTTCGCCTTGGAGATGGGAAAAGGCTGGTTTAAGAAACACCGTCTCCACCCGGGGCAGGCTCTTCAAGTGAAGCTTTCCTCCGGTCAAGATTCAGGCCTTTCGCCGGAGGCGAAAAAGATCCTGAAACGGCTGGACGGTTCGGCGAAATGCCCGCCCATCAAGGCGTTGCAAGGGACCTAGACTTAAGACCAACGTCCTGCTTTCCTTTTTGTATTTTCCATAAGTTAAGGGCTGTGCTGTAATCATTGGGAGTGAACACTAATTACACTGAGGTGATCGCAACATGAAATTCAGTCAGCTGGTCGTTTTATTATTATCCGTTTTTACTTTGTCGCTTTCTTCGGGCTGCACGAGCAGTCAGACGGAGAACGATTCAGCGAGCGCCACGGTCAGTGACGAAAGCATGGAGACGGCGGAAGCTGTCGACAACAACGACGATTTGTCTTTGGATCTTGACGGCAACAACGACGCCTTCGCGGATCTCGGAAGCGATGACGCGACCGGTGACGCCGCGACTTCCTCGGATTCCGATTTGGCTTTGTCCGATGACACGGCCGCGACTCCCCCCGCCGACGCTCCCGCGGTGAGCTCCGATGATCTTTCCGAAGTTCCCTTGGCGGATTCTTCCGCTCCTCAAGAAGCTCCCGTGGATGAAATGGCTCCCGATTTCGGAGCGCCTACGGACAACACGGCTCTTGCGGACAATGGATCTGCGGACGATGCGGCCGGCGACACCGGCTCCGACATGGCCAGCAACGACACCGGCTCCGAATCCGACTTCGGCGCTCCGGCCGAGTCCGCCCAAGCTGATTTTGGTCCGTCTTCTTCCGATGCGAGTTCCGACGCCGGTTTTGAATCGACCGCTGGAGCTTCCGTGGCGGCCACCGACTACATTCCTTTGAAAAAAGTGATTTCCCAGCCCTATATGCACAATGGAAAACCGGTCAACGCGATTTACTTCGCCCGTCAGGGGGACACGCTTAAATCCATCAGCCAAAAAATCTTCGGCGGCGATCGGGTGGATGAGCTGTGCTCGATCAATGCGGTGAATTGTTCGCACGGATTAAAGCCTGGAGACAAATATTATTACAACTCTCCTCAACGTCCGAGCGATGCGGAAGCGGTTAAAACATTTTATGAGGACGCCGGGATTCCCGCTCAAACCTATGTGGCCAAAGACGGCGACAACATCCGCGATCTCGGAAAAACTCTTCTTGGAAATCGCCGCAGCTGGATGGAGCTCTGGGCGACCAATGGCGACGTGGAGTCAAAGGGGGAACTGACCGCGGGCACCACATTGAGATACTGGCCGTCCACGGATGTCGCTCTGCCGACTCTGGCGCAGAACACGCCTCCTCCGGCAGCGGCCACACCGACAGTGGACGAAACGGACATGCCGACACCTCCTGCCGTGGAAGAAACTCCGGACACGCCCGCTCCTACGGATGACATGGCTTTGAACGACATTCCCGATGTGCCTCCCGCTGCGGACATGAACGCGGCTCCTCCGGCACCCCCGGCGGATGACTTCGCTCAAAACGACAACAACAACCAAGACATGAATTAACAGGATGCCGGCGCCGGTGCGGCGGCGGGTTCCATGAATAATATGGAACCGCCTCCTCCTCCGCCCCCTCCTCCTCCCATGGCTTCACCGTCGGACCATCAAAACAACATGGCGGCGGCCAATGGCGGAGACGACCCGAACCAGACAATGGCTTTGGGCGTGGGTGCGATCCTTCTTCTCGCCGGGGTGGCTTTGTTCATCGCCATCCGCAAGAGAAGAGCGCGTCGTCCCGTGGATTTCAACACGACCACTCAAACTCAGATCGAATAAGAATTTAGGATCCGCTCTTTTATTTTGAAAAGACGGATCCCAATGAACCGGAATCTTCTTTGTGGAGATAAAGCGGAAAGGCCGTGGCGTTTTTCAAAGGCTCCCATTGGCCGTCTGCTTTGCGAGCTCGTAAGCAAAGAAATTGAAACTGCATTTGACCTTTGTCGACGGTGGTTTTTCTCCCGGGAAAATAGTCCGCCGGGGAAAAAACCGCGTTGAATTCACCTTGAAAAGAAATGATTTTTTCCTTGGGAAGCGTTTGGTATCCGGAAGCATTCTGGCAACTGCAGGAACTCGCCTCCGTACATCCTTTTACTTGAAGCCCATTCCCATTTTTCAGTGCGAAGGCTTTTCGATGTTTCAGATCTGACGTCCAATTTTCATTTTTTCCGGTGGGGCCCACGGAAATCAGGCTGCCGGAATCCGGGAGGCGGCATTTTGGTAAGGTGGTGTCGAGCTTGCAGTTTTTGTAACAGTCATTCAATGAAGTCACGTCAAAGCCGA
>Ga0182738_1006642_pt1 | contig 11956 bp, 12 predicted proteins | sample eDN5th30CBELigMG_FD_128876 | JGI IMG/M metagenome (GOLD analysis project Ga0182738, IMG submission 128876) | Enriched Miracle-Growth compost microbial communities from Emeryville, California, USA - eDNA 5th pass 30_C BE-Lig MG (version 2)... ...
ACACTTTTTGTTAAATACGAAGGAGATTAAAAGACAGCTTTTTAGCGCCCAAGTGACAAAAACCTTCGATTTCACTTTTATTTAGTACACAATTTAACGTTTCCAGCAATAGATTAATCCAGTTTATATACTGTAATTCCCAGTAAACTCTCTAAAAACAGTGGCATCTTGATAAACGTCTTTCAGTAACTAAATACCGGAAGTGGCTGGGATTTTAGATCTTTTGTTGAGTAGGGAACTTGACAGAGGATAGATAGAACAAATAAGAAGAAGTAAGAGAGTAGTTTAGGTGACAAATTTTATTGGCCCTTTCTTTCTCCCAAATGTGAAGAGGAAAAAAAGTGAATTGGAACCTTTATTGCAAAGTCTTGAAAACACTCTTGATAGTTAGTTCTCCTTCAGACTTCTCAAGAGAATCTGAGGTCCATTTGAGGATTAATTTTTTCATTTTTAAGCTCTTTTAATCTTTAAACAATTCCTCTTAGCCCTTTCTTCCCAAAAGTCTGGGAGAAAGTACTTGAATTCCATATATTTTCTTATCTAGACATATCCTTGAGAGCTTACTTGATCATTTTGAAGCCTTGAATCCGGTAGTTTTTTTCCGAGGAGGGTTCTCAGCCCGAGCTCTCACGTACTCATTTTCTTTCTGTTGTATTTTTAGCAGCATCGAGTGTAATAAAATATTTAGTTTTTGCTTTTTTTAGCACAGGACTTTTCTTAAATAAATAATTGTTCCTCACCCAAAGAGAAGGAGCATCAGATGAAATCCTTTCTCAAAAACTCTCAAGCACTCAAGCTTTTTACTTATGGGGCGACGGATCTCTTGAGGCAGAGCAAGGGAATATTTCATGAGCTTCAAAGTTTTGAAAACGTCTTCTCTTTTTTCAGATTTGCAACTCTTGATAATTTTTAAAAAGCGAAATTTCTTTAATTAGCAGCCAAGTTTAAAAAAAAAATTTCCAGGGTTTCAGTATTTCTAAAAAAAGGACTATTTTTAATACACAATGACCAGTACTAAAAAAGGCCTCCCCTTCTCTTTTGGGGCTCTTATACAAAACTGCACTTCCCTTCCTGAAGTCCAAAGTCTGATTCAAGGGGTGCTCTTTTGATTTCCAACAGAGTTTTTCTTCACCAAAGCACCAAAAGCAATACTCCAGTGGAAGTTTGGAGCATAGCATGAAGTAAAATGTGATTTGATTAAAACCCACAAATCACATATAATAAAACTTCTTTTTTTAGTTTCACAAATGAACCATATTGCTCATTCAATTCAGCACTTTATAGCTCTATGAATTATTGGCTTCTAATTTTAGACCTGATCCCATAGTACTTAAGCCTTTTCTCTCAAACTATAATCAAACACTTTTCAATCTCAATACTTCCTTTATCAATGCCTAACAAAACTAAAGTTACGCCTGCTGGCGATTCCGCCACCACAACCCCTGAAATCCATAGTAAAGTCGTTGAAGAACTCGAAAACGGTCCTATGGAAAAAAGACACTGCACTGACATCTTATGCTGCCTCTTATTTATTTGCTTTATGGGCGGCATGATTGGTGTGGCTGCCTACAGTATTTCTCAAGGAAACCCTAATCTTATCGGAAGAGGCTACGATTCCGATGGTTTTATGTGCGGTGTGGATCCTGGCTATGAAGCTTATCCTTATCTTTATTTTGCCACTCCCACAACCGGTTATTTGACTCAAACTGTCTGTTTGTCGTCATGCCCCACCGACCCCTCTACAACTTATCCTTGTAAATATAATACCAAGTTCCCAAGTGGCCAGTCTCCTGATTCCTGCTCTAATTCTGACACTAAAGCAGTACAAGTTGCTCAACTCGCTTCTGGAAGTGGGCTAACCAATAAATTTTTCACTTATTCAACCTTTGAATGTAAGTTATTTTTTCTTTTAGAAGGGGTCTAATTTATTCACAAAAGTCGTTGGAAGATTCTGCTTGCCTACTGAAGCTTACTCTGCTTATTCAACAGCTGCCACGACAGTTTATGACTCGGGAACAATTCAACAGTGGTTCAGTGATGTGAAAACCACTTGGCCTGTTATTGCAGTTTCCCTTGCTGTTTGCTTTGGTATTGGGTAAAAATTTTATTATTTTCATTGGGGGTTAATTGAATCTTTAGGCTGATTTATATGATGATCTTAAGATACTGTTCTGGAATTTTAACTTGGTCTGCTATTTTATGCTTTATTATCGGTACTGCTATTCTTGGTTGGAGATTCTATGACACTGCTACTACCACCAATAAGTAATTTTCTATTGGAATTAGCCCTTCTAAATCATCTATTAGTGATACGACAACAACGTCAGGAACATCAACAGGAAGCACAATCACAGCAGAAAAGGTTATTGCTTATTGTTTGTGGGGAATTGCTGGCTTTGCACTTTTAATGACCTTGTGTCTTTTCAACAGAATTCGTTTGGCAATTGCTATTATCAAGGCTGCCTCCGATTACGTTAAAGACACCTGGGCCGTTTTCTTTGTTCCCCCTGTTGCAATTTTCGTCCTTGTCTGCTTCTACGTGTACTGGGGAATTACCTCAGTTTATTTGGCAAGTTGTGGTGACACTTCCCAAATTAAAAATACCCCCTTTGGAACATTCACTTATGACAGAGACCTCCAAAGACTTTTGATTTACCACTTATTTGGCTTGTTGTGGTTCAACGCCTTTGTTATTGCTTCCTGCCAATTTATTATCGCCAGCTCAACTTGTCTCTGGTATTTCTCTCAAGGTACCGGCCAAGCTGGCTCTGGAACCGTCAGGAAGAGTGTTTACAGATTATTCAGATATCACCTTGGATCTATCGCTTTTGGATCTCTTATTTTGGCTATTATTCAATTAATCAGAATTATTTTAGCTTATTTCCAATATCAAGCAAAGAAATTACAAGGAAAAGAAGGAAAGGCCGTGAAGTGGCTTTTGTCTTGCTTGCAATGTTATTTGGCTTGTTTTGAAAGATTCATCAAATTCTTGAATAAAAATGCTTATATTCAAGTTGCTCTTAGTGGTAAAAACTTTTGCTTGGCTGCTAAGGATGCCTTTTTCATCATTTTGAAAAATCCTTTGAGATTTGGAGTCGTCAGCAGTATTGGAGGAATTTTCATTTTGTGTGGAAAATTCTTCATTGCTGGAATTACAACTTTGGGAGCTTACCTTTACATCACAAAATCAGAAAATTATAAAGATTCAGTTTATTCTCCTTTCATCCCCACTTTGGTAATAATATTGTTTTAAAACTATTTTTCTTAATTTCTTTATAGATGGTTTTCCTCTTCTCCTATGCCATCAGCGCCTCATTCATGACTATTTACGGTCTTTCTTCCGATGCCATTTTGGCCTGTTTCATCCTCGATGAAGAACTTCAAAAGAAGAAGAACGCCCCCGCTAGACATTGCCCTGAATCCCTTAAAGTTTTCATCACAAAACATAAGAAGAATTAATGAAGAGAGAAGTTATTTTTTGTTTCTCAACAGAAAGGAAATTTTTTTACATCATCTTTATGTGTACATATCGATATGAGTAACTAAATTTTTTTGTCCCTTCATTTCATTTGATTTTATTTACAACAAGATTAACATTAACAAACCAAAAAGATTCTCAAATTTTCTTGATTTTATATGATGTATTTCCGAATTTAAAGGAGGAAATTTCAATCAAAGAAATTTGTGTGTGGTGTTTCTTGAATTTTGAGTTTTGAGTTTTTGAGAAAGAGAAAGTTTTTTTTGGAGATGAAGAGAGATTCCTTAAACATTGGCAGTTGAAGAGAATGAGAGGTGATGAATCTCTTTGATTGAGGTTAATTTAATTCTTTCACATTAAGGAGTAAAATCTCTGGCTACATGTTTATTCAGCTTCGATTTAACAAAATTTCAGCCTTAAACATCAAATATAAAAATAAATTAATCAAAAATGGTTAAGGGTGAACCCAAGAATCTCGCCATCGGCATCAACAAAGGTCACGTTGTCACCAAGATCAAGAGATCTTTCACTGAAACTAGACCTTCTTACAGAAAGGGTAAGCTTGGCAAGAGAACCGCTTTCGTCAGAGATGTCATCCAAGAAGTCACTGGCTTTGCTCCTTATGAAAAGAGAATCATCGAATTGATCAAGACCGGTCAAGCTAAGGACGGAAAGAAGGCTTTGAAGCTCGCTAAGAAGAGACTCGGAACTCTCGTCAGAGGTAAGAGAAAGAGAGATGAACTCGAAGAAGTCGTCAGACAACAAAGAAAGAAGCATTAATCTGCAAGTCCTTTACTTGTGGTGTCTGTATTTTAGTGAATTCATATACATCATGTCGAGATATAATTATAAACAGAATTTCATGATCATCTAGGAGATTCCCATAAATAAAATTTTTCCCCTCTCATCTACTTCCATTTTGTCTTGGGAGCGATCAACTTGAATAAATACTAAGTTAATTTCATAATATGGATGCACACTCCTCGCCTCCTTGGCGTTAAGATTAAGGAGGAAAGAGATAAAGTGTCAAAACATTCAACATCACATCATATTTCACTCTTTCTCTTTGAGACTCCATCCTAAGTTAAAAGAATCAACAGCCAGAATTATTAGAGATCTGATGAAAGAGATGTGAAAAGATCATAAGCAAGGTATGATTTAGTTTTTAAAAGAAATTCTCTGCAAGAGATCAGTTTTTCTGCTCTAAATTTCGACTTCTTGGAGGAAATTCTTCTTTGTAATTCAAACCTATTTCAACGCATTGTAGATGATCAAAGGTAATGAAGAGACATGAATTTAGTAGATTTGGTGAGAGATCCTAAAAGGAAAGATCTCTGAATATTTTTAGAGTAAATCATACTCGAAATAAGTATATATATGTATAATGAATACTAACTAAACTAAATATAAAGATATTTATTTTTTTGAATACAAACTAACTTGATAGCAAGCAAGAAGACTTGTCTTTGCATGTGCCTTCTAAAAATATTTATCCTAGAAATACTCCTTTTCTGGAGTTTTGAAATTATTTGGTACCTCTGTGGATTTACCAAGTTGTTTTTAATGACCTTTTCTGCGTCTATATAAATTTTGAAATCTGAGCAAAAAAGAGGAAAAAATTTTCATCTCCTCTTTACTGTTCTTTTCAAAATCACTCTTCTTCTCTCATCTTGTAGCTTCTTTCCATGTATAATTCAAGCAATAATTTATTCTGAAGCTCATAAAACTCTTCAATTTGACTTCTCACAAACTCATTCGTCTCAGAAGTTTCAGTCAACATATCTCGTTCACCAATAGCCGGAATCTGTTCTTCAATAACAGGTTCATCTTCAGTGATCATTTCTCCTCTTTCAGTTTTATCAGCTTCTTCACGCTGCTTCCTGAAATTTTGATTTTCCATATAAAGATGCTTCAAATAAGCATTAACTTGACTGTAACTTCTCGCATTCAGGAGCTCTTCATTTATGTCTTTTATAGGCTTGTTATATTGGTAATAAATTGGCCCAGCCTGTTCATGTTTTGCCCAGAGGTAATTGCGGAATTCTAGGAGGCTTTCTATTTGAGGATTTTGATAGATATCATGAAGCTTAACTTGTTTTAGTCTGTGTAAAGATTGGAGATCTTCAATGGGAGCTTGTTGGTTTTGGTCATAGGAGAAGTTTTCAGGAGGTCTTTGGAATTCCTCGAGCTTTCTGCGTCTGTTCTGATGTTTCCTGATTTGTGAAATCTCCATTGTAACTTTTTAAATTAGAAAATGTTATTTAAATTATACACAAAAAAGTTGCTGATTTAAAGTATAATTTTTTAAAAAAGAGCAAGTAAATTTTAAGTAGGTATTGAAAAAATAAATTTGATTTTGATTGATAAAATTTCAGGAGACTTGGTGAATTTTGCCACACTTTTTGCTCAGTATTCATAAGAATCGAAACTTTTATGGTGAAAAATCGTTAGAACTAGGTTTGTCTATCAATCTAGAATGTTTATTGCTTTGTGTGGAGTTTGTTAGAGTCTCTTGGACTTCAAATAAATGGATTCGGAGATGATTATCATGTAGTTTGGGAACCTTGCGAAAATGAAAGAAATGATTTTGGTTTTGAAGAGAATTATCTAATTTTGTGAGTAAGATGGTTGGATTGATGTTTTGTTTTGGAGAAATGAATAATATGATGATAGAAATATTTAGTATCATAAAATTGATTTTAAATAGAAGTTTCTATTTTTATTTTCCGCATCCGAAATAACTCTCTCTCAATGTTTTTAGAGGTTTGGAAAGGGATTTCAGAACAATCTAAGAGAAAAGTTGTTTAGCTGAGGTCAAGGAGAATAAATTTGGTATCGAGGAAGTTTCTAATTTATAAAAATTCTTTTCTTTAGATCAGTAGATTTACCAAATATTTCGAAGGAAAAGAAAATTGTAAAGAAATCTCTTTTTATTTTTTCCTCAAGAGGTTTTCGGGAAGTTTAAAGACAGTTTTGAGTCATCCAATGAAGACCACGGATTTGAAGAGAAAGAGAAAACTTTCCGAGAACAAAAAAATTCAAAAGGTTTTTCATTGAATCTGTTTTATTCTAAAATAAATGATAATCAATATCAACTTACAAAAGTACGTATTCTTACACGCTTTAAAAATATATGTATGGATCCTTTTTGGATTCAATCTTATTAAATTGAGTCATTAACAATTCTCTTTATCTTCTTCTCTTTTTATCATCATCTCTTCTTTTTCTTTCACGGCTGGGACTACTACTGCTGCTACTTCTACTTCCACTGCTTGAGCTGCTTCTACTTTCACTCTTGAATCTTCTTCTTTCTTTTTCTCTGTGATCATCTCTTTCCTTCCCCCTTTTATCATGATGCTTTTCCTTTCTTCTTTCTCTATCACTATCACTTTTTTCTTCACTGCTATCCTTTCTTGCTCTTCTTTTTGTGCTTCTTTCGTCTCTCTCTCTACTTCTAGATTTTTCTTTATGATCTCTCTTATCTCTTTCATCTCTATGTCTTTCCTTTTCTTTTGTTGTCAAATCTTTACTTCCTCTTCTTTCTGCCTTCTTTTCTTCTCTATCTCTATGTTCTCTGTGTCCTCCTCTATGTTTATCTTCTCTTCCTTTATGTTCTCTATCGTCTCTTCTTTTGTCTTCTCTGTCATCTCCAGTTCTTCTATCTTTTTCTGCTCTTTTCTCTGGAGTACGAGATCTATGTTTTCTCTCTTCTTTATGGTCTGGTTTACGTCTTTCTGGCTCCTTATGAGCTTCAGCTTTTATTGGTTCAGGTTTCTTGACTTCTTCTTCTTCTTCGGATTCAGAATCACTGCTAGTAGCTGAAGAAGTAGCTAAAAACTATTAGAGGGCTGAAAACAAGGAATTGAAGAAAAGGCTATTCTCTAGGAAAAAGGAAAAAATGCTGGTTACCACTGCTAGAATCGCTGCTTGAGGAAGAATCTGAAGAAACGTCTGGCATCTCATCATCACTAGATTCTTGTTTTTGGACTGTTCTTTTTTTATCTCCATCACTAAGTCTGGGGCCTTTGGGAGCTTTATCAGTATTTAAGGACTGCTTGAGTTCAGGAGCTCTAGGAATTTTGTTGAATAAGAGTTCTCAAGAAGAAATTATTATACTCATGTTGGACGGTTCTGGAGGGTCTGTATGTGTAGGCAACAGCATTTTTGCATTCATAAGTCCAATGGCCATATTTGAGGCATCTTTGGCATTGGACAGTTCCGGATTTATTACCAGAACTTTTGGTCATAGCATAGTATTTGGAAAGAAGACTCATTTTTTCCAAAGAAATTCAAATTATTTTTTTGTGTTAAGAAGATCTGGAATTCCAAAACTTAATTTTACACAGAGGCCCAAAAAGAAAATTTTTGGGATCAAATTCTGGATAGATTTGATGAGCAAACTATGATGAGAATTTTAGTGAGGATTCTGTGATTTTTTTTTTTAATTGAGAGATGTTGCAGTGAAAACTTGCAAAGAATAAAATTCAAACAGTATTTTGGGTCCAAAGAATTTTTTCCTTTGGAGTATGAAGAATATTTTGCCAACAAAAAGTTTTTACTGATTTTTTGAATGGGTTAAAAAAATCTGTGACAGATTTTTCATCGTTCAAGTTTTTTGAAAATTTCCGAGACTTCTCAAAAAGACAAAAGCTGACCTGAAGATTTCTTAATTTTGATGTTTTGATTTTTCCACAAATCTTTCAGAAAAATTTTGGAAGCCTGAGGGAAAAGAGTCATTAAATTTCAAAATGAAAGGACAAACGGGATCCTTCAGAGTATAACTTGAAGAAATTTTAAACATTATTATTTTGGAAAAATCTTGATTTTTTTTTGAAAAAACCAAAGAAAATTAGGAAGATATTTGATGAATCTGAAGACTGCTAGAAATTCTTTTATTCCATTTCAAAAGAAGTTTCACATTCAAAGACCCTTTAGACTTAAGATTCATTTTTTGAATTGCTTCAAAAATATATTGACGAAAAAAGCGAAAAATGTTCCTTATTCTGGTTAGAGAGAAAGATTTGTTTGGTGACAAAGAAATTTAATTTGAATTGGCGAGCATGAAATCTTATGGTATAAGCTCTCTCAAGCGAAAGGTTATTTTTGGAGGGTGATTTTCCATTATTTCGACCTGGAGTTATGACATTCTCTGACAATTCAAAAATCTTTTGATTTCAAATAATTTCATCTTCCCCTCTCTCTAACATGCGTTATCTTTCTTCTTTCTCCTGTCAAGCAAGAAAGATCTCTGGAGTCTCAATTCAGTTATTTGAGTTGTTGGAGAATATTTTAATTGGCATATTAAACACAACTACTTTTAATTGTTTTTCTAAAGGAAAGAGGACCTAAGATCTGAGAAGAAAGGCCACTTCGTGGGGTTAAAAAATCTTTCAAGGCTGAATTCTCATTTTGAATCATAGCTTAAGAGCAAATAATGATTTTGAACATGTTTTTGAATAAATTTAGACTGGTTATCGAGAGACAGAAAAAACTGACAATCAGAACCAATGGTCGCTGAAACCATAAGAGAAATTCCAAAGAGAAACATTTTTCTGAGAAAAAGAAGAAGTTTGAAACTCGAAACATTCTTTTGGAATTGAAATTTTTAAGGGTGAAGCAAAAGAATTAATTTAGATTATTTGCTCTTAAACTATTATTTAAAAACCAAAAATATTAAATCTTGAATCAAACAAGTGTTATTTTGCCTTCAATTAATTCCTGCTTTTATAGAGTTTTATCATTTAACTCCCAATTTTTTTCTTTCCCCTTAAACTCAACCATTTTAACTTCCAAGACTTTAGTTTTTCAATCATTTTAAGCTTAAGAATTCAAGATAAATCGTCTGATCAGACTCTTTGCTTAAGATGATAATCTTTGAAGAAGAAAAATTTTAGGTTGGTTGTTTTATTATGGAGTGTTTGTATTGAAAATTCTCTTTTAGATTTGATTTAATAAGAGGGTTCATCTCAAGCTGGAATTTACCGAAAAATTGAGATACTGGAGGAAGCGAAAATATTCACATTAAAGAAAGAGCGATTTAAAGGAGTGTTGACAAAGGTAAGGTGATATTTGAAAACAAAGATTTGAAATGTAATTTGAAACGAGTTTTAGAGGGAATTGAGAAATTGTTTTTTGGGATAAAGTAAATGAATCCCTTTAATAAAAGTTTGGAAAAAATAATTTTTTTTAGCTTGTCACGTAAGATATGTTTAAATATTTTTGATTAATTAAAAATTCAAACCCCAAAACTCGAACTGATCATTAATCTGTAGGTCCTAAAACAAAGAATGTCTCATAAGCTCCAGAATAAGTTGTTTTTTTGAACCGCCATATTGAGATTGTTTCTCTTGGAATTTTTGAAAATCAAGATTTATTATTAAATAATACGCGCGAAACCTGGACTTAACCGGCTTTACTTAAAATATTATTGAGGATGATATATTAAAATTGTTTCACTATAAGATTTAGTTTTTTGCAATTATAAATATCTTTAAAAAAATTTTAATTCCTTCAACATAGTACGTTTGCCATGCAAGGACAACCCTTTAACTATGGTGAGACCGCTAACCTCACCAGTTTCGGATTAGACAACACTCACTTCAAATTCGGTATTCTTTCCTTCGAATCTGATAGATACATCAGTGTCAAGGAACCCAGCACTGTAAGCGGCATTTTTCTCCTTGTCTCTAACTCTTCAAAAGGACGGTCAAGGCAATTTGATTACCATTGAGCCCTTGAACAACTTCAAGGTCACCAAAAAGCCTAACAAGGCTGAAGCCGCGATCATGCATCCTGAACAAAATATTATCGCCCTCAAGGCTAAAGTCGATGCCAACAAGTTTATTCTCCAAGTAACCCTTTGAAAACTGGGCAAATCTCTCATCCTGTCATCGTAGGTCTGGAGTTTAGAGCCTCAAAAGAAGCTCAAGGCCGTCGAAGTCAACGAACCCATCGTCTTCTGGAAATGGCTCAATGCCAACAAACTCGGTTTTGTTACCAGCACTACCGTCTATGTCATCAACATTTACAACGAAAATGAGGATAAGATCAAGCTTTTCGACAGGTAGGAGCAACTTTGATGACCAAATTATAATTTCAATTTTAGATCTGGCACTCTTGCTGGCCCTTGCCAAGTTATCGGTTTGGCTTTGGGCCCCACCGAAAAGTGGGCTCTCCTTTCTGCCATCAGCTCTCCTGACGGCGGTAAGACAATCAATGGTCACATGCAACTCTGCCTCATTGAAGGACAAAAGAGTCAAATCTTGGAAGGTCACTGTGGTACCTTTGGTCAAGTCAGATATCACGACAAGGACTACGTCTCCACCGTCATCACTTTCTTCGAAAGAAAGGCCAACGAAACTACTCAAAGAGTCCACATCAATGAAATCAGTATTATTGAATTTTTTTAATGTTTCTAAACAATTTTCAATAGGCCCACCCAAGGAAGGACAACCTAAGCTCAAGAAGGCTTGTGAATTGACTATGCCTCCTCAATTCCCCAACGACTTCCCTGTCTACATGCACGTTGCCTCCAAGCACGGTCTTTTATACGTCATGACCAAGTTCGGCCATTTCTTCGTCATTGAAATCTCCTCTGCTGCCGTCATCGGCCAAGGAAAGGTCTCCAACGACCCCATCTTCATCGGTGCCAGAAACTCCAAGACTGATGGTGTTTACGTCATCAATAGAAGCGGACAACTTATCGGATTGAACGTCGATGAAAATAACCTCGTCAAATTCATCAGCACTGCTTGCACTCACATCCAAGGAAACGCTCAAGTCGGTACTAGACTCGCTCTCAAGTAAAGTGTTTTTCATTTTGATCAAATAAACTCATTTCCAATTTAGTTATAAGCTTCCTGGGGCTGAAAACATTTTGTTGGAACAATTCAACCAAGCTTTTGCTTCTGGCGATTACGTCGCTGCTGCTAGAATTGCCGCTGACTCCCCAGGCACTTCCATCAGAAATCCCCAAACTATCGAAAAGTTCAAGAACGCTCCTGCTCAACCTGGTCGTCCTCAACCCATTCTCCAATACTTCTCTACTTTACTTGAAAAGACCAAGTTGAACGCTCTTGAATCCGTTGAATTGATCGGTCCCGTCATCAAGTCTGGACGTCTCAACCTTGTTGAAGGCTGGCTCAGAGACGGCAAATTGGAATGCACTGAACAACTCGGTAAGCTCATCGAACCCCAAAACCAACAACTTGCTCTCCAAGTTTACGAGCAATGCGACGATGTTAACGTCAAGATGCAAGCTTACATGAGAACTGGTCAAGTCGACAAGGCTCTTGCCCTCGGAGGTGGTGGCCCAATTGACTGGAACAACCTCATCCGTGGTATGGTTCAAACCAACCCTGAAGGTGCTCTCAACACCGCTAAGGAAGCTGCCAAGAAGGGAGCCAACATTTACCAAATTGCTGAAATCTTCCTTTCCAACAACAGAATCCAAGAATTGACTGGTTTCTGTATCGAATG
>Ga0182738_1006643_pt1 | contig 11955 bp, 13 predicted proteins | sample eDN5th30CBELigMG_FD_128876 | JGI IMG/M metagenome (GOLD analysis project Ga0182738, IMG submission 128876) | Enriched Miracle-Growth compost microbial communities from Emeryville, California, USA - eDNA 5th pass 30_C BE-Lig MG (version 2)... ...
CTTGGGCCGTCCGCACGACCTCGGCACTTCCATACAGGTCGCTGGTGTAGGTGCCGGCGTAGGAAGCCAGCGGACGAGCAGGTTGCGCGGGGATCGGCGGGGGAGGATAGGTGGGGTAGAGGTCGATAATCCCTTGCCAGAAGCCAGCAAAATACTCACCGAACAAGGTGACGTAATCGTGCTGGACCGCGCCGTTGTAGAGGAGGTCGAAGAATCCTTCCGCGATCGCCTCGGGGAGGCCGATCGGGTAAGAGTTCGAGAGGACGACGATCCCCACATCCTCGTTCGGATAATAGGTGATCACCGTGGCCGCCCCCGAGTTGAAGGCGCCGGAGTGGTTGAGCCGTAATCGACCGGCCGCGTCGGTGCTCACATTCCACCCGAGTCCGTAGTAGCCGCTGCCCGTCGAAACCTGTGGGGTACGCGTCTCAATAAGTGCCTGGGGCGCAATCACAGGCCGCCCATCGAACCGCCCATTGCGGAGATGGAGCCGGAGAAAATTCGCCATGTCACGCGAGGAGGAGCTGACACCTCCGGCGGGCGACTCGGCCTCGTCGTCATTGGGCGGAACGCGAGGCACCCAGGTCGAGCCAGACCGGACGTGCGGCTCGGCCCGGTTGCGAGCGTTGATAAAGTCAATATAGCGGGAGCTGGTCGATCGCATGTTGAGCGGGCGGTAGAGGATCGCCTTCGCGACATCCTCCCAGGCAATCCCCGTCGGTCGGGCGGCCGCCGCGGCGCCAATGGTGTAGCCCACGTTGCTATAGGCGTAGTGCGTCCCCAGGGGGGCTTCCAACGTGATGTAACGCGTGCGCCGCATCAGTTCGTGACGGTTGAAACCGACATCGACCAGCACGTCGCCAGCGTACTCAGGAAGGCCGCTCTGATGCGAAAGCATGTCGCGCACGGTCACGCGGGCGGTCGTGTCCGGCGAGCTCATTCGGAAGCCTGGGATGAGTTTCGCGATCCGGGCGTCCCACCCCACCGCCCCTCGACCGACCAGTCCCGCCACAACCGTGGAGCTGACAGGCTTCGACAGCGAGGCGAGCTGAAAAACCGTATCAGGAGTCACCGTCGCGGCCTGGCCGATCTGGCGCACCCCGAATCCCTGCAGGTACACGACCTGGTCACCCGAAACAACGGCGATGGAAAGTCCCGGAACTCCCGTCCGGGCCTGACTTTGAGTCACGTATTGCTCAAAGGCCGGGAGATGGGCTCGCACCTGGGCCGGGTCGACGACAGCCTCGACCTTGCCCACGAAAACCAGCCCCACCAACACGAAGGTCCCCACGATCGCGTGCGTTGCGATCCGACTCATGCGGATATCTCCCAGCCAAATTGCCTAATCGCCACCAATTACATTATCGACAACGACGACGCAATTGGACTCAATTTAGCATTTTCTGACAAGACTCCTTGCTTCAAAGGAGTAAATTCCTTGTGCATTTGTTCAATGGATGCATACCGAGAAGGTTTAGAGACCAATAAAAATGCTTGGTTGGCGACTACAAGAGGAACTCGAAGTGATACAGGGGACTACCGGACGAGGCTTTACCGAATCCTTGGGCTCGGAGCAACGCATTTACTCCGACCTCATTGCAAGTCCGACCAGGCGACGCTCGCGTCAACCGACTCCGAGGTCTGGTACCACTCCAGTGATTCAGTATTCCTTGTGGATGGCCTTGGACAGGGCTTACAATCGTGGATTCGGATGCGTCCCGAACCAGAGGCTTGGAAAAGGACGTGCGAATGGCTTGAGCGAACACGCCCAACCAACGTGTCAACGACCGCAAGCCATAAGTCGGCCTAACAAGCTAAGCACCTATCATCGTTCAATTATGACATCTTCAAAATTCCAACTTAGCTTGCGTGGCATGATGATCACCGTCGCGGTTTGCGCCATCATCTTCGCATTCATCTACTATAATACGATCGGGTCCTTCTATGGACCTGGAGGTGAGTTGGAACGAGAATATGCCGAAGCAGGGCGTGAGTGGAAGGCGGCTCACCCGGGAAAAAAGCGCCTGCTACTGGCCCCTCCGGCGCAAACAGAACCGTAAAATCCGTGCCCGTTCACGCCTCGAAACTGATCAGGCCAGCCGAAGCGCCAATTCGTAGGGTGTGTCAAGCGTCAGCGCAGACGCACCATCTGCCTTGCAGAGTGTTAGCATCCTGATTCAACAATTGTGATGTGTCGAAAAAGCGGTTGCTGTTTGCGTGACCTGCCCGGCGTATTGGTGCGTCTGCGCTGACGCTTGACACACCCTACGAACACCGATCCGCCAACTTCGACCACACGAGCACATGCGAGGCGTAAGGCTGTTGCCATGAGCCGAACCCTGGGCGAAAGAGATCCAACAACCCAGAAGGACATGCGTCGAAAGGAGCAATTCGACAATGGGCGCTCATATCACCGCGTTCGTGCTAATCGACGACAATACGCCTTCAGACGAGCCTCCGTTCACTAACGACCCGTCCACCTGGGACCTCACCCACGACATCGGCCTTGCCGGGTGCAAGGATTACGTTTTCTATGCCGCCATCGGAGGCATCCGCAACACCAGCGGTATCGAGCCCTTGTTCCCTTGGCGCGGGCTTCCACCTAGCCCAAGCACCTGCGACAAGCTCAAGGACCTGGCCGACGACGACAACGTTAGCTGGTTGACCTTAACGGAGATTCGAGCCAGCTTGGCCCATCAGGGGGCTGATATCTCCAGTTTGAGCAAGTATGTCCGACTCGTCCTGCGCGTCATGGAGGTTGCCGAGGATAGCTACGGCGTCGATCGAGTTCGCCTTGTGTTCCAGATCAATGACTGACTCGCCCTCAACGAGAGCCGAGGTCACGGATGACGCGAAATTGAAGGCCGTTCGTAATCCCCTGCACGAGAAAGGGGCCACACCAGAGCGATCGGAGCGGAATCATGCCAGTCATACGAGCGTTCATCTTGATTCTCATCTGCGGGGCATGCTTCGTAGCTGGCGCAATCGTCGGTCAGTTGCAGCTATACCAGCAGGAGACTGAGTCCAAACTCGCCAAAATCCATCCGGTACTCCAGGACCAACGCTTTAGTGAAGTTGAGGTTGAATACTCGTCGGCCGCACAGGTTTATTTATTTGGCAACGTTGATACTGAACAGGATTTTCAGACACTGGAGGAGAAAATTCGGTTCCTATTTGGCGATGAGGAGATGAAATTCATGATGGCGGGAGTCGAGGTCGCCAACGAAAGTCGCGACTCCGGCTCAGAAACGCATTCCGAGAGCAAATGAGCGTGTTTGCACTCTTACTCAAGGACGGCTCGACCGCCACGCCATCCTCCGAACAGGCCCACCGGCAAAGAAAAGCCGATGGCCAGGCATGCTCCGAGCATTGATTGAGGAACGTATTGCTGGGGAAAGAAAGGGGACAGGCACTTTTAGCTTGCTTATGACCTCCAAAGGTCTCTGCGATGACTACCAAAAGTCGGGAGAGCGTCATGAGGCGGAATTCTTCAGTTTCCCGAGTGCAATTGGCAGGAATGATCGACTGCCTGTCGGTTTTATTCCTGGTGGGATCTCTCACGATGGATCAACGAGTTTCAGCCAACGACGGCAAGCTCCCCTCTGAGACATTGATAGACGTACCAGTGAATATCGGGCACATTGGTGAAGCGTATTCTGGAACCATTAATCCGCTTGTTGCTGGTGTGTACTGGTTCGAGATCCGCTATCCTCACTCCCGTGAAGAGGTTGATGCAAAAACCCCGAGGCCGCCGCGTAAGCTTGGTCAACCTCATCACAAAGCCTTCGGCGGAAAACTTCGTGTGGATGTGTTCGAGGCGAGTTCGGGCCGGAACATCATGACGAACGACCCGCAATGGTCACCGATGGAGATTTCCACCTCTGGGGGCACGAGGGTTTGCGGCGACCGCATGGATTTTCGCTTACGAGAAGGCGTTGCGTATAAGGTGCGTCTCTCGGTTGAGGAGGCAACACCTGCGTTGCATTCGCTCGACCCCCGGTTCATTATCGAGGCATCAGACTCGGTTCGCGACCACAAGAGAGGAGCATGGGGCTCTGTTGTCATTGGAGTCCTTGCTATCGTCGGTGTGGTTATCCTCGCTGTAATGCGGAAGACTAACACAAAGAAAGCTAATTTGTTCACGTGATATTTTATCTATACCGAGAAAGCGTGCGGCCTTTGCCGCCTAATGGCGATTTCAACCGGCCATCCCCGTTCCCAACCCCGACAAGACCAGGAAGCGACCCGTTGCTCGGTTCGTCCCAATGAATTCCAATCCTAAAGACCCCGGTCATAAGGTGAGCGTACCGAGGCTCCCACCCGGTGGCATCCGCCGTTACGGGAGCCGACCCATGGGTCGGCCTGATCTTCGTGCCCCCCAAGGACAGCAAGAAGCCGTATGAGGCATATCATTGTTCGCCGTCGCAATTCGATCTCAGCAAGCTCATCCGGGATCACAAGGGATGCACGCTGTACATCATCGGCGATGTCACCCAGGTCCAGGCCGGGACTCGGAAGAACAGGCAAACGGCACTCGACGTAGCGGCAGCCCAAGATGTCGCACATACTCTCCTTTCCTATGTCAATGCCGAGGTTGACGCGAATGGGAAGTGCTACGGATATAATCTCCCTCGGTCCAAGGAAAATTCATAGCCTCCTCCGTATGGAGGACGAATCGGGGGCGTGCCGCGTCTCCTCGCCGATTGCCGTATAAGCCGCCTCGGGCGGACTTGCTGGGCGTTCGGCGATCCAGCGGCCTTCGCCTGGCGATCATCAGTCCCCAGGCACTTGACGACCGCAATGAACGAATCGGAATGATGATTCTAAAAAAACGCCTGAACATCCTTCATCTTATCGGATTCATAGCGGCCTGCGGGCTGGTAGCCTTCCTTGTAAAGTATAGGCAAGACAGCCGTAGCCACGACCGAGCCTCTTCTAATGAGCAAACTTGCCAGTCTAATTTAAATAATATTGCAATTGCTCTGATGAATTACAGTCAAACATTCAACCGTTTTCCTCCCCCAATTTCGACGGATGGGGTAGGTAAGAAGACTCATTCGTGGCGAGCCACGATTCTTCCCTGGTTCGCATTCGACCATCCGATGGCGACGCAATACAACCGCGACAAGACCTGGGACAGCCCGGTAAACGCAACGCTCGCCGGCAGCGTGCCACCGTTCTACAGATGTCCTTCCCAGAAAGACTCGAACAGTACATCGTATTTCATGATTAACGATTTATCGAAATCGAACATCGCAAGCATTCCCCCCAGAGCGATTCTCGTGATTGAAATACGCGGTGTAGGCCACGGTTGGTCAGATCCCAGCTTCGATACTGTCTACCCAGCACAGTCGTGTCCCGCGGCGAGCGGGCATCTCCGAGGGTTTGGCGTCATCCTTAGCGATTTTTCGAGGCTTCGGGTTAAGGATTCGAGAAAAATCAAAAGACGCGGATCTCTCTATGTGTTAGTCGATTGAGGATGGTGGGCTTTCGTGGGGCTAGCCCCTCAATCAGTTGTCGGAGGGGTGTCACCAACTTCCGGCGATCCTTGTCGCTCCGCTCTTTGTGGGCCAGGCCGATCAATCGGCGCGACTGAAAAATAGCATATACATAATAAGCAAAATAGACATTTACACTTTAGCACATATCGACCTGAATCCGGTGGCGGCGGGCGTGGTGGATCGACCCGAGGAGGCGGAGCACACTTCGATCAAGCAACGTGTGGAGCATGCCGAGGCGCAAGACGCGACGGAAGCGTTGAGGGCGGCGGAGTTGGGAAGCGTGGCGGCGTGCGGCCTCATCAGAGAGCGAGGATTCTCATTGGCTTTGTCCCATTGAGGATCGCCGCGAGGAGCAATCCTTGTGCGAGGGTTCGAAATATCCATTCGCAAACCACACGATCGACACGATCACACCATTTGGGCCGCGATTTTTTGCCCTTTTCCGATTCCGATGAATACGCTAGAGTCCGCGCGAATTGTCTCGTACCGAGACTCATGGAAGTTCCCATCGCTCAGCCAGACAAGGAGGTCTGATGAGTCATTCGTTTACCTTTCGGCCGAACACCTGCGACGAAGAAGTTTTCCACGCAGTGAACGACTGCAACGAATATCGCCTCCCTGAGTCGTTCAAGCCCGACGACGTCATCCTGGATATCGGAACCCACATCGGCAGCTTCTGCAACGCCGTGCTTGCGCGCGGCGCACAGCATGTCTACGGGTTCGAGGCGTTCGTCAAGAACTTCGAGTGCGCGCGCCGTAATCTCTCCAGCTATGGCGACCGCGTTCTGGTTCAGAATAAAGCGGTATGGAGGTCTGACTTCCCGGTCAGAACTCTGAGCTTCTCCTCGCTCGAAGACTCGAATAACGCCGCTGGGCATGTGATCGGCGCGCAAGGCGGCTCGACAATCGAGGCGGTCCCCTTCGACGAGATCGTGCTCCAGGTCACCCAGAATGGTCGCAAGCGTGTCCGGCTTGTGAAGTTGGACTGTGAAGGCTCGGAATACACGATTCTTTTCACATCAAAAAAAATTCATCTCGTCGATAGCATTATCGGCGAATATCACAATTTCAGTGACAATTATGACAATGGTCCGGGCGAGGACCATTTCTTCCACAAGATTCCGGAACATGCCAAGGTGGCCGGGCACGACCGGTTCATCCACGAAGATATCGATCAGTTTCTGACGAAGGCGGGGTTCCAGGTCACGATCGTGCCTCACCCCGAGATCGGGAATCTGGCCGGGTGGTTCTTCGCGCATCGGATCGCGCCTCCGTCGGCGGTGCGCGAACGGATCCAGTGGCATTGGGACGGGTTGCGCTACAAGTTCAACCGGCTCAGCCGCGTCGCCTGAATTCGACTCGTCTTCGAATCGGAAACGGTGAGCCGTGGTAACGCATGAGAGCGGCCTGCCTAGCGTTACATGTGGCGTCCCATCCGCGGCGAAAGCTGAAGAAAGCGGGCGGGACGCCCGCGCTCCCAGGGAAAAGACTATTGCGGGCGGGACGCCCGCGTTTTCAGGAGAAATCGCAACACACACAACCAAAGCTTGATCAATTTCACAAATCAACAATATTATCTAATCAGCGCGATGATGATGGCTCGACCCGATAGCGTGCGACGATCGTCGTCACGTTATCGGGCCCGCCATGCTCCAGGGCTTGCCCGACCAGCTCGGTGCAGAGGTCGCTCGCCGAATGGGTTGGATGCCGTTCGAGGATCGATTGAATCGCTTCATTCCCCAGCGGTTCCACCAATCCGTCAGTGCAGAGGAGCAGCAGGTCGCCGTCCATGACCTCCACCTTGTGGATCTCGGCGTGGACCCCTTCCTGGGGACCGCCAAGCACGTTGGTGACCACATGCCGCTTACGATGGGTGCGCGCGTCCTCCGGCGTGATCAGGCCTCCTTCCACGAGGATCTGAACAAGGGTGTGGTCGCTGGTGATCTGCTCGAGCTCCCCGTCGCGATAGAGGTAGGCTCGTGAATCCCCCGCGTGGACGATGTACAGGCAGGTTCCCACGCTATAGGCCATGGTCATGGTGGTCCCCATGCCATGAAGCCTCGGCTCTTGATGGGCTCGTTCAATGATGTCCTGATCGGCGCGTTCGAGGCTCTGGCGCAGTTCACTGAAAAGCGTGTGCTCCTCGCATCCTTCAAACTGAAGGAACCATTTGAGCCGATCGAGGACGAAGCGTTCAACGCTCTCCACCGCCAAGGCGCTGGCCTCCTGGCCGCCGGCCACCCCACCCATCCCGTCGGCCACAATGAGCAGGTAACCTTCGCGGTCGGCAATTTGATCTCGCTCGCAATCCGAGAGGCTGGTTTGGCACACCACGAGCGACTTGGTCATGCGCGCGACCAGGTAATGATCTTCGTTACGTTTGCGGACCTTGCCGGTATCCGTCAACGCACTCGCGTCGACGGACACTTTTCGAGGAGACTCCTTGGCGTGATCCGCTCCGCGATCATCGGGTTCCAAAGACTCGGTCGTGGGCATTTCCAGGGACGACATGGGGCTCTCCACTCCTCTCCCGCTTCCATTCGACGCATGCAGAGAATGAGCTGATTCGACCAATGTTCATGCAAACGGAATGCCAGGAACCAAATCATCTCTCAGGTCGCGGTCGGTGCTCGCTGATCCCTTCTCGCGATACATCAAAGAATATAGATTTAAAGCAAACCATCGCCAAGCGGATCGTTACCGTCGACGCCAGACGCCATATCCCGCGCCCGCGGCAAGCACCAGGATCGTACCGATCCATAAAGGCCAGCGCGATCGAACCGGAGGAGGAGGGGAGAGGTCGCCCAGTTCGTCGGCGAGCACGTTCAAGGAACCGATCCGAACATCGACCAGGGTGGGAGAGCCTCCGTTGGCGGCCGCCACGCGCACGCCATTGACGTCTTCCCGCCCCACCTCGAATTGATCAATCTCCTTGAAGGAGTCGCTATCTCCCTCGGCGGCCAGATACGCGAGCACGGCCCCGGTCCGCACGATGCGGAGCTTTCCCGACCGGCCCGTGGCGGGGGCCGACTTGACTCGGTGCTCGCGGGCGCTTCCCGGAGGAGTCGAGGCCCGGTGCGCGAAGAAGACCGTCTCCCCACCGGGCTTGAGTTGCCAGCCCGTCGTGACGGCGGTCTGGGCCGGTGAAACCATGGTCAGGTAAAGCGAAGGGCCCGCCCCCTGGCCCCCTTCGGGTTCCTTCACGTTGACCACCTCGAATTCCATGGTGATCTCAAAGTCCCCCTTGATACCCGTCTTCAAGACGACTCCAACAGGGGGTTTCTTGCCGTGCTCCGGCGGCAAGACGATCCGCAACCCTTTCTTGTCGGAACGGATCGCGGTGGCAAAGCCGGGTCCGGTCGGCCGGAAGAGGCTTGCGTCGTACGGCTTGCCTCGAAAGTCCTGGCGAAACTCCGCCGCCAGAGCGGGTGTTCCGACGCTCCAGGCGCAGAACAACCAGAGGAGAGCCGCTCGAATCCTGGTTCTACCCCACACGTTCGGTTCTCCCCAATCAATCGTTCTGACCGTCCAGCGGAGCCCCATCGGCCCGCGCCCCCATCCGAGCAAAAATCTTTGGATCAATGGAATACGTGACATGACGCACGGAACCATCACCCAGCACGAAGTTCATACCGGAATGATGTGACGATCCGAACTGAGCAAATCCTCGCTCGGATGTCGGCTCGTTACTGTCGAGCGCGGGCGGAAGGTTCGTATCGCGCATCGTGTCCCAATCATTCCCGCAGGTGTATCCTTCGTTGTCGTCGCTCCGGCCCGCCCCCAGGTAGAAGAGGTTCATCCGCTTGTCCCCCACGAGGAGGGTTGAAGACGAGCCGTCGAGCATGTCGCGCAATCCCAAGGGAGCCCCCATCCAGTTGGCCCGAATCGCCCCCGTCCCCTCACTCAGGTTATTGGACGCGTAGTCGCTCAGGGCGTGGGTTACCCGGTCGCTGGCCCCTTGGCTGATATAAAAATCGGCGTAGGTGTAAGTCATCGGCGAGCGACGAGTCGGGCAGAAAAAGACGTTGAAGAGGGCTCCAACCGCCACGCGCTGACGGGCGTTGTCGGTCGTCTCGCTTCCCCCTTCCCAGGCGTTTTTCCCTTCGATGTAAGGGAGTATCTGGTAGCCCCAGCCAGCGCCCTGCTGAGCTCCCACGGCAGGCGACCCATTGAGATAGCTGGGTGCGCTTCCCCAATCTCCTCCCGCCGTTGGGAAGTAGCCTAACTGGTCGTGATGCGACTGAAACGCCAGGCCAAGCTGCTTCAAGTGATTGGCGCACTGAAGCCTTCGAGCGGCCTCTCGACTTGCCTGAACAGCCGGGAGCAAGAACCCAACGAGAAGTGCGATGATCGTGATCGCGACCAGCAGTTCGATGAGCGTGAACCCCACGCGAGGCCGAAGCACCAACGGAGTTCGCAACGTGGGAGTTCTCATCCGGCTGACTCCAAGCTCAGGTTTCCGACAAGAAACAATCATTCAATCAATTCATCACTTTATTTCATCATGACGAATCGTCACGGGTCGGCTTGAGGTTCGACGAGCTGCTCCGCCTTCAACGTGAACTCGACGAGCCGGCCGTCGACCAGGGCATTTGGCAACCAACCCGGGTCCGCCGCGAAACGAACGATCCGCACATCCTTATCGCTGGCGTCGAGCGTTCGCATCAGCCGAAACGCCCCCGACTCCCCTTCCGCGGCGAAGCAGCGGAACACGGAGCCTCGGCGCTCCACTCGAAGGCGAAAGACTCCCGCTTCTTTGCGCGCGACCAAGGTATCCGTGAACTGATCGACACGTTCTTCCCCCTGACTCCGATCGCCGGTTCGGTGTCCCACGAGAAAAACGGGCCCACGCACCTTGTCTTGCATCTTGCCGAACCACAGGCCGTTCCATTCCTCGTCATCCATGAAGAAGTAGACGGTGAGCCCCACGCCAGGCCCTTCGTTCGGCCGAACAACCTGGAGCAGTTCAAACGTCGCCTCCAGCTCGAAGTCGCCGCGAACGATGGGGCGGAGCGCTACACCCAGGGGTTGCGCGGGGCCGTTGGCCGCGGGGAGACTGATCCGCAAACCTTCCGGTTCGAACCGGACGAAACGCTCCGGCCGAGGGCCAGACCACTTCAGGAGCTCTCGGTTCAACCTTCCGCCCCGAAACGACTCAGCCACGCTGGAGTACGATGGCGACCGGAGAGGCCCCCAGCCCACGTACCCGACGATCGAGACCACAACGAACAAGGCGAGCAGAATCCCGCTGGCAAGCCCCCCTTTCGCGGTAGCCAGGGTCAGAACGGAAGGAGAGACCGTCCCCACCAGGCTCGTCTTGTTGACCAAGGCCGATGCGCCCTTCAGGGTGGTGGTCCAGAGGGCCGCCGGGACCGCCGCCTCCGCTTCTCCACCGGCGAGCAGAGTTCCCAGAACGGCCAAGGTGATCCCTCGACGAAGGAGCCGGCTTCGCAATCGCTCTCTTCCGCGTCTCACGCGGTCCTTCAAGGTGCGCGGGTTGACGTTCAAGATGTGCCCGGCCTCTTCCAGTGTGTGGCCTTCGAAGAGGCAGACGATGACCGCGGACTGCAAGTCGTCGGGAAGACGAGCCATTTCTTCATCGAGGGCCTGCCGCACCTCGCGCCAGGAAAGATTCGCCTCGTCCACGATGGCTTCGCTTCGGGCGTGGGCCGCTTCGTTCAGGGATTGCCGCCCGCGCCGCGCACGTGCCCTGCGTGCGAGCCGCAACGCGACGGTTTGCAACCAGCCTGCCACGGAGTCGCGATGAAGGATGGACGAGGCCCTTCTCGCCAGTTCGAGGAAACTGGCCTGAAACACATCTTCCGCGTCCTGGGCATGGGCCATCACGCGCCGGCAAACCCCAAAGATGTAAGGGCCGTGGCGAGTCAGAAGTTCAGCGAAGGCGGCCTCGTCGTGGTTCTTGACGAACCCTTCGAGCAACTGGCCGTCCGAGCGGGAGCGACCAGGGCCGGTCTCCTGTTGTGGGTTCAGCGCGGGGGTCACCATGTCACATGCGTTTCTGAACTTTGGATTGGCTTGAGCATTGCAAAGGCCGACACCTTGCCAACGTCCTCACACGGAATGATGTGACCTGACCTCGCCAAAGGGACAGGGAAAAACGGCGAGCTCATCCCGATTTCGCCCGAAGGGGGCAGCCGACGTCTGGCTCGAGCGCAACTAGAGGTCAATCCGCATTGATCCGCGAGGAGAAACTGGCCAAACGTCGCCTTTCCTGGCAACTCGGGCATCTTGCCCCGCTCTTCGGCTTTCTCAAATGCGGGCGGGACGCCCGCGCTCCCAGGGAAAAGCCCATTGCGGGCGGGACGCCCGCGCCACTGCTGTGAACAGGTTGAACTGCATGCACGCATCTTGATCATGGGGTGACTGGGGAGATTTGGCAAAGTTGCAAACCTTCTATTTCCCCTATTTTTAACCATGGCCATGTGATGTGCTA
>Ga0182738_1006644_pt1 | contig 11954 bp, 8 predicted proteins | sample eDN5th30CBELigMG_FD_128876 | JGI IMG/M metagenome (GOLD analysis project Ga0182738, IMG submission 128876) | Enriched Miracle-Growth compost microbial communities from Emeryville, California, USA - eDNA 5th pass 30_C BE-Lig MG (version 2)... ...
GCTCAGTAGAGATGCTAATGCTTTTGGTTATACTGATGCCCATCGACCTCAAAATGAAAATGAAAATCAACAGCAGCAGAATACTCAAAATCCACCTCAAAATGTTGAAGCTGGTGCTCCGGTCGCTACTGGTCAAAATAATCATCAATCAATAGAAGTTATAGTTCATGATAATGAAGGGCAAAGAGAGAAAGAGGCTGAACAAGGAGGAGAAAACTCGTTTGAAAGAGTTCTTCCACAAGAACAAGAAGAGCCAGAAGAAGCAGAAAATCGATCAGAAGGATCAGAAATGGGAGACATGGAAGAAAATGAAGAGAACGAAAATAACCAAGAAGGCGATCATGAAGAAAAACAATCAATATTAAACGTTCGAAGATATAATACATCACCAAGGCTTGAGGTTAGTGCAAGGGAAGTCAGGATTAATGTGATGGAGATGCAACGCTCAGTGGTTGAAGTTTAAAAATTTTTTATGAGCTCTTTAAAAAATTGTAAATTATTAGAAGACTACTTTCTGTATTTTTTTTTGTACAAGTAAGCACATTTCGTTTTTTGTGCTCTTTAATGTTTGAGTGAGAACGTGGAAATTTGAAAGGCATTTTTTGTATTCAAAATTCGAGAAACTCCCATAAATATGTTTTGTTTGACTTGAAGAAATTAAAACTATCTCAACATCTTTTTGAAAATTTTTAAAGAAAAAAACGAATCTATCCCATTTTATTAATTTCACTCTTTATGAAAAAAATTTCTTGATTCAAAAACAAAAAGTTCTTTATAAACCAGAACAATGGTCTCTTTCTCGTTGAACTAACTTTTGGTCTATCTCTCTGTGAGATTCCTCATCTCCATAACTGATTTAACACGAAACATTTCTTTGGTAATTTCAAAAAAATTTGAATAATAATCAGATTAGTCGTTTTTCATTCGTTTAAAGAATCAAATTTTGAATTGTCATCCTAACTGCTCCATTTGATAAAAACACTTTCCTCTCTATCTCTTGTTTCCTACCCTTAGAAATCTCTTTTCTTCTCCCTCTTCACTTTCTTTCAAAAAAAAAAAAACTTTCCACTTAGGACTATATGCACCTTTGGCAGCTGTACTTCTTTGAACTTATGCCTTGTAAAGCTCACCACTATAGGAGGGAAGTCCTTGTTAACCGTTTTTAGAAAGTCTGAATTCAGAGGTTTCTTCCATAAAAACAAAAACGGACAAAAAAGATTTTGTGTAAAAACGGCGAACCTAATTTAAATTGCAGTGATATTCGTTTAAATTATTATCTTTAAATCAACAACAATTAATTCGAAATACCTATCTATTATGCCTACAAAGATCTTCCTGAGTTTGGGTCTTCTCTTCCTCATTGCTTTACAAACCAATGGGACAACCCTCAAGCAATATTCTGAAGAGACCAAAAAGGTTGGAGATAAAATCACCGCAAGACAAGAAGGCGATGATCTTGTTGTTACACATGAAGAAGAATATCTGACAACAACCACAGACCAAAAATCCTTTTCTGGAGACTATGAAGCTCCTGAAGCTGAATCAAGCGACGATACCGAAGGTACAGATGAAACCGAGGGGACTGATTTCTCTGGATCAGGAAGTGGAGGCGCTGGAACAGTTGATATTACAAATGAAGAAGCTGTGACGACATATGGTTCTGGTGAAGGAGGCCAAGGATCTTATTACATTCCTTCTGAAGAAACTGTTGAGACAGTTGATGGCTCGCAAGGCGGCATTGAAAGCACCTCGACTGAAACTGAGCCAACAATTACTGAAGAACCTACAGTTACTGAAAGCGAACCTACAATCACCGAAACTGAACCAACGATTACTGAAGAATCTGCTCCTACTGAAACAGAACCTACAATCACTGAGGAATCCGCATCTACTGAAACCGAACCCACAATCACTGAAACTGAACCTAAAGTTACCGAAGGATCTACTCCTACCGAAACCGAACCCACAATCACTGAAGAACCTACAATTACTGAAACTGAACCAATAGTTACTGAAGCGTCAGCTCCTAGCGAAACCGAACCTACGATTACTGAAGAGTCGACTCCTACTGAAAGCGAACCAACAACTGAATGGCCCACAACTGAAACTGAGCCTACTGAAAATAATGAGGCCACTGAACCTGAAGAGTTTATTTATACTTCCAGAGTTGAGGTTGATCATGTTAATATTCTTGGCCAACCTACTACTGTTGTCTCTTATAATTACTATGATCCTGAAGTTCATCATAATGTCAACTACAACTACTATTTGACAAATATTTATGAAGACAATGTTCAAACAGGAGATTATACATATTCTGTCTATGGAGCTGATGCAGTTAATTTCTACAATAGCTACTATGGAATCCCAGCCAGAGTCCACGATAAACCAAACTGTGCTTGTCTCTGTGCTTACCAAACCTATACCTTCACCTACACATTCGGATTTTAAGTAAGAAAATATATAATGTAAGATTTTATAAGTGACAATGATTTTAATGTTATTTAGTATTAGTATTTTATGACTCTCTTTATCTATACACAAATAGGATCTCAATTTATAAAGAAAGTAGGAGATCTGCCTTCATATTATAACTCCATCATATAATATATCAAAATTATAAAATTATCCTTTTCAAATTCAACTCTCAAAAGAAAGGAGAAACTCTGATTGAGACCCTCCAAAACCAAGGAAATTTGTTGAAGTATAAGATGTCTCAATAATTTCTTTCTCAATTGAACAGATTTCCTTTTAAATTCAAAGGAAAGAAGAAAATAATGAAAAACTTCTTCCTCTCAAAGTTCTTGAGGTCTTTGGAACATCTCCCTTAGAAAATTTTTTAATTCCTTTTCTTGAGATTTTGCAAAAAAAAAAAATTCAATAAAAATTTTTAAGGTCTCTTCGTAACTCACAACGTTCGAATAATCACACCAAGACATATGGATGTTCTAAAAATCTTTTTGGAGGTTTCCAGATTTATCCGGATTCTGAACCTTGATTCCAGGACTCAAGAAAAGAACTCTCTCTCTTAGAATAATTTTCTGAAAAGAGCAAGTCGAGCTACAAACAATAATTTTTTCGAGAGAAATACTCCAAATTTAATTCAAATTTAAACAAACTTCTCTGTACGCAAAATTCAAATTTTTTCCTGAAAATAGATATTTCAGCCGCCTCACTTTTCAAACTGAAACAGACAAAATCTTTCTCAAATTCAAAGTTTGAACTGTCTCGATAAGAGCTAATATTAGCAAACTCTCTCCGAAAATAGATAAGCCTAATATTTAAAATTTCCTCTCCTTCTCAAGAATTCAAAGAAGTTTCATTTGTCTCCCAAGGATCGTCAATAACAACAAATTCTTCTTCTTTCTCGGAAAGCAAATTCATCGTGGATGTATTTATTCAAGGGGCATGCCTTTTCTAATCTCAAAGAGAAATTCATCAAAATTTAAATTACACAATCAATAAATTTAGCCCAATTTTCGATTTACGCAAAATTATAAATCACTACTATTTCCTTTAAAATCAGCCCTATTCACTTTGATTTTCGCAATACTCAATTCTTCCCTTCTTTGCCCCTGCCTGAGCAAGCTCAAGACTTCTGGTCAAATCTAGAAGTTTCGTAGTTTCTCGTACAATATTCCAGGGTTAAAATTAAGGATTTACATTGACTCAATTTGAGCGGCAAAAATTCAATTTAATATTTTTGACTTGTTACGTCTGCAAAATTTCTGATGTCATATTCAAAATTCTTGAATTCAAAGATCTTTTCTAGCTGCTGAGAAACCGAAAACAAAAGGCACAGCATACCTTGAAGCTTTTCAGAGTTTTATGGTCGAATTAAAAAGAGATTTTCAAATAAGGAATTTAGAAAAATAACCAAAATAGTGTGTAATTTCTAAAGGTCTTTTCAAGAAAATTTTTGAATCTAGAATTTTCCAAAATGAAAAATTTGAATGGAGAATGTCCCCAATTAATTCTTATCCTCACTCGAGTTTTTTCTTTCTCTATTTTGTCATGTCCTCCTTCAAGGAAAAAACTTGCTCTTAAAAATTTTGGTCCATTCCATTCGTCCCAAACCTTTCACAGTGTTCTCCTTTCAAAAATACTGGATCACTCACACAGAAAAATTTGAATTTAATTTAAAGTTTAGCCTGAGTCCAAAATATTTTGAATCAGCCACAAATCACTATTGGTAGAGGCCAAATCAAAAAATTTGTCCAGTGGCGAGATTTAGTCTTATAAATACTTCCCAATCCCAAACAAAAAATAATCAAATAAAAAACTAAATTTCTCTTTCTCAACCCCACCACCATGCAAGACATCCGTCAAATCGTCGATGATATTGCTTTCAACCTCAAGTTGGACCAATTCTCTGAGCACCAATTCCTCCAAACCTTATCCAAGAAAACCAGTATTGCTGCAAAGGAACTCATCAGATATGGTGTTGGTTTCGTTGGTTTCATGAGTTTGTTCGTTCTTTTCATCTTCGCCCACAACTTTGTCTACTTCATCTTGAGCGTCCTTTACCCTGCTTACCTCACCGCCAAGACCACTATTAATGACGATACTTTCTCCAGAGATGGCAGACTTTACCTTTCTTACTGGGTTTGCTTTGGTTTCTTGACTATTTTCAACCAATTCTTTGGCTTTGTTCTCAGATGGATTCCTTTCTCCAAGCTGGTTCAATGCCTTTTCACTGTTTGGCTTTATAATGAAAAGACTAGAGGTGCTGAATTCCTTCACAAGACTTTCTTACAACCTCTTTTTGACAAGTTTGGAGGTGCTGTTAAAGAAAGTTCTGAAAGAGTCAAGGAAACTGTCTCTGAACATAAAATCTCTCAATAGATACGTAATATATTAATTGTCCCTTGATATAGAAACTACTTATTATGATGTAAATAATATATTATGCTGTTTTGATCTTGTGGACTAATTGAGTCTCATATTGCCCTTAAATAATCTCTCTCCCCTAATAAATAGATGATTTAGTGAAGTTGATTAGATAAAAATGATTTGTTGATCAATCAAGATCAATAAAAAAAGAAAAGGTTTAAAAGATTCATTAAACAACAACTCACTGTCAAAAAAATAAATCCAGCATCGCTCTTCTCTCACCCCCTAAGGGAAGAGAATGATTCAAAATAAATTTAAATTTTGAGAAAAAAATTTATTACTGTGTCACAAAGTCATTATTTGTTCTTAAATCTCATTTTAGCAATCTCCTCAAAACAGAAACTTGAGATATTTTGTGTTTCTTATTCTGCAAATGTGCTAGATTAGATGAACTTCAGGCCACCTTTGACTTGATGAAAAAGTGTATTCCAACGAGCCACGAATCCAAAGAATGGCAATCCGAAAAATTATCAAAGGGTACCCACCTCTTTATCCGAGGAACATGTATGAATAAAACTGAATAATACAAATTTAGAATAAAACAATTTAATCTCGAATAGTGTATCTCTAGATTTCTCAAGGCTATCTCATAAAAAATCTTTAATTATTTTATCTATTTCTGATTTCTCCCTCTCTTGGTTATCTCCAAATTTCTTAACGATCGATGGCTCGAACAATCCAAACAGCAAGAAGGTGGGTTAAGCCCTCTAATGTCTGGCTAAAGGCTTGGAAGAAACAGTCGCTAGATCCCAATTTTGACATTGTCAAACACCTCAAAGAACTCATCAAATACTATCCAAAAAACTTCAGATCACTCAATTTCCTCACTCCAGAAATCGAAGGCAGTCCTCAAGAACTTTCCCCAGAAGTGCCTTCATTGAGAAAAGTGTTATATGCTCGATACAACAAAGCCTACATCCGACATATTGAAATCCATGAAGATCTCGACAAGAGAGTAAAGCTGATTTCATTATCTTCTCTCAAAATTACTGAGCCAAAAACAACCCCTCTTCAAAAAACTCTCATGAGAACAATAAAATCCATCCGCTCACTTGAGCTTCTGATCAACGCTTATGGTCCTTTGGCTGATTCTCTCATTTGGAATCTCAAGAAAATCAGATCAATTACCTCTTTAACAATCATCAATTTACACCCTCTTCCTTTGAAAGAGTACAAGAGAATATTCAAGCCCTTGGAACCCCGATTAAAATCCCTCACGATCAAAGGAGTATTCTTTTTGCCACAGCAATCTGTCAAAGATCCTGTCAAATTTCCTGGACTACTCGAGTTCTTCTTTAAGCTTCCCAGCCTGAAAGTGCTTAATCTTGATGCCTCTGAACCTAAACCACTGAACCTTGATTGTCTTCCTTTGGATATCTTGAAACAGAAAGGGGTCAAATTTGATGTCAGATTATTTCATTTTGGAAGAGAAAACACTCTTATATCTCCAAGAAATAGCCAGGCTCTGTCAGACATCCAAGTTCTTGGTATTAATAATCAATTCAGCTTCTCACAGCCTGAAGCTGTTTGGGATTGTATTGAAGAAGCTCATTTGGATATCCAAAAGAATACCAAGGGAAATCTCTTTTATATCAATCGAATGAATATCACGTCTGAGTCTCTATTGACGCTTACAAATACCTGCAAAAACATCTCAACTTTGAATCTAATGCTTATTCCTTCTTCAGAACTTGTAGATTTTGCATCCCTGTGCCAGCTCTCCAACCTCCAAAACCTCTTTATTCAGCTCCGGGAAATGCAAAAGCCACTCTCCAGCCTCTTTGAGAGCCTCGAAACCCTTGTGCAAACTCACAAAAAGCTTGAATTCACCTCATTCGAATTTTTGGGGTGTGAAATTGGTGAGGATTATACTGTGGTTGAACCTTTCTTTGAAGCTTCCCAAGATATCCTCAAGAAAGTTATTTTGAAGTTCAGACTCACCAAAGGAGACACTTCTGGTATAGAACACTTTTCTAACGGACTCAAGAAACTCAATAAAATTACTTCTCTCAGTCTCTTTATCCAGGATCCCTTACAAATTCCTTGTTCTATTACAACACAAAGTTGCACCTGTCACTATAATTTCCTGGCAAATGTTTTGGAAAATCTCAATAGTCTGACTGAAGTTAATCTATCTTTGCCTCAAATTCACCAGGATAAGAATTTATTTATCAATTATAATCTGAGCAAATCCATAAAGAAACTCAGCTTAATTCTCCAATATGGAAGAACTTGCGAGTTTTTGGTGAAGAATATCTCAAAGCTTGAGAACTTGCAACACCTCGATCTGGTCATAACCTTTTTTCCACAAACTCTCTGGCAAGACATTAGCCAGATTCTTCACGGATTGGATAAGCTTGAGGTCCTCAGATTGAAATTAGCGAGCTCTGTTACTCTCTCTTTTCTTGAAAATTTGAAATTTTTAATGGAAGTAAAGAAAAATTTGAAGTTTATTGTGCTGACGAAAATCGGATTTTTTAAGAGAGAATGCTTGGTTTTGACAAGAAAAGGTTACTCCAATGGAGATTTAGACGGCTTTTTAGCAACTGGGGAATATGTAATACCTCCTAAAGCCTTCCCAACCAAAATTTTTTACTATGAGTAAATAATTGAATTAAATTCGATCTGTTTTTATATTGTCTTCAAATAATTCTAAAATATGAACTTTTACTCCAATTAGATATTTTGGATGAAACAGAGAAAGTTCAAATGCCATGGTCAGAGTTCGGAATTTCCCAGATTTTTCAAAAACTTTTTTTATTTCCCAATAAAACTTCTCAAATTTCTGAGAAGGTCTATGAAGAAAAAAAAAATTTTTTTCCTGTTTTTTCAAAAAATTTTCTGAGCCCAGATTTTTGAGGAAAGCTTCGACAAGAAAAAAAGCTTCTCAAAAATCTCTCAAGCCCCGAAATTTCTTCTGATGATTAGAATGAATCTCCGATTGGTGAAAAGGTCAATCTCAAAATTTCACAGAAATTTCTTGAACCAAAAATTTTTTTTTTTCATGGGCCAAAAGGAAATTTCCTCCTTAATAAAACTTGACAAACAGTGATTTTTCTCATTTTGAAATTCCCTCTCAAAAATTTTTTTTGTAATCGTCTTCCTCCAAAATATCTCCTTAATTTTTTTATATTGAGTTTTGTTGACTTGTACTTAAGAAGATCACTCCAGTCAACTATAAATTTGAAACTGAAAATAATTTCTTCACGCGTCATTTTAATGAGGGTTTATCCCCAATAAAAGTTTAAATCATCAATCCCGGTCCTTTCTTTCTGGATAAAAAATTTTGAAAAAATAAATAAGGTATTTCTATTGCAATTAACGAATGGCTAGAACCATTTTTAGACATCCTTGCCTTCACCTTTGTTCTGAATCAGAATAAAGGTGAGCTTTCCGTTATTCGTGATCTCCTACAGCCATCATTTGAAAATCAATACATAAAAACAAAAAGGCTTCTTTTCTTTCTTATTCAAGGTTCCTCCGAAAATTATTGCTTTGGAAATTTATCATTCAAAACAAGGCTTTTCGAAAGTAGCATCGTACTGCTCAAAATCAGCCTTTTGAAGCATAAAAGGCACATTTATCAATCCTAGTAAAGTTTTTGGTCTTGGTTTTAAGCATATCACCATATTTTTTCGCTTTTTACAACAGACTTTGAACGTTCTGAGTTCTCCTGATGAGAAAATGACAATACGTGGATTTATTATAAATTATTTTATGGCAAGACTCAATTTATATGGTCTTTCTGATGGGGAAATTTTTCTTGTACCTGTTTTGACTAGAGAAGAACAAAAAGAAGTCCAGTTTGACAAATTTTCATTTCAGTCTGTTTCATCTCCTACATTTTTCAAAAGAAAAGTTCACTCAAAAAATTATATATCAATATATATTTTACAGTATATATCTCTAAAAGTAATTCCGCATCCTATTTAATCAAACCAAAAGACCCTTTAATTAAGTTATTCAATTCACTCCCAATCCAAATGCCTGTTATCGTCCAAACGGCAAGAAAATGGTTCAAGTCTGAAAACATATGGCTGAAAAACTGGAAGAAACCTTCAATCGATCCCAATTTTGATTTACCCAAACATCTCAAAAAACTCATCAAATACTATCCAAAGAACCTCAAAGCCCTCAAGCTCCTCACTCTAGAAATCGGAGGCAATCCCTTAGAACCTTCTCCAAAAGTCCTCCATTTAAAGAAAGTCCTCTATAAAAAATATAACAAGAACTTTATTCGTCATATTGATGTCCCAGAAGATCCTCAGAATATTGAAAAGCTTGAGAGAGTCAAGCTCGTTTCATTGTCTTCTCTCAGAATCAGTGAACATGAGTTCGCAACCATTCCTAAAACCCGCATCAGGTCAATAAAAAATGTTGACTCCTTCGAAATTCGAATCAATAATTATGCTCCTTCAGCTGGTTCTCTCATTAAGTCTATCAGAACAATCAGACCAATACCTCTTTGACACTACATAACTTGCATCCCCTTCCTTTGAAGGAGTACAAACGTTTATTTCGACACCTGAAATCACGTTTAGAATCTCTGACAATCAAAGGAATGTACTTTTGCCCTGGTATTGAAAAGCCTGGACAGTTTTCAGAATTACTTGAGTTCTTCTTTAATCTCCCACATCTCAAAGTAATTCATATTGACGCCTCTGATCCATCATTTATTCACCTTGGCATTGGTGCTTTTCCTTTGGATACCTTGAAGCAAAGACAGATTAAATTTGATATCAGAATCAATCATTCTAAATTAGGCTCAAGTTCTCTCATATCTCAAAAAAACAGCCAAGCTCTCTCTGATATCCAAGTTCTTGGTATCAACAATCAACAGAGCTTCACCCAGCCTGAAGCTGTTTGGGATTGCATTGAGGAAGCTCATTTAGATATCCAAAAGAAGGCTAAAGGAAATCTCTTTTACTTCAATCAAATTTCTCTCACCTCTGCTTCTTTGTTGAGCCTCACCAATGCCTGCAAAAACATCTCCACTTTAAATATGATCCTTATCCCTCCAACTCTAGGCGTCACACAAGATTTTGCAGCATTCGGCGAGCTCTCAAACCTTCAGAACCTCTTTATCCATTTCAGCGAAGTGCAAAAGCCCTTTTTGAATCTCTTTGAAAGCCTTGGGACTCTTGCACAAACTCACATGAAACTTGAATTAGCTTCATTTGAGTTTTTGGGCGGTCGAGTTGGAGAGGAGTACGCTGTGGTTGAACCTTCCTTTGAAGCTTCGAAAGATGTCCTTAAAAAAGTCATTTTGAAATTCAGAAATCTGAATCAAGATATTTCTGGTGTCAAATACTTTTATCAAGGACTCGAAAAACTCAACCAAATCACTTCTCTTGGTCTTCTGATCCGGAATATCTTTGAAAAAGATTTTATTCCCTATCATTCTGAATTACTTCCAAAAGTTTTGGAAAGCCTCAACAACCTGACTGAATTGAATTTATCCTTGCCCCAAAGTTGCCAAGAAAATGACTTGCTTCAAAATTCTCATCTGAGCAAATCTCTCAAGAAACTCAGCCTCATTCTTCCTGATGCAAAAACTTGTGAATCTTTCATTAATAATCTCCCCACCCTTGTGAATTTGCAACAACTTGATTTGACTATATCCGTCATGAGAGAAAACACATGGAAAAAGCTTTACCAGATTGTTCCTGGGTCGGGGATGCTTGGAATCCTGAGACTTAAACTTGATCCCTCTTCTTTTACTATTCCTCTTGAAGACTTTAAGTTTTTGATGGAAACAAAGAACAACTTGAAATTTATTGTGTTTCAAAAGATATTTTTCGCCTGCTTTGTGTTCACTCGAAAAGATTATCATGAGGGCGATGTTGATGGATTCCTGGCTCTTGGATCACATGGAATGCCCCAGAAGGTCTCTCCAACCAAAACTTATTTCTATTAATAATCAATTGTATGATTTGAAAGTTGATTTATTGATTAAGAGTTCTATTCTAAAGATTAAGGTTAAGATAATTTACTTATAAATAAACAAAACAATATTTCTCAGACGAAAAAACATTATGAAGCCTCTTGGTTAAAGAAAAAACATATGAGGAAAATTGATTTCCACCTACAGATATTGAAAATCCACTTAGAGTTCACTTTTAATTGATTCCACTTAGTTTCGTTTGAAATCCGCCTAATCTATGTGGTTTTTCAACAAATATCAGTGGAAATTGAATTATTTTTATTTCTAGGTGAAAATCACACAAAACGAACGACTTCTTCAACATTCAATGAATTCGAAGTGGATTTGAAATATTTAAAAACTCTGTTAAATTTGGCCTTTTCTTAATGAAATTTACAAAAATAGAAATCTTTCAAGGTTTTTCTGAGTTCATAATCAAAGTTGAGTTGATACAATATTAATCAAAAGAAATTAAGCATTCCTTTGGTTCTTCTTTACAACCTTCTTGTGAGTAGTGGTTGCTGCCTCCAATCGTGCTGTACTCTGTTCATTTTTTTCACTTCTTTTCTTCCTTGTTGACCCCTTAACCCCTTGAGTGCGGAAAAAAAAATTTTTGCTTTCATTTGAAAAAAATAGGGTTCGGACTCTTCCAGATTTTCAGAAATCAGAACGTCCCAGATTTGGAATTTTTTCAAAAAAAAATCCATGTATTTTCTCTCACTATTTTTCACCCAAAAAAAATTATCGACAAAACTTTCAACAAAAAAATTCTCAAAAGTGTTATCCCAAGAATTCTGCCCTCAGATGCGACTTTTTATGTCTCTTCATGACTCATAAAGTTCGGATAAAGAAAAAATATCACAAAAATTTCACATAATTTGAGAAATACCAAAAAAGGTAAATGTGTTTTCCAAATTTATCCAGACAAGAGTTCGGATTTTCAGAGTTTAGAATTCCGAACCTTGAAAAAAATTTTCTAAAAATGGAAAATAATTTCCCATATCACACTCCCCAAAGGTTAGATAAACGGTATTTCTCTTTGGCTCTTTCTTTTCAACTGATCAAGATGATTTTCCGAGTTCTGTACCCATATTTATAATGCTCTTATATCTATTTATAAGATATGTCTGTCTGTGGA
>Ga0182738_1006645_pt1 | contig 11952 bp, 10 predicted proteins | sample eDN5th30CBELigMG_FD_128876 | JGI IMG/M metagenome (GOLD analysis project Ga0182738, IMG submission 128876) | Enriched Miracle-Growth compost microbial communities from Emeryville, California, USA - eDNA 5th pass 30_C BE-Lig MG (version 2)... ...
AAAGTTCAACCTGGCTTTCCTCATTCTCAACTGCCAAATATAGCTCACTGCCAGCAACTCTGTGAACTCCCGACTCTCTCTCGATTGTGTGAATGAGCTCAAGCTTTGCTTGCCAGTCAAAAAGTTTAATGGTGCCATCTTCAAATGTTGATATCAGGTACTTCGAATCTTTACCACCTAAAGCCATGGATCTGATTATTTCTAAAAGAGTAAAGAGGAAATCTAGGATCAGAATAGAACTTGGATGGGCTTCATCTAAGCGACAGCTGACTTGATTTTGTTGAGTGTCAAATATGAGGATTGAACCTCTAGCTGTTCCTAAGATTGCATACTTGGAGTCAGGAGTGAAAACTATGGCCGAGATTATGACTAAAAATTAGATGTTACAGTGCATTTGTTGAAGAAAATACTTGAATCATCAGGCTTAAAGGTCTTTGGCTGCACATTCGTCTTTTGATTCTTTTGACTTGCGCGAATATCCTTAAAGTCTTTAATATCCTTGATGCCACTGGGAAGAAGAGAATGAGGAGGGATATATTCCTGCTTCAGAGCCTTTTCTTTGGCAAGTCTGTCCTTTCCTCGTTGAACTCCACTTTTGCTTTTGGCAACTGCTCTATTTTGGTTTGAAGAAATTTTGGAAGGAGTTGGAGCACTTTCCTTGAGTGGAGGTGAACGGTTTGGGAGGATAGGAGCTCTATCCTCTTCGGTTCTGGCGATTGTAGGCGAATTGTACATAAAGATTTTTTAAAGAATTTTATTGCAACTTTATAAGCAAATCTTGGGCTTAAATCGTTCAGGCCGGTTTTAAATATCCATAGGCAGAAAATATTATACTCTGTACATAAATAAATATTTAATTCTTAGTTAGGACTTAATAATTAATTGATGTTTGCTGCGAAATCGAACGCGGAAATTTCCTTACTGCTGTTAAATCAGAGAAGAATATAGCCTTTTTAGTCAATAAACAAGGGCCTGAGGAGAGGATATGAGTTCTGATGAGATCTAGCAGTGATAGTGCTTTCATTTCAGAGGCTTAGTTTCGATGAATAAATTAGTTGAAACTTATGATTAAAATTGTGTCTCTAATTTTTATACGAAAATTAAACTTAAACGTTGAAGATATTTTTATTGAGAAGCTCATTGAGAAATCAGGGGTGGATCTCAGACCTTCTTTGGATAGATATGAGGATGATGGAACTCATTCGAGCTTCAAATGGGTTGCTGAGCCAAGCAAGAGAAAAACTGCTCGAGTGAGAGACGGCTCTATTTGGGTTTCCTTCGGGCCTTTAAATTCTAAATGAATGGAAAGGTTTTGGGAGCTATTCTGAGATTCACAAAGAACTCTGATTCAATCTGACTTGAGAAGCCTCGCAGCCTATCAAGTGCAATGACCGATCACATATATTAAGTAACTGGATTTAAAACCCGTTAACTCCAAAAAACCGATTTTTTTTTACAGATTAATGAAACCTATTAACTACCAGAAAGTAATCTGATAAAGAGAGATCCCAAATTTGACGTCCATGCAGCTTTTAATTTTCTCAAGGGAAATCGACGTTAGCTCCCCAAAAAGTCTCATTTACAGTATCCAGGCCTTTTCTATTCCAAATCTCTTCTCTTTGAAAAAGTGTCCAGACCTTCACAATGTGGATTGAAATAAGAACACATGAATTTTCTGATAAAGTTTATCTCGGTCTGGACAGGTTTGAAACTAAGACAGCTGGAATCTTTTGATCTTTAGATTGAGGGAAAAATGTTTCATGTGGGAAAAACAAAATTTGTTCCTCCATCCAAAGTGAAATTTAATTCGACAAGTGTATTTATTACCTCTTGAAAAAAAAGTACGAAATATCGCTGACCACCAAGAAAGATAGAAATTTGCATGGTGAGTTGAATCTCAAATTCAGAAATCTTCATGAAAAAATTTTTTGGAAGGAATTTTTTCTTGATGACTTTCAACTCTGATCAACAGACAATTTGAATCCTCTAAAAATATCCTTATTTTCCACCGTTTTAAAAAAAAAAAAATCTCCATTTTTGAAATCTTGAGATAAGCAAAAGAAGAAAAAAATTTCCAAAATGTTTTTCAGTATTTCATGAACCAAAAAAAAAATCAATAAAAGTTTTTTTGTCCAAAAAAATCTTATTTTTTTGAAAAGAAGGGGTTTTGCGAAAGAAATTTCAGAAAAAAACTTCATGAAGGTCTGCTTTGAGAGGGCCAACAAAATTTTGACTGATAATGTCCTCCAGCCTTATATCCATTTTTGAAAGATCTCACCATATTTTTTTGAAAAGGCTCAAAACCCTTGCATCAATGATAAAAATCCGAATTTCATCATCAAAATTCTTTCCCCACAGACAAAGAGAAACCAATTTTTCTCCGATTTTTCCATAAAAAAATCATCAGGAGGGCAAATGGTGAACGAACAAGTTATTTTGACATACTTTATGTATTTTCCTCTCATAAAGAAAAAAGGAAATGATACAAGATACAAGTCAACCTTGTTGCCAAATATTTAGGCGATACATTATTATGCAAGAAATACATGAAATAACTTTTTGGTTTGAAGCTTGAATCAACAAACTCAAAAAAGGAATATTCTTACATTCATTGATTAAGATAATAAATAAATAGATAATAAATAAAAAAAAGCCTTTAGGTCTTTATTTTTGATTTTAAAACAAGACATAGCACCCTCCTTTTTTTTCCAAAGAAACGAGGCCAGTGCTCATGAGAATAAATTACTGAATAGGATCTCTGTTTTTCTTATTATCCAGTGGAGCCTTCAGTTTTTTCTTTTCTTAAGGAGTCCTATTACCGTTAGCTTAAGATATATTCACCCACGAAAATAAACAAAAAATACCTCTTTTCTTTGTTAAGGGCGGGAAGTTCATCGGCAGTTTCTTTTCGCTTTATTTTTGTCATCAGATCCTCTTTTTCAGCCTTATAGGTCTTGTATGCGCCATCAACATCCCATTTATTGGCCTTTTCAATTTATTTTTTTAATTTTAACAGTCTTGGTTCTTACTTCTAAATAACCTTCGACGACTTTTTTATCCGACTCATTCATCAAACCACCAAGTAATTCAATCTTTCTATTGTCAAAATAAGCTCCCAATATTGTCAGATTATGCTTACTGTGCTTTTTCTGGCTCATCAAATCCAGGAATTTTCTTATTCTTTTTTGCCTTTGGGGATCCTATTTATTGAGACTTCTCCCTCTTTATGATTTACCTTGAGGAATCTTTAATTGTTTATAAAAGAAGATATCATCTGAGGACAGATTATTGGCAGATTTAATGGCCATCACTGAGACGTTGTATTGAAAAGCTAACCCGTCCAATGTGTCATTAGGATGCACTTCATGTGTATGATATTCTATTTCAGTTTCTTCTTCATGCCTTTAGCGGAAATTAGCTCCTTCTGAAAAACTATTACAAAAAATACTGGTATATATCAATTATGACAGGCTCATGGTATTCAAAAAGCTGAAGGAATTTGCCCTAGAGGGAAGTTAGGCAACCAGGTAAATTATTGAAAGATATTGTACTCCAAGAACGGGACTGCGGATGGTTTTGAGTTGGGGACTAGATTCGGAGAGTTCTGGAGAGACACTGAGGATATTGAAAGGTTTGAGCTCATGCTCATCTCTGAATCGGGCCATGGATCTCATTGTTAATTTAGGTTGATTTGGAAAATCCCCAAAGTTAATAATTATAAGTTCTAAATTTTTGTTGGTTCCAGTAGAGATTTTAAAAACAATGATTAATCATAGTCAAGGGAAAAATCTTGCTTCCTTGTGGGAAAATCAATGTGTGTGTGAAACATTAAATTTGGCCCTTTGAGATTTCAAAGTGATTGATGAAATACAGAGATTTTTCAGGGGGATACAGAAGAAAATAATGGATTCTGAGTGGATCCCGGAAGGTGGGAATCCGAAAGAGAGCTTTATGGAAGGGTGTAAATAAAAGATCCTATGCATCGAGACTTGAAGAAAGGTAGGTTGATAAAATAGAAATGAGGGAAGATTTTTGAAGTGGGGGCTTTGGAAAAATCTTAAAATAATTTTCAGGATAAACCCAAGGATGCATATTTAGATTAAAAGTAACAAACAACTTGTTTATTATGAATTATTCATGAGTTTGATTCTTTAATTTGCTCTGAAATAAATTCAGATGTAAGGAGACAGAATCAGAAAATGATAAAATGACTAAGTTTAATTTCTGAATTTTTCAAGATAAGTATTTTTTGTAGTATTGAGGCTCTCACTATGTAAAATTAATTCTTTAAAAAAATTTTCTGATAAAGCTTCAAAAAAACATTTATTCATCAACTTCACCTTCGGCATCAACATCGTCATCGGCTCCATCAAGTTTGCTTTTCTGACTATTCATAATTCTAATTTCATTCTTTTTCCCATCTTCTTCCTCAGGTTCTCTCTGATCTCCTCCTTTCTCTTCAAACTCTTCAATTTCATAGTCTTCATTTTGGATATCATTTTCAATTTTCTTTTCAAGTCTTTGAATGTCTTTATACTTTTTCTTCAAATCAGCATATTCTGTAAATCCTTTTGTTCTTAAATAAAACTCTTTTAGATGAGCAATCTGAGCATTTAATTTCTCAATCTTTTCTTCAGAAGCCTTGCTCTCTTCAAATTGATTTTCGAAACTCTCCTTCAAATCAATGAATTTCTTGTTAATACGAAGCTCCATTTCACTCTCGGGATTTCCTTTGCTTTCTTCAGATTGCGAAGAGAAGCAATAAACCAAATAACTCTTTCTAGAAATGTTTGCGTTTCTCCTTCTACTCAAGAATTTCATCAAGGTGACAGCTTCCATAATCATTTCAAATTTCGTCAAAGTTTCAGTTTTGTCCCTGGTAGCCACAACATTACCATAAGATTCTCCCAAAATTGAAATCAGCAAGTTCAATAAGATAACATTCAACAAGAACGCAATAACAGCAATCAAAATCTTCTGCGATAAATCATAAGCTCCATAATCGGGATCGCCAACTGGCCCATAAAGACTTGAGTAAGCATTGTACAAATAGGCACCATAAGGCCCCAGTTCAGTCTCAGAGACATTACCAATACCAAAAGCAACAAAGGTAATGGAGAAACCAATAATAATCAACCCGATAATGACCCCAAAACTCAACATATCCTTCACTGCAGTTCCAAAAATTTCCATGAAATTACGAATGGGTTTAAAGACACGGAGGTAAGAAACCCATCTGAAATAACCAGCCAAAATAATCACAGTCGACATCCAAGACCTTGCTAGATCGTTACCATCATCAGTAAACCTTGTAATAATGAACGCTATGGTCATCAAAATCTGGATCATATCTAACACGTTCCAAGGATCTGTTACATAATCCATCTGAGCAGCAATCATCTGCAGAGTTTCTCCAACTAGCATGAAGGCAGCGATTACCAAAATGACGATTTCAAAGGCTAAGATTCTTTCTTGTAAGGCAATATAGACTGATAAGCAGATCATAAAAACGCAAAACATCGTAAAAAGAAACAGCAAGGTCGGTTTGGCCTGACCCCAGAGATGATCAAGAAGCTTAGAAACAATCTGAGATCTAAAGAGGTCGTCACTGTCTTGCTCAATAAGACATTCTATCGTCTTTCCCATGTCTTCAGAAGTCACATCATAGTCAAGGTACAACAAGTTTGTCTTGAACTGGATTTGATTTTGGCCTTCTTCGCAGATAGTCTCCTTGATTTGTGGAGTGACTTCAGGAATTTGACTGAAATATGCAGAGTTTGAGGTGGGCTCGCCAAAAACTGGAAGCTCTATTTTGAATTGCGTCGGGGAGTCCACAAAACAAAGATTCAAAAATCTTTCACGAAGTTTAATGTCACATTTCAGAAGAATAAACCAGCAAAGAGGGTTCAGAGATTGCACAATCTGCTGATATTCGTATTTTCTCTCATCAGTGCAGTCATCAAGGTAGTCACAGATGTAAGTCAGCATGATATTCACAGAGGAATACGTGATTTTTTCTTGAGCTATGAGATAATGAAGGGGTGTTTTGCCATATCTATCAAGCAGGAACGAGATCTTGAAGTCTGCATATGCGGGCATGTCTTTAATAAAGGTGTCATTACTGTCTATGGCAACAACATGGAGGATGTTCCAAGAGTAGGGCATGATGTAAAAGTTGGACTTGGTGATCTTTGCAAAATTTTCAGCTTTTGATCTATTGCTCCTCAGTAAAGAATCTTCAACCGAATTGAATTTTGTATAATGTGCCTTGAAATAACTATATGATATCATATCTTGTTCACTTGGGGGAGGGAGATTAATTTGGTTATCAGCTACTAAAAACATCAGTTTTGAGAAATTAACAAAAAATACTTGGGTCCATATTTTGAGGTTTAGCATCTAATCGATAGATTTGAGAGAAGCCCGTCCAGCTTTTAGAAGGACTAGTGAAGAGTGCTTTGCCATTTGGACTGATAGCGATATCTATGATGGTATAGCCATTCTTCTTTAAAGAATTTTCAATTGTGTGGACATGCGATTTCGTTTCCAGATCATAGCATTTGACGTCCAAATGACCAGTAACAATGTATCTGTTGTCTGGGCTCACACAAACTGCATGTACAGCACAATCGTCAGGATCAACGAATTTGTGGATGAGTTGTTTGGATTGAACGTCAAAGACTTTGATTGTATGATCTTGAGAAGCAGATACAAAGAATTTGCTGTCAAAACTTATCGCAATCTGACTGATCTTATCTAAAAAAGAATTACTTCAACAACAGCATCATATTATTCTTACTGTCACGCCTTTAAATCTAAAAACTTCTTCAGAATTCAAGTCAAGATGCATAATGGATCGATCTGTTGAACAAAGAATCAAATACTCTCCATTAGGACTTATCCTTATGTTTTCTAATTGATATTCAGAGATCTTTTCAATAGTTCGAGATTCAGTTTGAGTAGAAATATCAATGAATTTAACGCAATCAAAGGTTGCATAGATCAACGATTGACTATCAGGGCTGATCGCCAGAGAATAAATATCATCTTCAACGTGGATTTTGATCGTTTTGTCTTGCTGATGGTAATAGACAATCACGTCGGTCTCTTGATTACAGTAATAAGAGACGATGAATTCTCCATTTGGACTGACTAGAAAATCGGAGTTGTATTCAAAAGGGACTTTTCCAGAGAGATCAAAGACTTGTCCAGATTCTATATCACACACTTTGAGAGTCTGTTGAACCGAGTTCCAACTCACAAAGAACTTGGAATTAGGACAGGCAAGATTCTGACCACTAAAATCTTTTGGCTTATGTGCTTTGTCTTTTGAGAATTGCTTCCCATGCTCAAAGTCCCAAAAGTTCACTTCATTACCCACTGCTGTGATGATCCACTGCTGATTTGAAGCTAGAGCCATCGAAGCATCTCCATTCTGAGTATGAATTCTATGAACTGCTAATCCTTCTTCAAGATTGTGAACCTTGACAGATCCCTTTTCACAGCAAGAAACAACAAATTTCTTATCTGAACTTATTGCTACAGATCGTATATTATCTACAAATGAGATAGATATTTCTCAAAATAATCGTCAAAATTACCACTGTGGGCATGTTCCAAATGGTAGAGTTGTTCTCTTTCAACAAGATCCCAGACCTTTATGGACGAGTCGTCAGAGCCAGAAACCAACAATAAAGAATCAGCACTAAGAGTAATTGTGTTTAAATAATCCTCATGAGCGTCTTCAAAAGTCTGAAGAAGTTCATAAGTGAGGACATCATGGATTTTTATGTGGAAATCTCCGCAAGAGAATAACCGAGTATTCTCTTTATTAATGGCCAATGCACTAATAAGGACTATTTTGATGAATCTTCGCTCAAAAAGAAGAGAATATACCTTCGTATTGATCTTTGAAAATGTGAAGAGGCTTCGGCTTCATCTCATTTTCACTGAGACTGTAGAGGCAAATTTCATTTTCCTCATTGATAGCGGCAAGATACAAGTCAGTGCTGAAATGGAATTCAAAAGGCTCTTCTGTTTTGACAAGATGATCCTTATTGAGTTTTGCCTTCCAGCCAAAAATTCGAAGGTATCCCTCATCACAACTCGAGATCAGATAACAATTCTTCTTGCCACCAAAACTTAGGCAATTGATATATCCTATACAAATTAATGAGAGACTCTCAAGGAAAAAGGTACCTGCGTCAGGATCATCAAAGCGGCAAGAGATTTGATGAAGATCATTGTTATAAGCAATGACTGAACCATTATCTGTTCCAACAATGACATACTTGCAACTAGGACTAACGATCATTGTCACAATGCGAACTGCGAAAGAATGAGTGAGATATTGTCCCTTGAGGAGATTTACCTTCTTCGCCTTCGAATTTTATAGGATTTGGTCTTGGCGTTGTTTTCTTATTCTTTTGAGATTCACGAATCCTTTTCAGTTCATCGACATCTTTTATGCCTGAAGGGAGGAGGGAATCAGCAGGAATGTATTGCGCTTTGAGGGCTTTCTCTTTGGCAAGGCGTTCGTTTGCTTTTTTGACTCCACTTTTACTTTTAGCCATCGGCTGACCGGCATTTGAAGAATACATGGCTCCCTTTTTGAGATTCTTTGTGATTGAATTAGATTGTTTGAGTCTTGTGGTTGTCTTCACGATCAAGTTGTCTTGATCATCTTCTCGTTTGTCACGATCAGGAGAGGTTTGCATCGGAAAGAGTTGTTTTTTAAAGTTTTATTCAAGCTAGAAACAGATCTGGCTATATTTAGATCAGATTGAGTTTTAATAACGATATGATGAGGATGTAATAATATTAGGGTCGAATCATAGATTTTAGAGTTAACTAAATCTCCAAAGTAAAGGCAGGAGCCTTTGGTATCTCGCTCATCATAATGAAATAAACACAAAAAATCTCATTAGCTCTCACGAAGACAAGTATTCGCCTTGCCCAACATTGACAATTCGGTCATCCTTTTTCTGTTGAGATTTAATTTGTTTAAATTTGTGATTGATTTGGTTTTGAGGGTTTTTTATAAAATTTAATTTTTTGTTGCCAATTTCAGATCTATTTATCCATCTTTCTATCATCACTGCCAGCTTTTTGCAAAGGTCTTGCTCAAGTTCTCGAATGTTCTTGGAATTTCGACTGGATCCAAGCTTCATAGAATAAAGAATCTCAAAAATAAGCATCGTAGCTATTCACTCTATTTGAATTTTTTGAGAGATGAAGTCAATTGAATCAGACCTAAGAGTCTCTATAGATTAACTGTGGATGTGCGAGTTTCCCTTTTATCTAATTGTTTTTTTTTTGAGAAACAGAAAGTGTTCTCGACCCAAGTTGTCTTCGGGAGTAAAAACTACAAGGGCCAACTTTTAGCCTTTCCGCGCGAGTGTGAAATGATGAACAGAAAAAAAAATTTTAGCGCTGGAGAATCAGTCAGATTGTCTTTTGACAAGGGTTGAAGTGAAGATGAGTGGGAAAGAGAAAATGTGAATTCGTAAAAAAAATTTTTGGTTTATCTTTTTCCACCAAAAAAAAAATTCAAAGAAAATTTTTTCAATCAGGAAAAGAATTTGCAAAAAATTCAATGAAGGAAAATTTCGAAAAAGGGGTCTGCACCAAGTTTCCTTGACCCACAAAAATTTTATCCAACAAGTTTCCATTAAATTTTTCTTTAAAAAAAAATCTGTCCGAAAATTCTCTCCTCAAAAACAAAAAATTAACAAGCTTTTTTTAGCTTCACGCAAAAATCAACTTCCAACCTCCTTTTGAATTCTCTTCAATCATAAAAAATTCTAGATCAATATTTTTTGCAAAATAACTGCTATAATATACCAATAAGCTCAAAATCAAATTTATCCCCTTTTTACAAATTGTTTCTCCAAACCCTCTTCAATATGCTTATTCGGACAGCCACCATCATCAAAACCGCTTTATTCTCCACCATAACTTTCTGCTATGCCTCTGCTTCACGAAACCAGTCCACTCTTGTTGATGGTCTTGTCAGACAAGGAATTCTAAAATCTCCAGAAGTAATCTCTGTCATGAGAGACGTCGATCGTGGTTACTATTCACCTTCAGCTGCTGCTTATCATGATTTTCCTCAATCTATTGGATACCATGCAACAATTAGTGCACCTCATATGCATGCATTTGCTTTAGTAACAAAATCGAAAAGTTGAATGTATCTAAAAATCTTGACTAGGAGTTCTTAAAGGATCATCTTAGTGGTGGAAAGAAATCGTTAGATGTCGGGTCAGGAAGTGGATATTTAACGGTTTGCTTCGCGAAATTGATGAAAACACCAGGGTCAGTCGCTTATGGTGTTGAACATATTGGACAACTTGTTGAACAATCGAAAGAAAATATCAAGAAGTAAGAGATTTTATTGACTTAGAATAACTCTTCTTTCATAAGGAGCCCAGATAAAGATCTATTAGAGAATGGAAAAGTTGTAATAGTTGAAGGTGATGGTAGGCTTGGACTAAAAGAGTATGCTCCTTATGACGCTATTCACGTTGGTGCAGGTCAATTTTTTATGGTTTTCTTAGAAATATCTCAATAAACTAGGAGCGAAAGAAATCCCGAAAGAACTTCTTAGTCAATTAGCAAATGGTGGAAGGATGGTAACTCATTACTTGTGGACTTGAAATAATATGATAGCTGATCCCTGTGGGACGACATGCGGACCAGGAATATTTGATAGTTGATAAAGATAAGGATGGTAAAGTTTCAAAGAGATCAGTTTTGGATGTAAGGTATGTCCCATTGACAGATAAAGAAGCGCAATTATCAAGCTTCTTTTAAACTTTAGATTGAATTTTTTGGAGTTTATTATTGATTGTATATATAAGATTATGTTTATTTAATAAGGTACAGTAAATTTGTTTGAGTGAAAAATTCAGTTTTAAACAAAGAAATTTTCTCTTCATGAATTTATTACCTTTGTTTAGTGAACGACCAATTCACCAAGTTTTGAGTTTTCAAGCTCACATCATCGTCATCGCTCGTTTATATCTATTTTTTTGTCATTTTATGATGTATTTTACGATAACAAAAATCACTCAAAATTAATCTTCAAAGGAAAGATATACTGGACCAAAAATTAGAATAATGTTCCCAAAGAGGCCCAACAGTCAGATATTTGTTGTCATTGCTATTTTTAAAGTTCTTGAATTTTTCGAAAATCATAATATTTAATAAAGTACAATTCTGACAAGAATTATTAACAAAGCAGCAGATCTAAAGAATTCTATTTTCCCATCAGAAGAAGAGAAAATTTTAATAGAAGACTCTCTCTGAACATCTAGTTCATCTCTTCCTGGAAGAAATGGAAGGGTTCTTTTAATTTTTAGTTGAACTATCAAACAATAGAACCAAGTTTTCAGGAAACAATATTGTTAATTAGTCTTATTTTAGAAATAGAATTTTAATAAAAAACACAAAATACAAACTTCGAATACAAGGAATTTTTAAAAATAAAAACTTTTTTTCAAACAAACTCACCAACTCCCTAGGACCTCGAATCAAACCGCCAGAAAACTAAAAAACTACACTCTCCTCTCCTTTTGGAGGTCACATTCCACAGGACTAAATTCCAATTTTAGACTCTTTACCTCTAACACTCTCTTTTTTTTGAATTTACTTAAAGTAATTTTTATTCTCTCCATGAGAAATTCCTGACGTCTAATTATCCTTTATTTTTCTTTCTTCTCTCGCCTCCATTTTCCTCTCTTTGATTACCATCAATTTCTACCGAAAACATAAGCCTACCGAACAGATTTTCACAAAGAAGAACCTTGAAAATTTCAAATAACAATAAGACAATTCACATAATCTCATAATACCTACCGTTGAGACAAATAAAGAATTAGAATAATCTGATGAAAATTTGGGCATTATTATTTTAAATGGAACGAGATAAAACTAAATCAACTCATCCTA
>Ga0182738_1006650_pt1 | contig 11948 bp, 17 predicted proteins | sample eDN5th30CBELigMG_FD_128876 | JGI IMG/M metagenome (GOLD analysis project Ga0182738, IMG submission 128876) | Enriched Miracle-Growth compost microbial communities from Emeryville, California, USA - eDNA 5th pass 30_C BE-Lig MG (version 2)... ...
CAGCAAAGGTAAACTCTTTAAAAAATAAATCCCCACTAAAACACGTCAAGAATTCGTTGTTGTTGACCCCAACACTCAAACCCTCTCCTCTCTCGACTTATTGAATGGTTTAAAGGGTGGCTCCGCTAAACTTCCCGAGTACCTCTTGAACTTGAGATTTCTCTTTGTTAACCTTCTTTTTCAGAATCGCTGCTAATGAAAAAATTATTGATGCCTTTATTCATTTCGATAACCAAAACTCCGTTGTCGTAGGCGTTCTTACCAACCAAAATATATATTTGTTCGAAAGCGACAAGCTCCAAGCTAAACAAGCCGTCACGTAGAAGAGATTTCTCTTTCTCTAGTTAAAATTGTATAGTGGAGAACTTAATTATTTGAGACCTGGCAAGGACAGTTCCGTTGTTGGCATTTCCGAAAATGACAAGGAAGTTTGTGTCTCTACCATCAACCTCAAGGATTCCGCTGCCAAGCCCTCTAAAAAATGCTACAGCAGATCTTCCGCTGAAGTCACCATCAACAGAAACGACGTTGTCATCAGAGAAAAATCCCAAATCAGAGTCCTCAGAAATGGCAAGGAACTTAGTCATAATGTCTCTTTTACTGGCTCCAGAGCCTCTTATCTTGGACAATGCGGCCTTCTCGTTGTTCAAAGCGCCAAAGAAGCCAAGGTTTTGTCCGTTGGTGGTAAATCCTTCGAACAGCTCACCACTGTTGATTTGGCCACTGAATCCTCCACTATTTCTTGCTCTGAAGATACTGATGGTACCAAGTATTTGATCGTTGCTGAACAGCTCGCTGCAAGCACTCTCAAGGTTAAAAGTATAAATTTGAGCAGCAAGTCTCCTGCTAGACTTTTGTTTGATGGCATTGTTGATTTCAACGTTGGAAAGATTGCCGAGATCTTTGCTGATAGAATTGGAGGAGATTATAGACTTGTGATCAAGACTGAAAATCTCCAACTTTTCTCTATTGCTAATGGTAAGGTCAACTGGAGACGTGAAGATTCCCTTTCTGAAATCCAAGAAGTCCAATTCTTTGAATACCAAAGCTTGGAAGCCCAAGAACTCAACCCTTATTTCGAGCATTTGGATGAACATAAGGATAGTTTGGCTGATCTTCCTGCCAATTTCATCAGAAGATTGACTGCTCAATCCACCAAGTTCACCAGATGGGCCAATACCTTTATTGGAGAACTCAAGGATCTCGACATTAAGAACATCAAAGAATTTGTGGGAATAGATGCCAATTTCGATAGACAAACTGGTCTTCAAAAGATTATCATCGCTGCCACCAGAAGAAACACCATCTTTGGTATTGACAGTAAGACTGGCCAAATTTTCTGGGAGAAGGTCATTGACAACTCTTGGAAAATCGTCCAAATTTACAAAACCAAGGGAAGTCACGCTGTTAAGGATGTTCTCGTCTATTTAGTTGATCAGAGTGGTAAAAATGCTAGACTCCTTCAGTACTGTGTATTATTTTGAAATTCTTTTAACTTTCAATATAGATTGAATCCTTTGGATGGTGCTACACAAATTGAAAAGCAATTAACTCAAGTTCCTAAGGAATTGATTAGAGTTCAATTGCCCAAGGCTGTTGCTTTCTTGATTGTCAACAGCGATTCTGACATTCAAATCTACCCTGAAACTGTTGAAAGAAGAGACATCGCTGATTACTTGAAGGATTTGAGCATATATAAAATCGGCCAAAAAGAAATCGTCGGATACCAACTCTTGGAAAACAAGCTCGTCCCCACCTGGAACTTCCATCTTCAAAGCGATGAAGAAGTTTTCAAGACTTCTCAATGGTCTTATGACATCGACGAAACCTCTTTCAAAACCATCATCCCCGAAGATAAAAAGGTCATTTACAAATTCAGCGATTCCAACAACTTTGCTTTGTTAACTAAATCCACCGTAAGTTGAGAAAGTTTATTGCTCTCTAATATTTCCTTTCTAGTGGAACTCCGCTCATTTGAATCTTTATATTATTAACGGTGTGACTGGAAGAATTTTGAGTTCCAGAGCTCAATATGACGTTGATTTCAACCAACCCATCAACTTGCTTTATGATGAAAATGGCATTTTTGTCAGTTACTTCAACACCAAAGTTTTGAACTTTGAAATCTGGGTCACTGAGCTCTATAAAAGCAAGCTTGAATCTTCCTTCCAACACTTGTTATACAGATATTTCTTTGAAAAGATTCATGCTGATGAAGAAGAAAGATACAACCAACTCGATGCTGGATACGTTGTTTTCACTCAAAAATACTATTTTGCTCCTGGTGTTAAAGCTCTTGGCGCCGTTGAAACAATTCAAGGTGTCACCAAAAAGAACCTCATCGTCGTCACCCTCAACGACCAAGTAGAGAAGATTGGGAATTATGCGATGTTAATTTAACTGTAGATTTACTCATTGGACAGAGGACTTTTGAGTACCAGAAGACAACCATCGATTGACAATAAACCCCTTGAAAGCGATCCCCACTCCTTTGCCAGTGCTGAACTCCCTCCTTATGTTCCCACTCTCCCCATTAACCACAAAAACTATCTCACTTATTACAGAAAGGTATCTGAGACTGCCGAATTTTTATCTAAAATTAATCTCTTAGTTCACTGGATTGAATAGAGTTGAAGCTACTCCTTCAAGACTTGAATCAACCTCATTGATATTTATTGCTGGACACGATATTGTCTTTGTGAGAACTGCTCCTGAAAAGGTAAACTCCCTCATTCTTATAATTGGAATCCTTACTTACCTCTTTCTTAAGGAATTCGATATGTTGAGCTCAGATTTCAAGTATGAGATCTTATTCGGATCAATGGCTTTGATTGCTGTTGGTTTGGTCGTTGTTAAAGGCCTCATGAAAAAGCATAAGGTTTCTAGACTCTTCTTGAATTAGTCTTTGGTCAATCTTTTATTGATTGTATAAAAAAGAAATTAATGTATTAGTCTTATACTTGATGACGATGATGTGACAATACTTTATAAGAAAAGAATATTGTAGGAGAATGAATAAAGAAAGATAAGAACTTCTTACATATTTATGGTATTAAACAAAAAACGTAAAAAAGTGAAAACAAAATTTTCGTAGAAGATAGAAAAGAAAATATCCGCAAATAAATTTTTATTTTCAACTCCAACTCAAACAAATGTTTTCTTTTAGAAACAGCTACTCATTCAAAACTTTATTGTGCAAATCATGTTTTTACTACACTTATCAAGACACTATTTTTGCTCTCTCTTCCGGTCTCACTAAAGCTGGAGTCTCCGTATCAAAACATTCTTCTGCCGATGAAATTCCTAAAAATCAACATTTATTAGGTGATCAGAGTGAGTGGGAAGGATGCTTTTAAAAGTTTGAACATGATACAAAATAAAGAACCTTTGTTAGCTCAAGACTTTTCTTCATTGAAAGCTTTGCCAAAATCAGTCTTTAAAAAATTGCAACCCTCTCGTGTATATTACCGAAAGTTTTATTCTTTGTTGGATTATGAAAAATACGGAAAACGCAACATCCTTGATGAAGGCCTCGTCCTCCTCTTTGCTGAGCCTAAAAGCTTCACTGGTGAAAGTATGAAATTTTTGTGTTGGATGAATAGCTTATTGAAATCAAATCAGATACTGTGGAGTTTCATATACATGGAAGTAAAGCAATTCAATCCAAATTCCTTGAAGAACTTGCCAGTCTTTCTGATTTTAGAATGGCTGAACCAGTAATTATTCATTATGGAGAAATGGATAAAAATCTTACAATAGGGAGAATTTACAAAGAGAGCATTTTTTAATGGAAAAATGGACTTAATGAAAGTGAGTGATATTTATCGGTTTCCATTGAACCATTTCACAAGGTGGAAGGATTGTCAGATTTGATAAATGCAGAGACAGAGGCACAAAGAGTGCAATCTATGCATCATTATTTGGGAACAGCTTCACAAGTCCTTGAGAAATGGAGACATGACTTGATCCAATGTTTGGCTCATGCTGAAGCTTACATTGACTTTGAAGAACATGAAGTAGGACTAGGGAAGATTTTGAATCTTAAATTTCTAGGAAGATGTTGAGTCAGATGTGTACTCAAAGGTTTCAGATAGAATTGAAAATCTGATAAAGGAGATGATCTTACATTTGAACAATAAGAATAGAGGTGAAATATTGCGCGATGGTTACAAGATCTCTATCACTGTAAGACTAATTTTCATTGAGAGTGTTGAATATAAGGTCCCATAATAGGGCCCTCCAAATGCAGGAAAGAGTAGTTTAATGAATCTTTTGGCCAAGAGAAAAGTTGCTATTGTTTCAGACACTCCAGGAACAACTCGTGACGTCTTGACGGTCTCATTGAATTTGAATGGATATCCCGTGAGAATATCAGACACAGCAGGAATTAGAGAATCTTCTGATACTATTGAACAAGAAGGCGTCGAATTAGCTTTGTAAGAATTTTGAGAAGTATTGAGGGAATGATTTTTTCTGTAGGGAGCAGATCAGAGAGTCAAATTTGAATCTATTGTTGATAGATATCAACGATGTGGAAATTGATATGAACTCCAAGAAGATTGTTCCAAGAGATGTCAATAAATTTACGAAGTTGAATAGTACTGCTATAACGGATAGGACAGTTATTTTGTTGAATAAATCAGATATGTTGAATTTGTCTGGAGATTATAACTTGAAGGATTTTGCATTTGAATGGGCTGGAAAGAGTTATAAGATCTTTGAAGTGATCTCTTGTAAAGAGAATAAAGGAGTTCAAGGCTTTGTTGACCAACTTTCAGAACAAGTGAGGATAGTGAAAAGACTGGGAGATTGATTTTTTATAGATAAAAAGGGAATTGTTGACGGATACAGATGACGCAGAGACATATAGTTTGATTACAAAGGCAAGACATAGAATAGAATTGGAGAAATGTGTGGAACATTTGGAAAGATTTTGTCAATTAAAACGATCTGTAAGCGGTTATTTGGAGGATTGGGGTTAATATGTGGGTGTAGATTGAGATAAGTTGCGAAGAATTGAGATGTGCTTTACATTGTATTGGAAGATTAACAGGTAAGAATTGGGAAGATTGAAAATGGGAGTAATTTTTTCCATAGGTAAAATTGATGTTGAAGAGATCTTGGATGTTTTGTTTAGAGATTTTTGTATTGGGAAATAAAGAGTTTCGTAAGATAAATAATATATCTATAGTTTTTTATGTAAGAAATGGGTTTTTTATTTTTCTTGAAATTTTTTGGAAAATTTTTGAGATATCAAAATCCAAAATTTTCTTTGAGGGAAAAATTAACATTTTTAATCTTTATCCCTCAATTTTATTTTCAGAAAGATTTTCATTCCTGAAACCTTCAAAATCCTCATCAAGACCTTCTCACAAGACCAAATGAGATGCAGAATCTGAATAGTGAGTTGCTTATGAAGTTACTAAACAAAGAAAGCGGATGTATACATCATTGACTGAATGGTAATATTACATTCTTGCATTATTTGACAATTCGGGGCTTCCGTTCCTGCGTTATCTCAAGTATAGATAATCCACTTTTTAAGAAGCCCAATACTAACCTCATCGCATCAAAATTTGCCTCTTAACAGGGATTTAAGACGCAATTGATTCACTGAGACATTTTACTTTTTTCCCTTTGTTCGAAATTTATCTAATCTCCAGATAGGTTCTAGCTTTATTATCCTTCAATTAAAATTGGAAACTTTTTCTATGAGGAGAATCAGAGAAGCTCAAAAAATTCACAACTCAGTTGATGATTCATTGATGATTTTTGAAGATTTTTTTTTGTATTGTATTGGAAAAGTTATTTATTGAATAAAGTAATAATCTATAAAAGTAAATTACATAAATTACATTCTATTATTCTGACTTCAAGCTTATTTTTTCTTTTCAAAGACTGATTCCCATGAGAAAACTTTTTTATAACACTAAAATTACAATTCAATCAACTCAGAGTACAAATTCGAAACAGATATTTATTTGCATAGATAACAATTATTTGGATCAAATTGAGCATCCAATACATTTTTAAACAAACACAAGCGACATAATCCATGACCACAAGGATACCTTAACAAATTAAAACTCGATGCTTCACTCTCTTCATAGCATATTCCACAGACATTCTGACACTGAAATCCAATTTTACTGTTGGGTATGCATTTTTCAAAGTAACAGCATGTACATCTTCCACACTTGCAACTCACTTTTGTGCCAAAGCGCTCGCCGCATTTTTCACACAGAAAGTCTTGACATTTTTCACAATGCCAAGCGTTCAGTAATTCACACCAAAGAAGAATAAATTGGCATTTTGGACAAAAGTGTTCCACATTGCCTTCAGCAGGAGTTTCAATTTCTTTACTGGATACGATTTCGGTGGTTTTTTCAAGTTTGGGGTCGGAATCGTTTGTTCTGGGCTCCATATATTGTATTGGGAAAATAAGTGAAAAAAGAAAAGACTGTGGATATCTGATTCCGTAATATTAGATTAGGGAATAAAATTTTATAAAAACAGAGATCTCTCAAGTTTTTATTTCTAAATCTGAATTGGTTATTGTAAAAGTTTTCTCCCTCAATCTGATCAAAATAATAGTTTGAAAATCCCTTGGAAAAGTTTTAGGAATTGGCAATAATCTCCTCGTCCCAATTTCTCAATGCTTTCCTGTGAAATTTCTTGAGAGTTTGCTTGCTGTTTCAGTTGGCGGTTGGACAAAAGATGATAGAAAGTTAAAATACCAAATTTCGTCTGATGCAAATTTTTATGCTAAATTTTCAACAGGACTCCAGACTTGTAAGGCTGAAACTGAGCTGTTAAACTGCTTTGGCCAAAGAATTTTTTCGGAAGAAAGCTGGATTTTTAGGATGTCCAGCGCAAAGGTCTGAACGTGAATTTGTAAACAATTTTAGAAGAGCTTATGACGTTCTTTTTGACTCCAATCAAAGCTAATTAAAAGGCTTCACCAATTTTCATAAAATCTAATACGTCAGGAAGATTGTATAATTTTTTATCAATTTCATACATTTACGGGTTCATAAGAAATGTATCTGTTAGAAATCACATAGATCTGTTCTAATTGAAAACCAAAATCAAATCACACAGTAAATAACTAGAGACTATGGTTGCAAATTTAAATATGGATCGAAAATTTGCTTCTTCTAATGAATTTTCACATGGAGCTCCAATAAGTTGATGCCTAAAATGACATTCTAAATAACCAAATTTAATCAGAATTAGGGGTTTTAATGCCTCAAATCATTTCTGTGGATATATTATGAATTTGAGCAATATTTTAGACACTTATGTTTCTCATATTGATCGATTACAATTATGTACAATTCATAAGAACAAAGCGAAGAATCACAGAATATTCTATACATCATGGATTCGAAAGCTGAAAAGTTCAGGAGCGTTTAGTCACGAGATCTCAAATCACATATCTGGAATGGAAGGATCCTGATTGAAAGGAGTTCTTCTGAAAGAGTTGTAGACGACCCTTTTTTGACAAATTTTATCACCATCAATACCAAGAAAATTAGCAACATATTTATCCCTCTCGTCCTTGTTTTGAAATTGAACATGCTTTAATTGTTCTCGTATTTTCTCATGTTCTAAGTAGTTGAATCACGGAGAGAAGACAACTCTTACCTTTTTCAAGGAACTCAGTCGCATCATCTAAATATTTTTTCATTTTTGGATTTTTAGGAGTTGGCAGTTTAATCTTTGGTTCTGACTGTATGACTGGTGTAGCCTTCAATTTCTCTAGGTGGTTTTCGCCTACTTCAATCGCGTGATCAAGCCTTTCAAGCCTTTCTTCTTCGTCTGAACATGTATCTGAATTTGTTGAGGAGAGCATGTTTTAATCAATATAAATTTACTTTAAATTATTCTACATTGTTTAATAGGACGATTCAAATAATGGAGTGTGTGCAGTAATGTGTCTCTTCAATTTTTTTCATCCTTTGAATTTTTGATTTGTCTGTGAGTCAAGCCTCTGCAAAAAGGCTGTCTATAATGTATTGGGAACTTTGTTTCATATCATATTCTCTTCTTTTTATGAAGTATCCTATCCAAAAAGAGGTGCTTTTGGGTCCAAAAGGCAGAGAAAAAAAATTTTGGGGCGAACCATGTTTCTGGTATTAGTTAAGCAACAATTCTTTTACATCAATTCCTCTTAATGTGAAATCAAAAATACCATTAACATAATATGAATAAAATATAACAAAATCAAACTCATATCCTTTATCAACTTAGATAATGTTCTGTCCCTGACCTCCTGCAGCTGCTGCCCTTGCAACTCTTTCATAAAGATCCGTAAGTTTTCTGTCGACAATATTTTTTTCACGAGGACGATCAGACCTCAAAACAGACAAGATACGCTGGTTATACTCGATAGCTTGTTGAAGATTTCCTTGGTCCTCATACAAGTGTGCAAGCACTTTGAAACAACGATGGAGTCTTTGGTTGGTATATTTATCTTGGAAACGTTGTAAGAGACCTAAAGCAAGCAACATTAGTCTCATACATCTTGGTTTCCAAGTATCCTTATTTAGTCCTAAAGCCTTCATTTCTTTCCTATCTAAAGCCATAGTTCCCAGCTTGAAATAAATTATCGCTCCATTTTGTACGTCATTAGCCGCCATGACCTGACCTATGGAACTCGTTAAAAGCTTGGCGCATTCTTGATTTCTCTTCTGGTCATAGTAGATTTTTGAGAGTCTATTAAGACACTCTGTTCTGATTGGAGAATACTCTCCTGCAGGCAAGCTAAGCTGTTGCAAAAGAAATTGTTCAGCCTTTGCAGTCTCCTTTTGTCTGAGGTAGTCATCCGAGATAATTTGACATAAATGCCAGACTTCATCTTGAGAAATCAAATCTTCTGGAAGGCTTCTGTAGATTGAAAGGGCGTATTCTGCTTGTCTGATTGTGTCTTCTGGCCTTGAGGTGATCTGGTCAAGGTAGGTTTCGACAGAGTTCACAAAATCAAATCCCAATCAATATTATGATTATTATCGTCTAAAATCCGACTAATTTCGAGCAGATGATTTTGAATCTCCTTGGGTTTCTTTTCTACAAGAGCTAAGAGTAGATGGCTGATATGCTCTGCCAAAGTCTCTGTTTCATTATCAGCAACGTCCATGTTGGTATTGTTTTGCTACGATTAAAGAAAATAGTGCGCGATTAAGACGTTAAATTTGAATAGAAACCGAATCAAAATTTTATTTGTATATTGTTTCGAATATTTAGTTTCTTTCCTTGTCAGCTTGGAAAGAAATATAGATTTCACCGTCTTTATGACTCAAATTTTTTCTCGTATGTAGAACTTGCTTTTTGGGATTCCACTTCGGGAATTTAAAAACCTTGCTGACATCAGAATTTTAGGATCTACTTACAAAAAAGTCAAACAAGTTTTTGAGTAGAAAAAGAAATATTGCAATAAATTTTTGGAGGTCAACATTTTTTGAATAAAAATAAAAGAAAACAAAACAATCTAATCCAATCCAAGCTGAAATAGTTCAGTTTCAGATCCAAAACCCTAGCTGAGGTTTTTACTTAGGACCTCGTCTCGTCTTGCATCAAATTTAATTCCGCAACTTCAGTGTTGTTTGAGAATCAAAAAGAGTTCTAGAAAAACAAGATCTCATAGAAGTTCAAACCAAGTCATTTAATCTAAGAAAAATTAAATTGAATAGAATATAAAGGTTGAATTGCCAGAAAATAATTCGAAGATTAATGAAAAGGTTCCATTCTTTGACAGGAAGGTGAATAATGACTTGAAATACATTCTTATCATTGAAGAAGTTAGCCAGATAAATAAAGTCAGGAAACATAAACTTTGTGAGACAGTATTTTTTTCAAGGTAAAGAAATGATTGAAGCATAGGTTTTCAAAATTTTTATAATCCGATTTTCTTCAGTAGAGGGCTCCTGAAAATGTTTTTTGGCCTCTATTTTTGACAAAAGGTTAGTGTCATCAAAAACTTGGTGAGAGGTTTGGATAAAAACCAAGACTCTTTTATCAAAACTTTTGGCTGTCCCCCGAACAGAAACATTTTTTTGTACTGCTGAGATAGAAAAAAATGAGAGAGAGATGAATTTTAGCAGTGTTGATCTCAAATATTTTGACTGAACGACACAAAGATTTTCACTGAGGGAGAGGAAATATTGAAAGTAACTCCAAATAATGAGCTTCTTTTTGTTTACTTACATTGAACAACAACAACAAAATAAAAGAAAACTTTATCGTCGATATATTTATAGATTGATTCATAAAGATTCAGGGAGTACAATATAAAGTCACCAAAATTTTAATTCGTAAAAAAATTTTATAACTTGCGGCTGAGCCAATAAAAGACTCAATCAATTGAATGATAAAAATTCTTATCTCCTTTTCTTGCTTCCCTTCTTTTTCTTTCCTTTCTTTTCTTTAAAGAATGGATTAACCATCAAGGTTGCTCCAGGATTAGGCAATTTAGACAAGGAATTAGCTTTGCTGACTTCAGGCAACAACAAAGAAGTCTTTAACTGCTTTACAGGGACTTTAATCTTAAACTTGGCCAGTTTCGACTTTATCTCTTCAATTTCTTCCATTTGGCTCTTTCTAAAGACTTCTGGCTTGGCCACTTGATGAACTGCTGAGAACGGTCTATACTTGAGCACTTTATCCTGATCATACACAGACAAAGATTTTGGCCTGTCCACTGAAAAAGCGCCGTCTTGACCAACGTCAACAGGAACATTTCTAGCTCCAAAAATCAAAGCAGAATGTAACCTGGTGATTCTGGCAATTTTATCTTTATTCATTTTATCCTCAATAGGCTCAGTTTTCATAATAGCCAGCTCTTGGCCTGTAGCCACACTTTTTGGACGGACTTTAGTGAAATCATAGAGCTCTGGTCGGCCAACTTTCTTGGCTCCTGTTTCTCTATATACTGTAATTTTCGTTGCTGAGATGTTATTTGTGAGATCAACAGCTGGGCTTTCCTCTTCATCTCTTTCAGAAATTTCGTCTTCATCACGGATTCCAAGATCATCCTCTTCTTCTAATATGTTGTCAGGGCCATCATTTCCAAGAGTGGTAGCCTGAGATTTATCCATTTCTGTGGTGAATTTCTTTGAGAAGGCCGTTTGAATATTGGCAGATTTGGATCTTGGGATGAAGGTTCTTTGTTTATAACGAGAGCCAAAGGTAAGAGATTCATTTCTTCTATGAATTTCTTCTTCAAGCCTGCTCTTTGTATGTGCCCAGTCTTTCATCATGGTTTCAAATTCTTGCTTTTCTCTCTTTTCTATCGTCTTCTTATGCATAGCATTTCTCCATCTTTGTTCCAACTGCAACTCTGCCAACGAATTTGAAGGCAAATAATGCGCATAATTCGATCTTGTCTCCATTCCTAAACCAAGATCTCTTGTATTATGTTCTGTTGCCGTTATTTTATCATTCATATATAACTTCCTCTTCGGCTGCACCACTCCTGGCTTTCTGGGCTCATTTGGGTCAGCTTGTGGAACAGCTCCGCCTTCTCCTTCCTCTCCTTCACCTTCGAATCCTTCACCCTCTTCTCCTTCTTCACCAGCTGCTTGGCTTCCTCCAGCTTGGCTTGCTTCTTCCTCAGCAAGGTTTGTAGTGTTTCCAAGAATGGAGTTTTGATCGGTTTTTCCAAGGAAGAATTTGTTGGCGTTGTTGTCATTGGCGTTTTTAGCAAAGGTGGTGGTTTTACTGGTTTGTGGGCGATGGCCTACACGAGAAGAAGGCTTGAGAATACCTTGAGGGATCTTTCTTTCATATTCAGAAAGCCTAGGGATTGGGGATTAGATTAGGAGTAAAAAAACTATTCAAACCTTTCGTAGGGAGGCTCGACGGAGTCGTGTTTAGTTCTGGCGCCTTCTTCGTAATCGCGAAGGATTTCGGCTCTGATTTTACTGGGCAGATATTCATCTCGTGCGGTA
>Ga0182738_1006651_pt1 | contig 11948 bp, 3 predicted proteins | sample eDN5th30CBELigMG_FD_128876 | JGI IMG/M metagenome (GOLD analysis project Ga0182738, IMG submission 128876) | Enriched Miracle-Growth compost microbial communities from Emeryville, California, USA - eDNA 5th pass 30_C BE-Lig MG (version 2)... ...
ACCCAAGATCTCATTTCAAGTTATCAAGCAGATTTCTTTGACTGAATCAAGTCTTTAAATAAAATTTGTCCTCAAAGAAAAAAAATTGAAATTAAATTTTAGGGGTTGATGATCAAATTTTTCATAGGGGTTAAATCTAAATGCTTTTATTTAATTGGGATTAAAAAAAAAACTTTAGGCTGAGATTTTGGCGGAGGGAGGTCATAGTCAAAATTTTTGGATGTCCAATTTGAATGATTAAAAATTTCAAAAGTAAAATTCTCGCAACAACAAAAAAAAAGCAACCAAGGCATGCAAGCTGACCTTTTCAAATGTTCTTTCTGCTCTGAGTTCTATGATTTGGAACTTCACCTTCCAAAAGTGCTCATTTCTTGCTCTCATTGCCTTTGCCTGGAATGTCTCAAAATTACCTTTACTCTTTATTCTCCTCAAAGACGTAAATGCCCAATTTGCGATATCGGCTTTCCATCAAAAATCAACAGCCCTGAAGATTTCCTCACTGATAAGACTCTCCTTCAACTTCTTCCACCCCAACCACAAGCAAAGCTTGCAGCTGGGATGGAATTTACTCGTAAACAAGCTTCAAATGTCAGGCATAAGAATGTATGTGAAGAATTATTCCCAGACAGAATTCGAAAAAAGCAAAAAACAGAGCAGCACATCGATGAACTAATAACGCTGCAAGAACCAATAACAAATCAGGTAATTAGAGTGAAAAAGAGGCTACCTCAGAATCAGGCAGGGACTTCCCAAAATTTTGAAACTGAAGCTTGGCAGGATACCAGCAATCAGAAGGGAACAACGCCTGAGACATTTCATAATGGACCTGAATTCCTGATAAAAGAGGAATCTGATGATCACAAGGATGAGAGCCCACTCGCTGAATTCACCATCAAAAAGCCTAAGGGAATATTTATTGAAACACAAGAAACACTAAACAGAATGTTAAAGACAAGAAACTCTCTAACGAACCAAGTGCTAACGCCCACTCAACCAATTCCTCAGGACAGCAGCAGTGTTCCTTCAAAAGAGGAAGAAGAGCAGATTGAAACCAAAATGGAAGTTTCAACTCTCTCGAAAGTGAACTCTGATGATGCTTTAAAGTCTGAAGTGACGACTAAAATAACAGGAAATGGTGAGAAAATGGAAGAGGAATTTGATAACAAAGAAGAAGAGAGATCACTAAGCGCAGAAAGTGAAAGGAAGAAGCTCCTCGAGGATGAGATCCAACACATGAAACACCAGATAATGGAAATGGAAGTAGCATCTCTACTGAAACTCGATTTCTCAGATAAGGACCTTTCTGACACCATATTTACCTATCTCTGCTCTGAAGATTTCTGGAGTGGAATTGACAAAAATAAGGCCCTTTATTTCGAAGTTCTGGAAGTTAATTTCTCAGCAAGCTCCCTTACGGACCAACAGTTCACAAAGTTTGTTCAAAATATCATGTCTCACCTGCAGAATCTGACCTCTATCATGATCAACTTTGCTCAGACAAGAATTTCATCTGAAAGTCTCCAAGCTTTGAGTGAACAATGTCTGAAATATCACAAACTCCAGAGTTTTGGACTCAATTGTTCACAAACCTCAATAGGAGATGAGGGTTTCGAAAGTCTTGATAATGGATTGAACCATTCTCTTGAAACACTTGAAAATATTGAGCTCATCTTCGATTCAACTGATGTTGAAGGAGAGGAATTTCTGGATTCTCTCCTTGGGATGGACCACCTTAAAAATCTGAAGCTCTCATTTGAGAACGCAATAGTATCTTCAGAAATTGTGACTGCTGTGATTTCTTGTCTTGGTGTTGTTGGAAAGAACCTTGAGAGCTTAGAATTAAACTTTAATGGCACAGAAATCGATGATGAAAGCCTTGAAAAGTTCTGCACTGATGTTATCCCCCAAATGGAAAGATTAAAGCATTTCAAATTATACCTTGGAGGAACTCTCATATCAAGTAATTTCCTTTTGGATTTCTCCCAAAGTTTGAGGTCAATTGCTCCTCACCTTGAAACTCTTGAGCTGAATCTTCATGATACAGAATTCGATAACAGAGCTTTCAAATATTTTTGCGACGGGGCACTGAGTAAGATGCAGAACATTGAAAGCCTGAAGCTCGACCTGAGTCGGACAAAGATAACTGATACAAGCCTCAAAAACCTCCTCCTTCCAGCCAATAAACTTCGATCTCTATTTGTCAATCTCAGTGAAAATAAAATTCATGACTCAGGCCTCAAAATTTTCAAAGAAAATAACAATTTTCAGAACATCAAAAGCATCAATTTGAATGTTGGACAGACTGACGTGACTGATGAAGCCCTCCAAGACTTTTTAAATCATGTGGAAAAAGGATCTGTTACTCAAATTCTTTCACCTCGGCATGAAGCGTCTTCTGATAACTCGATAGACCCGGAAAATCATTCAGATAAAGAGCCCAATCCCAAAAATGAAATCAGTATTGCGAAAGAGCTTGACCTAAAAAGAAAGGTCTTGCTTGAGTTAAAAAAGAGGCTTGCTGCTTATTACGGTTCCAAGTCAGAACCTTCGGAACTTAGCTCTCTTCAGGTTTCTAAATATATTAATAAGCTTGAGTCCAAAGCTTATGACAACATTTTGACGCAAACGCTGACAAAAACCCTCCCCAGTTCAAAAATCACAACCAAAGAAGTAGAAACATGGAAAAAATTAATTCAGCAAGTGATAAAGTCTTCTTTGATCAAAAACTCTAATAAATTCAAGAAAATTATTGGGAAAAAACATATCACCAGTAATATTAGAAGAAAAGTGAATTCTCATAAAACTGAAGCAAAACAAAATAAAATCAGCACTGAAGGAAAATCAAATAATGCATATGATAGTCATTCCAGTCAGATCTCCAGTCAAAATGATCCAGATATGAAACCCTCAGAGTTTGTGCTTTCATTTCGATGGTTTAAGAGATATGCGCAAGAAATTTCTTTTCGAAAGAAGGTCATCGAAATTTTGAAGAGCATGGAAACCCGAACTTTCTTCGTCTTTTACCAAAGATTATTGGATTTTCTTCTAAGATTATCTAAAACCTACAAAACTTGGCAACTTCCTGCCAAGCTCGATGATCTGACCTATTCATATAATTGGTGGTCCAGATTTATCAGAAAAGATCAGGAAATTGCAAACCTTTGGAAAAAGCTCCCGTGGACACGTGAATGAACAAGAAAATTTATGATTGAATAAAAACGTTGATCATTCAAAGAAAAGTGAGTTTTAACAGTTTCTCAGGTATTTACAATTTATTTCTTTTACGAATTACATGAGATTTTCTTTCACTGCATCTCTCTTCCCTTCAAAGAAAATCATTCATATTCCATAAAAATAGATATTGGTTATGTTTGTGTTGAACTGATAGGAATTTCCAAAATAAATTTCTCTAATATTTTCCAATAAAAATTTCTCCTTGTCTATTTTTTATTGAAAAAAAAAGGGAAATTCTAAATTTTGTCCTTATTCTGTCCGTCCCAGGCTTGTCCTTGAAAATTTTGTCCTGGACATGTCCTGTACAAAAAAATTTCTCTGTATTTTGACAGAAAATTTCTCTGTATTTTGGGGTCATTTTTCGGAGAGAAAAATTCTTGTCCTTGCCTTGTCCTCAAGTTTTGTTTGTGGGAGGAAATTGCTTGGATTTAGGTTTTTGGGGGAGGTTGATAAAGGGAAATTTTTGTCCAGGGCATGTCCAGGACAGAATTTTCAAGGACAAGCCTGAGTGTTCACGCAAAAAAAATCTCCAACGAGGATGCTGGACCCTCTTTTTGGCCCAGAAGGAGTAATTCATTTGACCAGAGTTGCTTCTCCACAGATAAAGATAAATTGTCTTGAAAATTTTTCCATAAAAATGAAAATATCTTTTGAAGAAAGGGATGCAAGCAACATGTGTTATATTTCACAAGAGAGATTTCACTCATCTTCATCCCAGGGATGAGAATATTTCTGCATCTGGCCAATCTTCAGTCATTGAGTTGAGGGATTTTTACGTAAATGTGTTAGATATATCATTTTAATTTTTGAAGCAAAATTCAATCAAAGAACTCTTAACAACCCCGAAACAACTAAAATAAATGAAACTTTGTCAATTGGAAATTTTTTTTGTTTTCCCCAAAAAATTTTCTGTTGTTTTCTTTTTCTTATTATTATTAATCGTGGAGGCACGCCCACTAATTATCACAAGATTACGTATGAAAATGTTCACACATAGAGTATTTATGACTTATTTAACGATACCAATACTGATAATACAATTATCACATCATAAGGATTTTATGTCAGATCCGTAATGGGAAGGTTAATTTAGTTTTGTTTTGTTTATTTTTCACTTTTGAGGTTTGTTCTGGTTTGTTTTTTTTTAGTTCATCATGAGAGAGGAAGAGATAATTCTGTCTGATTTTTTTTTTCATTCCTTTTGTTTGGAGTATTTTCCTTGGAGGAAACTGAGGCCAGAACTGACACCATAGGCCAATCTGGGCTAGAGCAAGGGGGTTCAGCATCTCTGATCTCCAAAAATTTTTATCCTCGAAATTTCTCCTCTCATTACAAAAGTTTGGGAACACATTGATGGTCTTTCCCTCAAGAGCTGCACTCTCTCATAGGACATCTCATGACTTGGACTCTCTCCAATCTCTCGTGAATAAAGTCGTCAAAAATTAAAACCAAAATTCAAATAATAAATCAAAAGAAAATAAAAATATAAAAGAAAAATAAAATATAAAAATAAACACGCATCATAAAAATAAAAATCTGGATGTTAGGGAAAAACTTCATTTCGAAAAAAATATTTGCATCCTTCTTTTTGAGATATATTTTTGAGATATATGAGAGTTCAATCCTCATCTTTTGTTGAGACGCGCATTCCAAGCGGTTCAAGCATCCGATCAGCTTCTCTGATTACTCTCAATCTGTTTTTTTTTCTTCATCTGCGCTGAGCTACAAAGCATCGCAGGGCGTTTGCAGACTACTATATCTTCTCTCCTTGATCTGATCTCGTTTTGTTGGCATAGTTTCTTCTCAGTTCAGCATCAGTGATTCATTCAACCATCTCACTATTTGTTTGTGAATATACTTTTCTCGGGCAAGTTTTTATTTCTTCTCCAATCCAATAAAAAAGGCTCCTTTCTAGCAAATCATCCCTGAGTTTCGAATTAAGTCTCCAAGATTTAAACGAAGAGAGGCTTCAATCTGTACTAAACGTATTAAAATCAATTTTTAGAAGGGAGTCTCTAAATTCAATTCGTCCTTGCCAAAAAAATTCAAAGAAAAGTTTTTGGAGTTTAATGACGAGATCATGAAAGCGACAAAATATCAGGATTTGGATGAAAGTCCTCTCTCATTAGGACCTTAAGAAAGCTTCGTTATGATATTTTAGGGGAGATGAAGATTTGGAAGTATTCACCTATTCTCAACACAGCATCTAACGTAATAATATAATTATCAAAGTTTAAAATTCTGCAATAAAAATAAAGACGAATCAGCCCAGGTCTTCAAGTCTATGCAAGCAGATCTTTTCAAATGTTCTTTTTGCTCGGAATCCTTTGATCTAGAGCTTCGCATTCCAAAAAATCTCGTCTCTTGCCAACATTGTCTTTGCTTAAAATGTCTCACTCTGATCTTTACTCTTTATTCTTCTCAAAGAAGACAATGCCCCATTTGCCATGTCAGCCTTCCACCAACGCTCAAGGTCCAGGCTCCTGCAGCTTTTCCCAATGATCCAACTCTCTGTTATCTTCTTCAAATTCGACCGAAACCAGTGCTTGAAGGTGAACAACATTTTAATGTCAAAGGAAATAATGAATGTGAAGAATTGTCCCAAGATGAGGTTCAAAAACAGCCAAATGGAGACTGCGCAGAACTAAACCATAAGCGACCTTTGAATGTTGAAGAGAAGAATGAGCAAGAAGAATTCTTCCCAGATAAGGTTCGAAAAAAGCTCAAAACAGAGCAAGAAATCGATGATGAACTGGTGAAGCTACAAGAATTAATCACAAATCAGTTCACTGAAATGCGCAAAATGCTTCACATTGGCACTCAGAGTCAGAAGAGAACCCTCTCAAAGAGTACAATAGCTGCAATTTCATATGATGATGACCCTGAATTCATGATAAAAGAAGAATATTCTGATGATCATCCGAATGAACATCCACTCGCTGAAATCGCCAACAAGCTCAAAGGAGTGTTTACTGAAACACAAGAGGCGTTAAACAGACTTTTAAAGACGAGTGCACCTGTGAAGATTGAAGAGACTCAACCGAGCGAACAATCCTTTCAACAAATTTCTACAGAAAATGAAGAAGGAGAAGAGATTCAAATCAAGATGGAAGCTTCGAGTCCGTTGGAAGCAAACTCTGATTATGGGAATTATTTCGTAGAAAAAACTGAAATGGAGAATAAAGTCATAGCAGATGAGAAGCAAATGGAAGAAGAGAAATTAGAAAGTAAAGATGACGAAAATGAAAATGAGAGCCAAGAAATGAACAGCCAAATTCTCACAATCGAAGCAAAATCCCAACTGAGGCTTGACTTCTCAGAGAAAGACCTTTCTGAGATAATGTTTGAAGACTCCACTCATGGAATTGAGAAAAACAAAATCTCCTATCTTGAAGTTAATTTCTCAGCAAGCTCCCTTACAGACCAACAGTTCACAAAGTTTGTTCAAAGTATCATGACTCACATGGAGAATCTGACCTCTATTATGATTGACTTTGCTGAAACGAGAATTTCCTCTGAAAGCCTTCAAGTTTTGAGTGACCAATGTTTGAAGAAGCACAAACTCAAAACCTTTACACTCAATTGTTCTGGAACCTCAATAGGAGATCAAGGCATCAAAAGTCTTGATGATGGCTTGGGCCCTTCGGTCCAAACACTTGAAAATGTTGAAATCATTCTCAACACAACTGATATTCCAGGAGACAATTTTCTGGATGCTCTCTTTGGAATGGATCAACTGAAACGTCTAAAGCTTTCATTCGAGGACTCACTGATAACTTTGGAAATCTTATCTTCGGTTGTTTTTTGTCTCAGTTTTCTTGCTCAGAACCTTGAAAGCTTAGAATTGAATTTCAATGGCATTGAGATTTATGATGAAAGCCTTGGGAGCTTTTCTAACGCTGTATTCCATATGGAAAAACTTAAGCATTTCAAATTATGTCTTGGAGGAACTTTCATATCAAATGATTTTCTTTTAGATTTCTTCCAAACCTTGAGCTCCCTTGCCATTCACCTTGAAGCTCTTGAGTTGGACCTACATTATACAGAGCTAAATAATCGAGCTTTTAAACACTTTTGCGATGGGGTACTGAGTGAAATGAAGAACGTTGAAAACTTGAAGCTGGATCTATGTGGAACAAAAATAACTGATATAAGCCTCAAAAATCTCATACTTCCAACCAATAAACTCAAATCTCTATTTCTTAATCTAAGTGAAAACCAAATTCATGACTCCGGCCTTAAAATCTTCAAAGAAAACAACAACTTTAAGGGTATCAAAAGCATCAATCTTCAGGTTGGACAGACGGACGTGACAGATCAAGCCCTCCAAGACTTTTTAGAGTATGTGGAAAAAGGATATGAAGTCAAAGCTCTTTCACCTCTCAAAGAAGCATCTTCCGGGGACCCTCCAGACAAAGAGCCCAATCCCAAAAATGGAAGCAAAGAGTTTATTCCGAAAGAACTCGATCCAATAGTAAAAGTTTTTGCTGAGCTAAAGAAGGAGCTTGTCTTGCATTATGGTCTCAAGTCACAACCCTCCAAGGTTGAAACAATGAGAGTCTCCAAATTAATAAATAATCTTGAACCAAATGTATATGATAAGATCTTGGTAAAAATATTGGCAAATATCCTCTCTATTCCCAAAGTTGAAGCCACAGAGTTAGAAGAATGGAAAAAAATAATCCAAGCAAAGATAATATCTTCTTTACCCAGCTCAAAGAAACTCACTTCAAAAAAACTAAATAGGAGGAACGCAGAAGCAAAGCAACATAACAGCGCTATAGTTGAAGTCAAACAAGATTCCTGCAACATCGAAACGGAACAAAATAATAACAATACTCAAATGGAACAGATTGATCCCAGTATTAACATTGAAACTGAGCAAGACCCTCCCAAAATTGAAACTGAACAAAATGATAGCAATATTAAAATAGAGTTAGACCTAGGTGATATCAACGTTAAAACAGAACAAGGTTACTATATCAATGTTGATACAGAACAAAATCCCCCCATCATCAAAACAGAACAAGAGGATATCGACATTAAGGCAGAGCAAAATAACAGCAATGTTCAAACAGAACAAAATCATATTGACATTCCAAGAGAACAAAATATTTTTAGCATTGAGAGAACACAAAATAACCTTGTTGCTGAAAGAAAACGAGAGATTTTTAACATTGTAAGCAAATACATGGGAAGAAAGCCAAAGAATATTGAGAAAAAACAAAAAATTTTTGACGTTCAGAGAATTCAAAGTTGTCCTAGTAATACTGAAGCAAGCCAAAATCATATCCTATCTGAAATAGAACGAAAGATTTGGAATGTTGAAAGAAATCAAAATCATACCAGTGCTGAAAAAGAACGAAAGATTTTCAATATTGTAAGAAAATACAGTGGAGGAAGAAAACAAAAGAATATTGAGAAAAAACGTCATATTTTTGACATTGAGAGAGTACAAAGTGACAGCAACATTGAAGCAATTCAAAATAATATCAGCTCTGAAAGAGGACATGATATTTTTGGTATTGAGGGAATACAAAGCAGTCATATGATCCAAACCGAACAAAATACTTTTAGCATTGGGAGAATCCAGAGTAGTAGCAACACAGAAGAAAACCCATATTATCTCAACACTGGAAGAGAACAATATCTTTTTAATATTGAAAGAAACCAAAACGTTTTTAACACTGAGAAAGAACAGAATATTTTTGACATTCAGGGAATTCAAAATTGGCCTAGTAGAACTGAAGTGAGCCAAAATTCTATCAACAATGAGAGAGGACAAAATATTTTTACCATTGAGAGAACACAAAATAATTTCAGCATTAAAAGAAAGCCAAAGATTTTTACCATTATTCGAAATCAAAAGAAAATCAGCATCGGGAAAAAACATAATCACATCAATGAGAATCATTTCAGTCAAAATGAGGCGATGAGAAATCTCAAGATTTCCGAAGAAGTGTTTTCGTTCAAATGGGTGAGGAAATATGGAAAAGAAATTTTGCTTCGAGAGAAGATCATTGAAATTTTGAAGAGCATGGAAAATCGATCTCTCCCTGTCTTATACAAAAAATTATTAGACTATATTCAAGAATTATCCAAGACCTACCCAGGTTGGAAAATGCCTGACAAGATCAAGAGTCCGATATACGCATCTAATTGGTGGTCTAGATTTATAACAGGAGATCCAGAAATTAAGAGTATATGGAAAAGCTTTTCTTCTTCACATGATCCTATGAAACAAGACTCTCATCAACCCGTTGAGATTTTCTATGGATTTTAAACTTCCAATGTATTATTCAGGACTTGTTTCCTTTACTAATTTATTCATGACATTTTTGAGTATTTTTAAAATAAAGTTAAAGCCTAACCTGTCATTATTCTTACTCTATAAAAATAAACATTTTTTGTTTTTATCTCATTTGAGTGAACTTTTTGAAAAATCCTTTAAAAAAACTTTTAGTCCCAAAAAAAAGTTTGAAATCGTATTCTCAAAGAAAAATTCAAGTTCAAGTATTTTTAGGGCCTGATTTTCTGGGTCTATGTCATCCAGTCAAGTCAAGAAAAAATTTTTTCTTGCACTATCAGGACATTTTCTGAGACATCAAGTAAGTTCATCCATATTACAAAATTCATTCTTCACATCATCCTCTTCATCCAAAATTCTCACAAAATTATCTCAATCAATCAATACATCCTCCGATCAACTAACATCTAGAAGCAAAAATATCAAATTTGTCCGCGCATCCAATCTTATTAAATTTACATGCATCTTCTTAAGATCAAGATCGAGAACAAGTTTATTTATTTAATTAAAGATGCAATCTGAGCTCTTTAATTGCGTCTCGTGTTCTCACGAATACGACGGAGTTACCCGCATCCCGAAGCTCATTCCCAGCTGCAGTCACACTATCTGTCTCGCTTGCCTTATTTCCCACACAAAAGACAGCTCTGTCAACGTTTGCCCTTTAGATGAAATTCCATTTAGCGAAACATACAATACTTGTGAGTCTCTGCCTACAAATCTTGTCCTTTTGCAGATTTTAGAAGAGAGACAGAAACTCAAAGGAGAGCTTTGCCCGATTCATGAAGAAGCGAAGAATCTTGTTTGCTTAGCTGATAGTCTGAGAATATGCAGATCTTGTGCAGATTTCGGCAAGCATAAGGGACATACGATCAAGCATATTAATGACATCAAGGCTGAGGCGAATAAAAAGAGAGAGCACCTTGAGTCATTAGTCAGCGATTTCGACAATTTCCAAAAGACAATGAATCAATTATTTGAAGCAGAAAAGAAGTCCCTTATTGAGCACACCAAGAGTATCTTTGCTTCACTCAAAGAATGCCTTGATAAAGAAGAAGAGGGTGCTTGTGTTGAAATTGATAACTTTTTTGCTGCAGGAAAATTGGCTATTAATGATCGACTCGAAAAGGATTACTCCCTTCGAGAGAAAATGCAAGCAAAAATCGCAGAGTTGAGCACTATAAGCGTCACGGACAAGTTCTTCAAAGTCCTCAAAGAAAAAGTTACGCCATTTGGCACACATATCGAATCAGAAAATTTTGAAAAACAGACAATAGAATTCAAGCAAAAACTCAAAACAGCCTTAGATATCATGAATAGAAATTCTGTAGCCTGCGTGAATGAGTTTAAAACTACAGTATGGCCACAGAAAAACACCCCAATCTCTCGAAATATCAAGATCGAACATGCTGCTGGTCCCATGGTTCAAGAAGTTAGCAATCTTGTTATAGGAAATGTGGAAGACTGGCTGATTATTTCAAAAGAAAAAAACTCTAAAGAAGGCAGAAATATCCCAAATGAAGATGAGTGTGAAAATACTGGAAGAGTTAGCCTTGAATTGAATAAAAGTGCACTTTCTGAAGAGGCAGTACAAACGATCAATTCTTTATGGAAACAATTGGAAAAACTTTCTGACTTCAAAGTCGACTTCTCAAATGGCCAGATCACTGAAAAAGAAATGCCAATTTTCTCGCTTGAGACTCTTCCTGATATGAAGGAGCTCGTTTTGTTACAGATCAATCTTCATAAATGTTGTATAGAAGAATCACAAATCGACAGAGTGATCCATAACATCACTGTGAATGTTGAAAACCTCAAGTTTCTTTCACTGGAACTAGGCCATACAAAATTAGGAGACGCTGGCCTCGATATTATCATCAAGAATATCACCCCAAAGCTAGCTGGAATAAAAGAATTCGAGCTCTCTTTAGAAGCGACTCAAGTGACCGACAAAGGAATCGAAAAATTATTCAAAAGCATGGAAAACAAAATCAAAGATCTCAAAATCTTCAAAATTAGCCTTGCAGAAACAGCAATTACTAAAAAGAGTATAGCGGCCTTTATAAAACACCTCGTGCCTCATATGAGCCACTTAGAAACTCTCGAGATCTGCCTGGATGGCACAAAAGCAGCCTTTGATCCTGAACTCCTCAAAGAAGTTGATCAAGGCTGGAGATCAGTTTCTACTTTGATTCTGAGTATTGTGAATATTGGCCTTTCAAATGAGGAGCTTAATAGCCTGGTCCAAAATCTGTTCCCCAAGCTTCCCAAATTGGATAATCTTCAATTAAACCTTAGTGAGAATGAAATCACAGATTCTGCTGTAGAAAACTTGTTTATGAACCTTAAAGACTTACGAAAATTATTGCTTAATTTCTCAAAGACGAAAATCACAGATGCCTCCCTCAAA
>Ga0182738_1006653_pt1 | contig 11946 bp, 5 predicted proteins | sample eDN5th30CBELigMG_FD_128876 | JGI IMG/M metagenome (GOLD analysis project Ga0182738, IMG submission 128876) | Enriched Miracle-Growth compost microbial communities from Emeryville, California, USA - eDNA 5th pass 30_C BE-Lig MG (version 2)... ...
CTCCCACGGTGCAGGTCACAGCGACCTACCCCGGGGCGAATGCTGTGACCGTCGCTGAAACGGTAGCCACGCCCATCGAACTGGAGGTGAATGGCGTTGAACGCATGCTTTACATGTCGTCCAAGTGCACCAACGACGGCCAGATGATGCTCGATGTGACGTTCGAGCTGGGCACCAATCTCGACACTGCTCAGGTACTTGTACAAAACCGGGTGGCCGTGGCCGAAGCGAAGTTGCCCGAAGATGTCAAACGGCTGGGTGTGACCACCAAGAAGAAGTCGCCGAGCATTCTGTTGTGCGTGAATCTGGTATCGCCCGACGGTCGTTACGACCAGCTCTATTTGAGCAACTTCGCAACCCTCAACGTCAAAGACGATCTGGCCCGGATCCAAGGGGTGGGCGACGTATCTTTTCTCGGCCCGCGCGATTACAGCATGCGCGTCTGGCTGGATCCCAACAAGCTGGCCAGTCGCGAAATGACGGCTAGCGACGTGCTGCGAGCGATCCGCGAGCAGAACGTGCAAGTCGCGGCCGGTCGGATCGGCCAGTCGCCAGTTCCCGCGGGGGCGGTAGTGCCGTTCCAGTTGCCCGTCAATGCCCAGGGGCGGCTATCAACGGTCGAACAGTTCGAGAACATCGTCCTGAAACGCGGCCAGCAACAGCAGTTGGTCTATCTGCGCGACGTCGTTCGTGACACGGAGTACAACGAGCAGGGCCAGGTGGTGCAACGGGGCATTGAGCTGGGAGCCAAGAATTACGACGTCAACAGCTATCTGGATGGCGAGCCTTCGGTGACCCTAGCGGCCTTCCAGTTGCCCGGCTCGAATGCCTTGGATACCGCTCGCGCTATTCGAGAGAAGATGGAAGAGCTCAAGCGGCAAAGCTTTCCGGAAGGGGTTGATTACCGGATCGAGTACGATACGACGGTATTTGTGCAGGAATCCATCGCCAGCGTGTACCACACGCTCATTGAGGCGTTCGTGCTGGTGTTCATTGTCGTGCTGGTGTTCCTGCAGAACTGGCGGGCGACGCTCATTCCGATGATCGCCGTGCCTGTCTCGCTGATCGGCACCTTCGCCTTCATGGGCCTGTTGGGATTCTCGCTGAACAATCTGTCCCTGTTCGGCCTGGTTCTGGCAATCGGCATCGTGGTGGATGACGCGATCGTCGTAGTCGAGAATGTCGAACGATGGATGGCACAAGGCCTGTCACCCCGTGACGCTGCCCGCAAAGCAATGCAGGAAGTTACCGGGCCTGTGATCGCCATTTCGCTGGTCTTGTGCTCGGTGTTCGTGCCGACGGCATTCATGGCAGCGATCACGGGAGCATTCTACCGGCAGTTTGCACTGACGATTGCGGCCTCCACCGTCATTTCGGCCTTCAACTCGCTGACGCTCAGCCCGGCGCTGTGCGCATTGATCCTGAAGCCTCATGCTGAAACATCGCACGGCACGGCCCACGCCGAGGCGTTACCCAAGCTGGGCATCGCGGTCATTTTCGGCCTGGTGGCGGCCTTTATGGTCCTTCCCCAGCTTGCCCCAGTTTTGGGCATGCCCGGCGCTGAAGCTCAACATGGTCACGCGGCGGTCGCCGTACCCTGGTGGATGCGCGCCACGGCGTTTGCCGCTGGCTGCGTCATCGGCTGGTTCCTGAGCTATCCGATCAATTGGATCCTCGGAAGGCTGTTTGCGGGATTCAACCGGGCGTTTGATGTGACCATTGCTGCCTACGGTGCCATCGTGGGCTGGATGCTGCGGTTGAGTGTCGTCGCACTGCTGGTGTACGGCGGCCTGATGGTCCTGACTGGTTTCGCACTAGCGCGCGTTCCCCGGGGGTTTATTCCCGATCAAGACAAAGGCTACCTGGTGGTGAACGCCCAATTGCCCGACGGGGCCAGCCTGGAACGAACCGACTCCCTGATCCAGCGTTTGAGCAAGGACGTCCGGAGCATTGCAGGCGTCGCCCATACCATCGATCTGCCCGGCTATTCCACCATTCTCAGCACCAATATCAGCAATGCTGGTGGCATGTTCGTGATCCTGGCTCCGTTTGAGGAACGAAGCGGGAACGACGATCAATCGGCCCCGGCCATCCTTCAAAGCCTGCGACAGCGGTTCGCAGAATATCCCGAGGCCCAGATCGCCGTGTTTGGTGCGCCTCCGGTGGAAGGGCTGGGAAGTACTGGGGGCTTCAAGCTTCAGGTGGAAGACCGTCGCGGAGCAGGCACACGCGCCTTACAAGGTGCCGTGCAGAATCTCAGCGATGTTGGCCGCGCCGATCCGCGGTTGCTGGGGTTGTTTTCCACCTTTAGCGTGTCGCAGCCGCAGTTGTTCGTGGAGATCGACCGGGAAAAGGCCGCGGCCCAAGGCGTCTCGCTGGATGAAATCCATGCCACGCTGCAGGTGTTTCTGGGGTCAGCGTACGTCAACGACTTTTCGTTCCAGAACCGTAACTGGCAGGTCAATGTCCAAGCCGATTCGCGGTTTCGAATGCAGCCGGACGATATCGGTCGCCTTGAGGTCCGCAACGAGAGTGGCACACGGGTACCGCTGCGCACGCTGATCACCGTCAAAGACACCACCGGCCCTCCCATTGTGAACCGCTACAAGCTGTATCCCTCTGCCGAACTGAGCGGCAGCACCGCGCCGGGGGTGAGTACCGGCCAGGCGATCAGCCTGATGGAGTCGCTAGCCGCCAACGAACTGCCTGCGACGATGGGGATGGAATGGACCGAACTGACCTATCAGCAGATCCTGGCCGAGAAAGATGTACTCACCAAGCTGGTCTTTCCCTTGGCCGTCGTCTTTGTGTTCCTGGTGCTCGCCGCACAGTACGAAAGCTGGTCGCTCCCGCTGGCGATTATCTTGATCGTGCCGATGTGCATCCTCGCGGCCCTGACCGGGGTCGTCATTGCTCGATTAGACAACAACATCTTCGTGCAGATCGGCCTGATTGTCTTGGTCGGCCTGGCTGCGAAGAACGCGATCTTGATCGTCGAGTTTGCCAAGCAGTTGCAGGACGAAGGTCACAAACTGCATGTAGCGGTGGTCGAGGCCAGCAAGCTCCGGCTGCGGCCCATTCTGATGACATCCTTCGCTTTTATCTTGGGCGTGGTGCCGCTGGTTCTAGCCCAGGGAGCAGGCGCGGAGATGAGGGCCACGCTGGGCATTGCCGTCTTCAGCGGCATGTTGGGCGTGACCGTGTTCGGCGTCTTCTTCACGCCGGTGTTCTATTACGTGATCCGCTGGTTCGGCAGCCGCAATAAGACCGAGCCGCCCCCAGCGGCGGCGACCGAGCTGCCTGAGCCTGCCGCTTCACGCCAGGTTGTTGAAGTGTAAGTGCGACGCGAATTCACCGTCGCTGGCAGGCCAGCCGGTCGATCCGCGTTGCTCATGGAGAGCCGAAGATGAAACTCGCCCTGCTGGCTTGGGTGCCCGCGGTTGTGTGCGTGGCCGCGGCGGTTGCGGACGAAACACCTCGTGAAACCGACGATGAGGCCCAGATTCGTAAAGCGATCGAGTCCTATGTGACCGCGTATAACGCCGCAGATGCCAAGGCGCTCGCGGCACTGTGGTCGCCCGAAGCGGTATACACCAATCCCGAAACCGGCGAACAGGTAGAGGGCCGCCAGGCCATCGAGGAACAGTTTGCAGCCATTTTCGAGGCAGCGCCGGGGGCCACACTGCAGGTACGCACGGAGTCGATTCGATTCGTCTCGCCCAACGTCGCGGTCGAACAGGGGATCGCCATCTTCCGCGAGGCTGACTCGGATCCCGATGAATCTGGCTATTCGGCCGTTTACGTCCGTCGCGACTGTCAGTGGCTCTTGGATCGCGTGACCGAAGAATCGCTTCCTGTCGTCATTTCCAACTATGAGCACTTGAAAGCCCTGGAGTGGATGATCGGGACCTGGCTCGACCAGGACGATCAGGTCCAGGTCGCAACCACTTGCCAGTGGACGAAGAACAAGAACTTCATCATTCGGTTCTTCACGGTTTCGGTGAGGGACCGCATCGAATCCTCCGGAATGCAGATCGTGGGCTGGGACCCGGCCGCCAAGCAGATTCGCTCCTGGGTGTTCGATTCCGACGGAGGCTTCGGCCAAGGGGCGTGGAGCAAGCAGGGCGATGCCTGGTACATCGCATCGACCGGCACGCTGGCAGATGGCCGCGCCTCAAGCGCGACAAACATTATCACCCCGGTGGACGACAACACGTTCACCTGGCAGTCCATCAATCGCCAGGCCGGTGGTGAGCTGTTGCCCAACGTAGACGAGGTGGTCGTGGTACGCCAGGAAAGCGCGGAGTAATTGCGTACCGACAGGCGACGGCGTCGCTCACATTCTTCATCTTCGACACAAGGACCATCGCGTGAAACTCCAATGGACCGTTGCGGTGGGGCTGCTGTTGTTGTTGATCGCCGGCGGAACCGAACTGCTGGCACGCGGCGGACGAGGCGGCGGAGCGCGTGGAGGAGGAGGCGGCTACCGTGGCGGCGGTGGTGGATATGCCCGGTCGTCGGCGGGACGAAGCCCGGCGATGTCGCGGCCCAGCCGCAATGCTTCTCGTCCCAGCGCTTCTCGCCCGAGTGTGTCTCGCCCTGGCGGCTCTCGCCCCGGCATTTCGCAGCCTTCGGTCTCTCGTCCTGGCGTTTCGCGGCCTTCCGGATCGCGGCCGTCGGCAACGCCTCCTCGCGTGTCGCAGCCCATCGCCGGCACGCGACCTGGCGGCGCCCGCCCCGGTGTTTCACGCCCCGGTGTTTCGCGACCCGCCACCGGCGCTATTTCGCGACCTAGTTCGGGCCAAGTGCGAGATTTTCTGGATCTTGGTCCCGCGTCCGGTGTCAATCGGCCAAGCACGCTTCCCGCGCAGCCGGGCCGTCTTTCCGGCGCCGTCGCTGGTGGGGCGGCGGCAGACTTCTTGCGAGATCGCGGCTCGCGGCCTTCCACCTTGCCGGCAAGGCCGCGGCCCGGTGACATCGGCCGGCCCGGCGGCATCGGCGGGCCCGGCGGCATCGGTGGGCCTGGCGGCATCGGACGCCCCGGTGGCATCGGCGGGCCTGGTGACATCGGCGGGCCTGGTGACATCGGTCGGCCTGGAGACATCGGTCGGCCTGGAGACATCGGTCGGCCTGGAGACATCGGTCGGCCTGGAGACATCGGCCGCCCCGGCGCTATTGCCAATCGCCCCATTGTGAGCAATCGGCCGGTCAACATCGCCAACCGACAGGAGTGGCACAGTAACCGAGTGGCAAGGCGCAATGATATCCACGATTACATGCGCCACCACGGGCCGATCCGCGACTTCTGGACCGACCATCCTGGCTGGGCTGCCTGGCGAATCTCGCAGCCGTACCACTGGGCCACCTGGGGCGCTGTCACAGATTGGGTCGGTTACGGTTGGACCGAGCCTCACGACTACGCCTACGGCGAGAATGTCTACTATCAAGACGACTCCGTCTATTACGGCGACCAGGTCGTATCCACTGCCCAAGACTATGCACTGCAGGCGGAACACATCGTACAGCAGACTCCGGAAACAGCCGCGGCCGACGCCGCCTGGCTGCCGTTGGGCGTGTTTGCGCTCACGGCCGACGGCCAGGCTACAGGCCCCAGCCCATCGCTGTTTCTCCAACTCGCCATTAGCAAAGAAGGCGTGATCGCCGGCACGTTTTACAACGCGACCACCAACATGACCCAAACCATCGAAGGCATGGCTGACAAAGCCACGCAGCGGGTGGCCTGGAGTGTTCAAGGACAGAGTTGGCCAATCATGGAGACAGGGATCGCCAAGCTCACGGAAGATTCGTCGCCGGCCCTGATCCATTTTGCCGATGGCCAGACCCAGCAATGGCTCATGGTTCGCCTTGAAGAACCGCCGTCCGGATCATGACATTCGTAGGCGCCCAATCTGCCAGGTGAAGGTTATGCACCTGTACCAGGGCGGCTGACCGGCAACAGTTCGCGAGGGTTAGTTTGGCAACACGTGGTTTCAATTCTTCGGAGAAGGTTCAGATGAACAGCACGACTTTGGTCGCAGATCCCGCCGCCACGACGTCGCCAAGCTCAGGTCCGCTTTCGGAAGCCGAACTTCAAAGGATGGACGCCTACTGGCGAGCCGCCAACTACCTTTCCCTCGGTCAGATCTATCTGCTCGACAACCCGCTGTTGAGGGAACCGCTGCAGCGTGAACACATCAAACCGCGACTGCTGGGGCACTGGGGAACCTCGCCCGGCCTCAACATGCTCTACGTACACTTGAACCGGGTCATCAAGAAAGACGATCTCAACGTTATCTACGTGATTGGGCCGGGGCACGGTGGGCCCTCGCTGGTGGCGCACGCTTACCTGGAGGGGACGTACAGCGAGGTTTATCCAAGTATCGGCCGCGACATGGCCGGGATGCGGCGGCTCTTCAAGCAATTTAGTTTTCCCGGGGGGATTCCCAGCCACGTCGCCCCGGAAACCCCAGGCAGTATCCACGAAGGCGGGGAACTGGGTTACGCCTTGAGTCACGCCTACGGAGCAGCGTTTGACAATCCGGACCTGATCGTGGCTTGTGTCGTCGGCGATGGCGAAGCCGAGACAGGCCCGCTGGCCACCGGCTGGCACGGCAATAAGTTCTTGAATCCCGCACGCGATGGTTGTGTCCTGCCCATCCTGCACCTCAACGGGTACAAGATCGCCAATCCGTGCTTCTTGGCACGGATTCCTCAAGAAGAACTGAAAAAGCTGTTCGAAGGCCTTGGCTACCGGCCCTACTTTGTCGAGGGAGACGACCCAGCGCTGGTCCACCAGCAATTGGCCGCGGTTCTCGATGAAGCCGTCGCGGAGATCAAGGGCATCTGGTCCCAGGCTCGGGAGCAGAACGTCGTGCAACGTCCAGCCTGGCCGATGATTGTCTTTCGCACGCCCAAAGGCTGGACCTGTCCCGCCGAGATCGACGGCAAGAAGTGTGAGGGCTATTGGCGCAGCCATCAGGTGCCGATGGGCGAAATGGACCGGCCTGAGCACATCCGCATCCTCGAACAGTGGATGAAGAGCTACCGTCCCGAGGAACTATTCGACGAACAAGGCTGCTTCCGGCCAGAACTGGCTGAGTTGGCGCCCCAAGGGCACCGTCGGATGAGCGACAACCCTCATGCCAACGGCGGCTTGTTGCTCCGGGACCTGATTCTACCGGACTTCCGAGATTACGAAGTCGAGGTGCCGTCCCCGGGGGCTTCCACCGCGGAGTCAGCGCGGGCGATGGGAACGTACTTGCGTGATGTGATGAAGCTCAATTTGACCAGCAAGAACTTTCGCTTGTTCAGCCCCGACGAGAACAATTCCAATCGCTGGCAAGACGTACTTCAGGTTACCGACCGCTGCTACATGGCAGAGATCTATCCAGAAGACGACAAGCTTAGCCCTGATGGCCGCGTGATGGAGGTTCTTAGCGAGCACCAATGCCAAGGTTGGCTGGAGGGGTACCTGCTGACAGGCCGCCATGGGTTCTTTTCGTGCTACGAAGCGTTCATTCACATCATCGACTCGATGTTCAACCAGCACGCTAAATGGCTCAAGGTGTGCAGGCACATTCCCTGGCGGAGGTCGATTGCCTCCCTAAACTACTTCCTCAGCTCACATGTTTGGCGGCAAGATCACAACGGCTTCAGCCACCAGGACCCGGGGTTTATCGACCACGTAGTGAACAAGAAGGCCGAAGTCATACGGGTCTACCTGCCTCCCGACGCGAATACGTTGCTCTCGGTCACCGACCACTGCCTGCGCAGCCGCAACTACGTGAACGTGGTGATTGCGGGCAAGCAACCGGCTCCCCAGTGGCTCACGATGGACCAGGCGGTCAAGCATTGCTGCCAGGGAATAGGCATCTGGGAATGGGCGTCCAACGACAAAGCGGCGGAACCCGACGTCGTTATGGGTTGCTGTGGCGACGTCCCCACGCTGGAAACGCTGGCGGCTGTCAGCCTGCTTCGCAAGCACTTGCCTGAGTTGAAGATTCGGGTGGTCAATGTGGTGGACCTGATGAAATTGCAGCCGCCATCGGAGCATCCCCATGGCCTGTCAGACCGGGACTTCGATGCCCTATTCACCAAGGACAAGCCGATCGTTTTTGCCTTTCATGGCTACCCGTGGTTGATCCACCGCTTGACATATCGTCGTACGAATCACCGGAACCTGCACGTCCGCGGCTACAAGGAAGAAGGGACCACGACGACGCCGTTTGATATGGTCGTGCTCAACGAACTTGACCGCTTCCACCTGGCCGAAGACGTCATTGATCGGCTGCCGCAGCTTGGTGCTAGGGCGGCCTACTTCAAACAGGCCATCCATGAAAAGCTCCTCGATCACCGGCGGTATATTGTGGAGCACGGCGACGACATGCCGGCCATCAGCAACTGGCGCTGGGGCCAGAACGCGAGCGGCAACGCCTCGAAAACGTCAACGGAAGGCGACAACATCTAAGCGCCTACCCCAAAACAGCTGCCAAGTTTAACGATCTGATACCTGCAGCAAGATGTCGCCCGAGCGGCGCGATGGCGCGGGCTCGCTGGAACTGTCATCCAACATGACCCCGCGAGTGCCGAACAAAGGCGAATTTCCCCTGAACCGAGGCCGCGGTTCAAGGCGAATGGTTCATCATGCCCCGTAGCTCGCTCATGGCCTGTTGCCCCACCGTTAACAGACCTTCTTGCGGACGGTCGAGATCGGCCACAAGCATGATGATGATCGCAAACGCCAGCACCAGGACCGCGATGGCTACCGATCGTTTCGACCTCGAAAGTCCTTCGTGGTAGCCCACCCCAGCCATGGTTAGCGTGGTCACCAGGTAGAGTGTCATCCACAGGACGCCAGGTAAGCGGCTGCGGAGGCCGACCAGCACACGCTTCGAATGGACGTCGATAGTTTCGTTCAGCGATTGGATAAAGAGGCCGACGACGATGGAATCCGGGTGTGCCAGGCCCACCGTTTCGGCCTCGTGCCAAAGCTGCTGCTGCAGTTCGCCGGAGCGACGCAAGGCCAGAGCAATGTCGCCGGTCTGGATCACCTCCAAACGCACGTCCACGTACTCCGCCAGGAGTTTGCGAATTGGCACGCCGCGGCCACCAGGCAGCAAGCCGGCACGGAGATAGGTCGTACCGATGGCGTTGGCTTCTTCGACGACCATTTGCCGCCGGGCGTCAAAACGCGACGCCGCAAGGCCGAACGTGAACGCCAGGATCAAGCCCAACAGCCCCAGCGCGGCCGCCACGATGGCTCCAACCGGGGCTTCCAGCTCGTCCGGCGAGCGGCGCCGCCGGGCCTTACCGACACGATAGCCGATTTCAATGGCAATCAAGACGATGGCAACCGTAACCCCGAATACGCCCCACAGGGGAAGCCAATCAAGCGATGTGGCAATGGACATGGGGCACCTCGCTCGCCCAGCGGGAGAACGGACCGCACCGGGCCTGACCACAGTACGGACGTTTATCTGGCTGGCATCGGGCTCACCTGCGCTTGGTTAACTGAACGCCGGCTGGGGAACCTCCGTGGGAGCGGTCGCCGGCGGAGTCTCCGGTTCGAAGTACACCGTCTTGCCTCGCTGCAGTACTTTTTCGGGGGTGAGCGTGGCAAACAAGTGCATCAGCCGGGCAATAACGCCGGTCCAGCCGGTCTGATGGCTGGCACCCAGGCCGGCCCCGTTGTCGCCATGGAAGTACTCGTAGAACAGGACGAGGTCGCGCCAATGCGGATCTTCCTGGAACTTGCGGGTGCCGCCGTAGACGGGCCGCCAGCCGCGCTCGTCCTTGAGGAAGATGCTCGCCAGCCGCCGCGAAATCTCCTCGGCAACCTGGTACAGATTCATCTGCCGGCCCGAGCCGGTGGGGGATTCGACGGTAAAGTCGTTGCCGAAGTAGGCGTAGTATTGCAGCAGCGCGCGGATGATCAGGGCGTTCACAGGCACCCAGATTGGGCCACGCCAGTTTGAGTTGCCACCGAACATGCCGGTATCGGACTCGGCCGGCAAATACGAAACGCGGAATTCCTGCCCCCCAGCATAAAAGACATAGGGATGGTCGGCATGGTAGCGCGACAACGATCGAATGCCGAATGGGCTGAGAAATTCGTTCTCGTCGAGCATGGTTGCCAGCACGCGGCGTAGCTTGGTCTCGTCGAGGATGGAAGCCAGACGGCGGCCGGCGACACCTGTCTTGTATGGATCATGGATGGCTGCCCGAATTTCAGGCCGGGAATCCAGAAAGGCGAAGAATCGCTCGCTAATTTCCGGGTACTTCGCCATCGCGGCGCCATCGAACGTGGTGGCCGCACACAGCGGTAACAGGCCCACCATAGAGCGGACCTTGAGCCGCTGCGCTTGGCCGTTAGGCAGGCGTAAGACGTCGTAGAAGAACCCGTCTTCCTCGTCCCACATCGACGTGTCGCCGCCCATGTGCGTCATCGACGATGCAATCCAGAGAAAGTGCTCGACGAATTTGACGGCCATGTCGATGTATTCGGGATCGGTCATCGCCAATTCGACGGCCATCTCCAGCATGTTCTGGCAGAAGAGGGCCATCCAGGCCGTGCCGTCGGCCTGCTCCAGGCAACCGCCGGTGGGCAAGGGAGCGCTGCGATCAAACACGCCGATGTTGTCGAGGCCCAGGAAACCGCCTTCGAAGATATTGCGTCCCGAGCGGTCCTTGCGATTCACCCACCAGGTAAAGTTGAGCAGCAGCTTCTGAAAGCTGCTCTTGAGCCATTCTCGGTCGCCTTCGCCCTTGAACCCGTGTTCCAGCCGGTAGGTGAAGATCGTCGACCAGGCATGAACCGGCGGATTGACGTCGCCAAAGTTCCATTCGTAGGCCGGAATCTGCCCGTTAGGGTGCATGTATCGCTCACGCAGCATCAGTTTCAGTTGCTGCTTGGCGAACTCCGGATCGACGAGCGTCAGCGCCACGACATGAAAGGCAAGGTCCCAGGCCGCGTACCAAGGGTATTCCCACTTATCCGGCATGGAGATGACATCGCCGTTGTACATGTGGTGCCAATGGTCGTTCCGTGGCGCGGTCTTGCGGGAAGCCTTGAACGGGTCGCAACCTCGTTCTTCCAGCCACTTATCCACGTCGTAGTTGTAGAACTGCTTGCTCCAGAGCATCCCGGCCAGAGCCTGACGCATGACGTTGGCCTGGTCGGCATTCAGCGACTGCGGGATGACCGTCGCGTAATACTCGTCGGCCTCGTCCTGGCGGATCTGTAACGTGCTGTCGAACTGGGAAAAAGGATCCTTCACCTGTCCGTTTGCGGGGCCGGAAGTCTCAGCGTTAGCGTCACTGAAACGTAGCCGAACCACCTCACTTTGCCCTGCATTGACGGTCAGCCGATAATGGGCTGCGACCTTGGTCCCCTTTTGCTCAGGATTCAGAACACATTCCTGGCCGTGGACGATGTAGTTGTTGATGCCGTCCTTGACATAGGGGCTGCGGTTGGGCACTCCAAAAATCCGCTGCGTGTTCGTTTCGTTCTCAGTGAACAACAGCGGCACTTCCCCCTCGCAATACAGGCGGTATTCCCCCAGCTGAGGATCCATAGCCCTGACGACGCTGCAACCGGGGGTGCCAACGGACTGTTGTAACTCTGGCCGCAGGCTGCCGTCCTGCCAGGACCATTGGTTGCGGAACCAGAGCGTCGGTAAGACGTGGAGGTCGGCAGCTGCGGAGCCACGGTTGTGGACGGTGATCTGGACCAGGATGTCTTCTGGTGACTCCTTGGCATACTCGACAAAGACATCGAAGTAGCGATCATGGTCGAACACGCCCGTATCGAGCAATTCGTACTCGAAGTCCTGCCTGCTCCGGCGGCGACTGTTCTCCACCAGAGCCGCATACGGGTAGGCTGCCTGGGGGTACTTGTAGAGGTATTTCATGTACGAGTGGGTCGGCGTGCTGTCCAGGTAGAAGTAA
>Ga0182738_1006655_pt1 | contig 11944 bp, 9 predicted proteins | sample eDN5th30CBELigMG_FD_128876 | JGI IMG/M metagenome (GOLD analysis project Ga0182738, IMG submission 128876) | Enriched Miracle-Growth compost microbial communities from Emeryville, California, USA - eDNA 5th pass 30_C BE-Lig MG (version 2)... ...
CGTGACGGACATCGCCGACGCGATGATCCTGTCGCGCCTCTTCGGCGAGCTTTTCCAGCGCGGCTGCATCCTGGTCGCGACGTCCAACGTCGAGCCGGACGATCTCTACAGGGACGGCCTCAACCGCGGCCTGTTCCTGCCCTTCGTCGGCCTCCTGAAGAAGCATGTCGAGATCGTGCCGCTGGATTCGCTGACGGACTACCGGCTGGAGAAGGACAGCGGCCTGCCGGTCTTCCGCCATCCGCTCGGGCCCGAGGCCGACAGGGCCATGGATGCGGCCTGGAAGCGCGCGACGGCGGGCCGGGATGTGGCAGCCGCGACGATCGCCTTCCGCGGGCGCGCCATCGCGGTGCCGCAGGCGGCGGGCCGCGCGGCGCGCTTCTCCTTCACCGACCTTTGCGAAAAGCCGCTCGGGGCCGCCGACTATCTCGAAATCCTTGCGCATTACGATACGCTCTTCGTCGACCACATTCCCCTGCTCGGGGCGGAGAAGCGTAACGAGACGAAGCGCTTCATCAACCTCGTCGACACGATCTACGATCATCGGGCGCGGCTCTTCGCCTCCGCCGCCGCGGCGCCCGAAGACCTGCTCGTCACCCGCAAGGGGACCGAGGGCTTCGAGTTCGACCGCACGATCTCCCGCCTCATCGAGATCCGCAGCACGGAATATCTTGCCGATCACCGGGCCCGCTACGGCGAAAATATGTCGGCTGCATGACATAAATTCTTACGTTTACGTAAGAATTTATGCATCTAACCGATTGAAAATTCTCATTCGAAAAGTATGTGTTGAATTTTTAACCCCAGAGGCGTAATCCCTTGCGCCGAAAGGTCCCGCAATTGCGACATTGGGGACCGTTGATCGGAGCAAGAGGAAGCTTTCATGGCCCGCAAGAAGATCGCACTTATTGGTTCTGGCATGATCGGTGGCACGCTGGCGCATCTGGCCGGCCTCAAGGAGCTGGGCGACATCGTCCTCTTCGACATCGCCGACGGCGTTCCGCAGGGCAAGGGCCTCGACATCGCCCAGTCCTCACCGGTCGAAGGCTTCAACGCCTCGCTGACGGGTGCGAGCGACTACGCCGCCATCGAGGGCGCGGACGTCTGCATCGTGACGGCCGGTGTCGCCCGCAAGCCGGGCATGAGCCGCGACGATCTTCTCGGCATCAATCTCAAGGTCATGGAACAAGTCGGCGCCGGCATCAAGAAATATGCCCCGAACGCCTTCGTCATCTGCATCACCAACCCGCTCGACGCGATGGTCTGGGCGCTGCAGAAGTTCTCGGGCCTGCCGAAGAACATGGTCGTCGGCATGGCCGGCGTGCTGGACTCGGCCCGCTTCCGCCTCTTCCTCTCCGAAGAATTCAAGGTCTCCGTGCAGGACGTCACCGCCTTCGTTCTCGGCGGCCACGGCGACACGATGGTGCCGCTCGCCCGTTACTCGACCGTCGCCGGCATCCCGCTGACCGACCTCGTCAAGATGGGCTGGGTCACCAAGGAGCGCCTCGAAGAGATCATCCAGCGCACCCGTGACGGCGGCGCGGAGATCGTCGGCCTGCTCAAGACCGGCTCGGCATACTACGCCCCGGCCGCCTCCGCCATCGAGATGGCCGAGTCCTACCTCAAGGACAAGAAGCGCGTGCTGCCCTGCGCCGCGCATCTTTCCGGCCAGTACGGCGTCAAGGACATGTATGTCGGCGTTCCGACGGTCATCGGCGCCGGCGGCGTCGAGCGCATCGTCGAGATCGACCTCAACAAGGCCGAGCAGGAAGCCTTCGACAAGTCGGTCGGCGCCGTCGCCGGTCTTTGCGAAGCCTGCATCAACATCGCGCCCGCGCTGAAGTAATCCCGGTTCTTTCGTTTCACGCAATTCCGGACGCAAACCGCTTCACACTTTTGCTGGAATTGCTCAGACAGGATTTTCTCATGAACATTCACGAATACCAGGCCAAGGCTCTGCTCAAGAGCTACGGCGCGCCGGTCGCGGAAGGCGTGGCCATCTTCTCCGCCGACGAGGCGGAGGCCGCTGCAAAGTCGCTTCCCGGCCCGCTCTACGTGGTCAAGAGCCAGATCCATGCCGGCGGCCGCGGCAAGGGCAAGTTCAAGGAGCTCGGCCCTGACGCCAAGGGTGGCGTGCGCCTCTCCAAGAGCGTCGAGGAAGTCGTCGCCAATGCCAAGGAAATGCTCGGCAACACGCTCGTCACCGCGCAGACCGGCCCGGCCGGCAAGCAGGTGAACCGCCTCTACATCGAGGACGGCGCCGACATCGACCGCGAACTCTACCTCTCGCTGCTCGTCGACCGCTCCGTCGGCCAGGTCGCCTTCGTCGTCTCGACGGAAGGCGGCATGGACATCGAGGCCGTCGCGCATGACACGCCGGAGAAGATCCTGACGGTCGCCATCGACCCGGAAGCCGGCGTCACCGCCGCCGATCTCGCCAAGCTAACCGCCGCCCTCAAGCTCGAAGGCGAAGCCAAGGCCGACGCGGAAAAGCTCTTCCCGATCCTCTACAAGGCCTTCGTCGAGAAGGACATGAGCCTTCTGGAGATCAACCCGCTGATCGTCATGAAGAACGGCCGCATGCGCGTCCTCGACGCCAAGGTCTCCTTCGACGGCAACGCGCTCTTCCGCCATGAGGACATCAAGGCGCTGCGCGACGAGACCGAGGAGGACGCCAAGGAGATCGAGGCCTCCAAGTGGGATCTCGCCTATGTGGCGCTCGACGGCAATATCGGCTGCATGGTCAACGGCGCGGGCCTTGCCATGGCGACGATGGACATCATCAAGCTCTACGGCAAGGAGCCGGCGAACTTCTGCGACGTCGGCGGCGGCGCCGGCAAGGAGAAGGTGGCGGCGGCCTTCAAGATCATCACGGCCGACCCGAAGGTCGAGGGCATCCTCGTCAACATCTTCGGCGGCATCATGAAGTGCGACGTCATCGCCGAAGGCGTGGTGGCGGCCGTGCAGGAAGTGGGCCTCAAGGTTCCGCTGGTCGTTCGTCTCGAAGGCACGAATGTCGAGCTTGGCAAGAAGATCCTGAACGAATCGGGCCTGGCGATCACCGCCGCCGACGATCTGGACGACGCCGCCAAGAAGATCGTCGCCGCGATCAACGGCTAACTGAAGGACCAGACCTCATGTCGATTCTCGTCAACAAGAACACCAAGGTCCTCGTTCAGGGCCTGACCGGCAAGACCGGCACCTTCCACACCGAACAGGCGCTCGCCTATTACGGCACCAAGATGGTCGGCGGCATCCACCCGAAGAAGGGCGGCGAAACCTGGACCGGCTCCAAGGGCGAAACCCTGCCGATCTTCGCCTCGGTCGCCGAAGGCAAGGAAAAGACCGGCGCGGACGCGTCCGTGATCTACGTTCCGCCGGCCGGCGCCGCGGACGCGATCATCGAGGCGATCGATGCGGAAATCCCGTTCATCACCTGCATCACCGAAGGCATCCCGGTCGCCGACATGGTGCGCGTCAAGGCCCGCCTCGACCGATCCTCCTCGCGCCTGCTCGGCCCGAACTGCCCCGGCATCCTGACGCCGGAAGAATGCAAGATCGGCATCATGCCGGGCTCGATCTTCCGCAAGGGCTCGGTCGGTATCGTCTCGCGCTCCGGCACGCTGACCTATGAGGCCGTGTTCCAGACCTCCAACGAAGGCCTCGGCCAGACGACGGCCGTCGGCATCGGCGGCGACCCGGTCAAGGGCACCGAGTTCATCGACGTCCTGGAGATGTTCCTCGCCGACGACGCCACGACCTCCATCATCATGATCGGCGAGATCGGCGGTTCGGCCGAAGAGGACGCCGCGCAGTTCCTCATCGACGAGGCCAGGAAGGGCCGCAAGAAGCCGATGGCCGGCTTCATCGCGGGCCGTACCGCGCCGAAGGGCCGCACCATGGGCCATGCCGGCGCTGTCGTTTCCGGCGGCAAGGGCGATGCGGAATCCAAGATCGCGGCGATGGAGGCGGCGGGCATCCGCGTTTCGCCTTCGCCCGCGCGCCTCGGCAAGACGCTGGTGGAAGTCCTCAAGGGCTGAAGATACGAAAAGGGTGGGCCGGCTGAAAATGCCGGCCGATCCGTCTCTTCCCGGCGCGATGCGGAAGCGGCGCCGGGCGGCAAACCGGCAAGGCCCGGTCAACACGATCGTTCGGGAGGCGGGCTTTCGCCCGCAAGACACCATGGCACGGCAAGACGCCAACGAACAATTCCTGGCCACGTCCTTCCTCGACGGAGCGAATGCGGCCTATATCGAACAACTCTACGCCCGGTACGAAGCGGACCCCGCTTCCGTCGGCGAGGAATGGCAGGCCTTCTTCAAGGCCCTCGAGGACGAGCCTTCCGACGTCGTGAAGGCTGCCAGGGGCGCCTCGTGGAAGCGCGCGAACTGGCCGATCCACGCCAATGGCGAGCTCGTCTCGGCGCTCGACGGCAACTGGGGCGTCGTCGAACGGGTGCTTGAGAAGAAGGTGCAGGCGAAGGCCGAGGCCGTCGCCGCAAAGACCGGCACGCCCGTCGACCAGGCCGGCGTCAACCAGGCGACCCGCGATTCGGTGCGCGCCATCATGATGATCCGCGCCTACCGCGCCCGCGGGCACTTGCACGCCAAGCTCGATCCGCTCGGCATCGCCGCCCCGGTCGAGGACTATCACGAACTCTCGCCCTCGAACTACGGCTTCGAGGAGAAGGATCTCGACCGCAAGATCTTCATCGACAACGTGCTCGGCCTTGAATACGCGACCGTGCGCGAGATGGTGGAAATCCTCGAGCGCACCTATTGCTCGACCATCGGCGTCGAGTTCATGCACATCTCCAACCCGGAAGAGAAGGGCTGGATCCAGGAGCGCATCGAGGGCCCGGACAAGGGCGTCGACTTCACGCCGGAAGGCAAAAAGGCGATCCTGCAGAAGCTGATCGAGGCGGAAGGTTTCGAGCAGTTCATCGACGTCAAGTACAAGGGCACCAAGCGCTTCGGCCTCGACGGCGGCGAGTCGCTGATCCCGGCGCTCGAGCAGATCATCAAGCGCGGCGGCCAGCTCGGGCTCAAGGAAATCGTGCTCGGCATGGCCCACCGCGGCCGCCTCAACGTTCTGACCAACGTGATGGCCAAGCCCCACCGCGCCGTCTTCCACGAGTTCAAGGGCGGCTCCTACGCGCCGGACGACGTGGAAGGCTCGGGCGACGTGAAGTACCACCTCGGCGCCTCCTCGGACCGCGAGTTCGACGGCAACAAGGTGCACCTGTCGCTGACGGCCAATCCCTCGCATCTCGAAATCGTCAACCCGGTCGTCATGGGCAAGGCCCGCGCCAAGCAGGACCAGATGGCGACCGTCTTCGAGGGCGACATCATCCCGCTGCGCGAGCGCGTCAAGGTCATGCCGCTCCTCCTGCACGGCGATGCGGCCTTCGCGGGCCAGGGCGTCGTTGCCGAGATCCTCGGCCTTTCGGGCCTGCGCGGCCACCGCGTCGCCGGCACGGTGCACGTCATCATCAACAACCAGATCGGCTTCACCACGAACCCGGCCTTCTCGCGCTCCTCGCCCTATCCGTCGGATGTGGCCAAGATGATCGAGGCGCCGATCTTCCATGTGAACGGCGACGATCCGGAGGCGGTGACCTATGCCGCCAAGATCGCCACCGAATTCCGCATGAAGTTCCACAAGCCGGTCGTGCTGGATATCTTCTGCTACCGCCGCTTCGGCCATAACGAAGGCGATGAGCCCGCGTTCACGCAGCCGAAGATGTACAAGGCGATCCGCGCCCACAAGACGGTCGTCAACCTCTACGGCGCCCGCCTCATCGCCGAGGGCCTCATCACCGAGGGCGAGTTCGAGAAGATGCGGGCCGACTGGCGCGCCAACCTCGAACAGGAATTCGAGGCCGGCCAGTCCTACAAGCCGAACAAGGCCGACTGGCTGGACGGCGCATGGTCGGGCCTTCGCGCCGCCGACAACCAGGACGAACAGCGCCGCGGCCGCACCTCCGTGCCGATGAAGCAGCTCAAGGAGATCGGCCGCAAGATCGCGACCATTCCGGAAGGCTTCCATGCCCACAAGACCATCCAGCGGTTCATGGACAACCGCATGCAGATGATCGAGACGGGCGAGGGCATCGACTGGGCGATGGGCGAGGCGCTCGCCTTCGGCACGCTCTGCGTCGAGGGCACGAAGATCCGCCTCTCCGGCCAGGATTGCGAACGCGGCACCTTCTCGCAGCGCCATACGGTTCTCTACGACCAGGAGACCGAGGAACGCTACATCCCGCTCGCCAACCTCTCGCCGACGCAGGCGCGCTACGAGGTCATCAACTCGATGCTCTCGGAAGAAGCCGTGCTCGGCTTCGAATACGGCTATTCGCTCGCCCGTCCGAACGCGCTGACCCTCTGGGAAGCCCAGTTCGGCGACTTCGCCAACGGTGCGCAGGTCGTCTTCGACCAGTTCATCTCCTCGGGCGAGCGCAAGTGGCTGCGCATGTCGGGCCTCGTCTGCCTCCTGCCGCACGGCTATGAAGGGCAGGGGCCGGAGCATTCCTCCGCGCGCCTCGAACGCTTCCTCCAGCTCTGCGCGGAAGACAACATGCAGGTCGCCAACGTCACGACGCCGGCGAACTACTTCCACATCCTGCGCCGCCAGGTGAAGCGCGACTTCCGCAAGCCGCTGATCATGATGACGCCGAAGTCGCTGCTGCGCCACAAGCGGGCGATCTCGTCGCTGTCGGAAATGGCCGGCGAGAGCTCGTTCCACCGCCTGCTGTGGGACGATGCGGAGGTCATCAAGGACGGCCCGATCAAGCTGCAGAAGGACGCCAAGATCCGCCGCGTCGTCATGTGCTCGGGCAAGGTCTACTACGACCTTCTGGAAGAGCGCGAGAAGCGCGGCATCGACGACGTCTACCTCCTGCGCCTGGAACAGCTCTATCCGTTCCCGGCCAAGGCGCTGATCAACGAGCTGTCGCGCTTCCGCAACGCCGAGATGGTCTGGTGCCAGGAAGAGCCCAAGAACATGGGCGCCTGGTCCTTCATCGACCCCTATCTCGAATGGGTGCTGGCGCATATCGACGCCAAGTACCAGCGCGTGCGCTACACCGGCCGTCCGGCCGCCGCCTCGCCGGCGACGGGCCTGATGTCCAAGCACCTCTCGCAGCTTGCCGCCTTCCTCGAGGACGCGCTGGGCGGTTGATCCGCCCGGCCCCATTTCTTCCCACGCAAAGACACGAACGAACGGAACTCAACTCATGGCTACCGAAATCCGCGTCCCGACCTTGGGCGAATCCGTCAGCGAAGCGACCGTCGGCACCTGGTTCAAGAAGGTCGGCGACACCGTGAAGGCCGACGAGCCGCTCTGTGAGCTCGAAACCGACAAGGTGACGATCGAAGTGCCGGCCCCGGCCTCCGGCGTCCTGTCGGAAATCACCGCCGCCGCCGGCGAGACGGTCGAACCGGGCGGCCTGCTCGGCCAGATCGCGGAAGGCGCGTCCGCCGGCGCCGCCGCTCCGGCCGCTGCCGCGAAGGCCGAAAAGCCCGCTGCCGCGCCTGCCGCCGAAGCCAAGCCCGCCGCTGCCGGCGCCTCTTCCATGCCGCCGGCCCCGGCCGCCGCCAAGCTGCTCGCTGAAAACAACCTGTCGGCCGGCGACGTCGACGGTTCCGGCAAGCGCGGGCAGGTGCTGAAGGGTGACGTCATCGCCGCCGTCGCCAAGGGCATCACGGCTGCATCCGCTGCCGCAGAGCCGGCCAAGGCCGCCGCCCGCCCGGCCTCCTCGCAGGCCGATGCGCCGCGCGAGGAACGCGTGAAGATGACGCGCCTGCGCCAGACGATCGCCAAGCGCCTCAAGGACGCGCAGAACACCGCCGCCATGCTGACCACCTACAACGAGGTGGACATGTCGGCCGTGATGGACCTGCGCGCCCGCTACAAGGACCTCTTCGAGAAGAAGCACGGCGTCAAGCTCGGCTTCATGGGCTTCTTCACCAAGGCCGTCACGCACGCGCTGAAGGAGATCCCGGCCGTCAACGCCGAGATCGACGGCACCGACATCGTCTACAAGAACTATTGCCACATCGGCGTCGCGGTCGGCACGGACAAGGGCCTCGTCGTTCCGGTCGTTCGCGATGCCGACCAGATGTCGATCGCCGAAATCGAGAAGGATATCGGCCGCCTCGGCAAGCTGGCGCGTGACGGCGCGCTGTCCATGGCCGACATGCAGGGCGGCACGTTCACCATCTCGAACGGCGGCGTCTACGGCTCGCTTATGTCCTCGCCGATCCTCAACGCGCCGCAGTCGGGCATCCTCGGCATGCACAAGATCCAGGAGCGCCCGGTCGTCGTCGGCGGGCAGATCGTCATCCGCCCGATGATGTATCTGGCGCTGTCCTACGACCACCGCATGGTGGACGGCAAGGAAGCCGTGACCTTCCTCGTCCGCGTCAAGGAAAGCCTTGAAGATCCGGAACGCCTCGTTCTCGATCTCTAAGAGGAGACCGCCATGGACGCAGCACCCGCACCTTTCCTGCTTGCGCTCGTCGGCTGGAGCGTCGTGCTGCTCTTCGTCCATGTCATGCTGCAGGGCATGGCTGCGACACGCGAACTCGGATCGGCATGGAATGCCGGTCCGCGGGACGACGGGCGGCGCCCGCAGGGTGTCCTTGCCGGCCGCGCCGCGCGGGCGTCCGCGAATTTCCGCGAGACCTATCCCGCCTTCGTCGCGCTGGCGCTCGCCCTCGTCCTTGCCGGCAGGGCGGAGGGCCTCGGGGCCATCGGTGCCGGGGTCTGGCTTGCCTGCCGCATCGTCTATATCCCGCTCTATCTTGCCGGCATCCCCTATATCCGCTCCGTCGTCTGGCTGGGTTCGGCCATCGGCCTTGCGGTGATGTTCGTCGCCCTCGTGTTCTGATCGTGCGCCGCGCGGGCGCGGCGGGAGGAAACATGCATCCCTATCTCTTCGAACTGGCTTCCCTGATGGCGATCTTCGCCTTCGCCATCGTCTCGCCCGGCGCGGACCTTGCCATGGTGATGCGCCAGTCGCTGGTGCAGGGCCGGCGGGCGGCCATCATCACCTCCTTCGGCGTCGGCACCTCGCTGATGTTCCACGTCACCTACACGATCCTCGGCCTCGGCCTCATCATTTCCCAGTCGATCTACCTCTTCAACATCGTGAAATGGTGCGGCGTCGCCTACCTCGTCTATATCGGCATCAAGGCGCTGCGCGCCGGCAAGACCGACCTTTCCCTCGAAGCGGTGAAGGGCAATGAGGACGGCAAGGGCGAGCAGTCGGCCCTGCGGGCCTTCGGCCTCGGCTTCCTCGCCAATGCGCTGAACCCCAAGGCGGTCTTCTTCTTCCTGTCGATCTTCTCGACGGTCGTCAGCGCCGGAACGCCCATCGCCGTCAAGTTCGGCTACGGCCTCGTCATGGCAACCTGCCTCATCGCCTGGTTCGTCGGCGTCTCGCTGTTCATGACGACGCCGAAGATGCGGGCCGCCTTCTCGCGCATGAGCCAGTGGATCGACCGGACGAGCGGCCTCGTCTTCATCGTGCTCGGCATCAAGCTCGCCACGGAAAAGGCCCACTGAGCGATGCGCCTCGCCCTCGTCCTTGCCGGATTGCTTGCCGCCGGAGCCGCGTCTGCGGCCGAGTGCCGGCAGGACCGCGCGGTCTATGTGGACCGTGACGGGGGCTATGAGCTGACCTTCGAGCCCGTCGGCTCCGAGGCGGCGGCGGTGAGCCATCATTTCAAGATGAAGGTGCTTTCCGGCGGCACGGTGCTGGACGGCATCGTCATGCCGGGCGATCCGGCGCGCTCCAACGGCATGGTCATGCACGATTGCCCGGAGGGCGACGTCACCGGCGAGGACATCGCCGCCTGCACCGTCTGGGAGGGCGTCATCTACGCGCTCGGCGGGGCAGGCGATGCGGATCTCCTGCCCGAGGAGAGCGCCACGGCCGCCGAAACCCTGCTGCTTGCCGGCTTCGGCCCGTCGCTGCGCTATTCCGCGCTGTGGGATGCGGGCAAGGCGCGCGCGGTTCCCTCGGATGTCTTCAAACGGAAAGGATGTTCGGCATGAGCGAAGCACCCGTTCTTCTCGTCACCGGCGGCAGCCGCGGCATCGGCGCGAGCGTCTGCCGGCTGGCGGGTGCGGCCGGCTGGCAGGTCGCGGTGAACTATGTGTCCAACCTCGATGCCGCGGAGGCCGTCGTCGCCGATATCCGCGCGCTCGGCGGTTCGGCGGTCGCCGTTCAGGGCGATGTCGGCACCGAGCTTGGCCTCGCCTCGATCTTCTCGGCCGTCGACGGCACGTTCGGCCGGCTCGACGGCCTCGTCAACAATGCCGGCATCGTGGCAATGCCGCAGCGCGTCGACGAGATGTCCGCCGAACGGCTGGAGCGCATGTTCGCCGTCAATGTCATGGGCTCGATCCGCTGTGCGCAGGAGGCGGTGCGCCGCATGTCGACCCGCCACGGCGGACGGGGCGGTGCCATCGTCAATCTCTCATCGATGGCGGCGCTCCTCGGTGCCGCCGGCCAGTATGTCGATTATGCCGCGAGCAAGGGGGCCATCGAGAGCTTCACGATCGGCCTTGCCCGCGAGGTTGTGGCGGAAGGCATCCGCGTGAACCTCGTGCGCCCCGGCATCATCGACACCGACATTCACGCTTCCGGCGGCCTGCCGGACCGGGCACGCGAGATGACCGCGCTCATCCCGATGCAGCGGCCGGGCACGGCCGACGAAGTCGCCCAATCCATTCTCTATCTTCTCTCCGATGCGGCATCCTATGTGACGGGTGCCGCCCTCAACGTCAGCGGCGGCCGCTAGGCGCCCGCGCAGGAAGGACTTGTCATGGCATATGATCTCATCGTTATCGGTTCGGGCCCCGGCGGCTATGTCTGCGCCATCAAGGCTGCCCAGCTCGGCCTGAAGGTCGCGGTCGTCGAAAAGCGCGCCACCTACGGCGGCACCTGCCTCAATGTCGGCTGCATCCCCTCCAAGGCGCTGCTGCATGCCTCCGAGACCTACAGCCACGCCGCCCACGGCATGGAGGCGCTCGGCATCGAGGGCGTGAAGCCCACGCTGAACCTGCCGAAGATGATGGCGCACAAGGATGCGACGGTGAAGTCGAATGTCGACGGCGTCGCCTTCCTCTTCAAGAAGAACAAGATCGACGGCATCCAGGGCACCGGCAAGGTGCTCGGCGCCGGGAAGGTCTCCGTCACCAGCGACAAGGGCGAGGAACAGGTCCTCGAGACCAAGGCCATCGTCATCGCCACGGGCTCGGACGTCGCCGGCATTCCGGGTGTTCCGGTCGAGATCGACGAGAAGGTCATCGTCTCCTCGACGGGCGGCATCGCGCTCGACAAGGTGCCGGGCCATCTGGTCGTCGTCGGCGGCGGCGTGATCGGCCTGGAGCTCGGCTCGGTCTGGGCGCGCCTCGGCGCCAAGGTCACGGTCGTCGAATATCTCGATGCCATCCTCGGCGGCATGGACGGCGAGGTCTCCAAGCAGTTCCAGCGCATGCTCGCCAAGCAGGGCATGGACTTCAAGCTCGGCGCCAAGGTGACGGGCGTGGAAAAGTCCGGCTCGGGCGCCAAGGTGACCTTCGAGCCCGTCAAGGGCGGCGAGGCCACCACCATCGACGCCGACGTCGTGCTGATCGCGACGGGCCGCAAGCCCTATACCGAAGGCCTCGGCCTCAAGGAAGCGGGCGTCGCGCTCGACAATCGAGGCCGCGTCGAGATCGACAACCATTTCCAGACCAGCGTTCCCGGCATCTACGCCATCGGCGACGTGGTGCGCGGCCCGATGCTCGCCCACAAGGCCGAGGACGAGGGTGTCGCCGTCGCCGAGATCCTCGCCGGCCAGGCCGGCCATGTGAACTATGACGTCATCCCGGGCGTCGTCTACACCCAGCCGGAAGTCGCCTCCGTCGGCAAGACGGAAGAGGAGCTGAAGGC
>Ga0182738_1006656_pt1 | contig 11944 bp, 10 predicted proteins | sample eDN5th30CBELigMG_FD_128876 | JGI IMG/M metagenome (GOLD analysis project Ga0182738, IMG submission 128876) | Enriched Miracle-Growth compost microbial communities from Emeryville, California, USA - eDNA 5th pass 30_C BE-Lig MG (version 2)... ...
CTCGGTCAGCGCGGTGCCGAGCGGGGCCACGGCATTGTCGAACCCGGCCTGCGCCAGCGCAATCACGTCCATATAGCCCTCGACCGCGATCACCGTACCCTCACGGCCCATGCCCTTGCGGGCGCGGACGAAATTGTAGAGCACGTTGCCCTTGTGGAAGAGCTCGGTATCGGGCGAATTCATATACTTGGCCATCGCGTCGGCAGACAGAGCCCGCCCGCCGAAGGCGATTACCTTGCCGCGCGCATCCTCGATCGGAAACATCACGCGGTCGCGGAACCAGTCATAGGAAACGGGAATGTCCGGCCCGTGCCGCACCAGGCCGCACGCCTCGATCTGCGCCTTCTCCACCCCTTTGGAGGCAAGATATTCCTTCAGCGCATTGCGGCTGTCGGGTGCATAGCCCAGACGGAATCTCTGCTGCGTCACCGACGTCAGCCCGCGGTCGCGCAGATAGGCGCGCGCCTTGGCGCCAGCGGCCGACTGCAATTGCTCCTCGAAGAATCTCGCCGCCATCTCCATGACGTCATGCAGTGAGGCGCGCTCGCGCTCGCGCCGTTCCTCCGCCTCGTCGCGTGCCGGCATGGGCAAGCCGGCCATATCCGCGATGCGTTCCACCGCTTCGGGAAAACTCATGCCGTCGAGTTCGGTCAGGAAACGGAAATGATCGCCCGAAACGCCGCAACCGAAGCAGTGGTAGCGACCCTTGCGGTCCTCGCAATGGAAACTCGGCGTCTTCTCGCCGTGGAAGGGGCAGCAGGCCCAGAAATCGCCGCGCGAAGCGTTGGTCTTGCGGCGATCCCACACGACACGCTGGCCGATAACTGCCGAAATCGGCACCCGGTCGCGTATCTCGTCAAGGAAGGAAGGCTGGAAGCGCATGGAAGTGGCTCACTTTCCGCCCCATATAACCATGACTGCCCCGCGATACGACTCCCGGATTGAACAATGCCCGCTTTTCACAAGCAGGCGCTTCATTTCCGACGCTTTGCGACGCCATTGACCATGCACCGCGATTGGACGAAAAATATTATCCGGCTAATCTAAACGCAGACAGAGCCATGATCCTGATTCGCACCGTAACCGGCCACCTGAAACGCCAGTTCATCATGGCGGCGACGGCGCCTGCCCAAAAGGTGGCGGCATGAGCGGATCGGTCGTGCTGCTGCATCTGGCCGGCGCAGTCGCGCTGATGCTTTATGCCACGCGCATGGTGCGCACCGGCGTGGAGCGCGCCTATGGCGACCTGCTGCGCCAGAAGCTCCGCTCCACCATGCGCAACCCCTTCATGGCGGTCATCGTCGGCACTGCGCTGGCGATCGCACTGCAAAGCTCGACGGCGGTGACGCTGCTGGTGGGGTCTTTTGCGGGCGCCGGCATCGTCAGCGGGATGGCCGGGCAGCTTGCCGTACGCGGGGCCGAAATCGGCTCGGCGCTTGTGGTCAAGATCCTGTCTTTCGACCTCACCCTGCTGGTGCCGATCTGTATCGCCGGCGGCACCGCGATATTCCTTGCCACCGAGCGGCGCACATGGCGCCAGTTCGGCCGTATCCTCGTCGGCATCGGGCTGCTGCTGCTTTCGCTTGAAATGATCGGGCAGGCGTCCGAACCCTTGCGCGACAGCAAGCTTCTGCCTGTCATCATCGACTATTTCTCCGGGGATCCGGTGACCGCTTATCTACTTGCGGCGCTGATAACCTGGCTGTTCCATTCCAGCATCGCCGGCGTGCTTCTGGTGGTCCAGCTTGCGGGGCGCGGCCTGATCCCGCCGGAACTCGGCATCGTGCTGGTGCTGGGCGTCAATCTCGGCAGCTCGATCATTGCGCCACTGCTGACGCGCGGGGCCGAGCCGGAAGTGCGCGTGGTGCCGGTCGGCAACCTCCTCATGCGCGGCCTCGGCTCGTTGGTGATGCTGGCGGCTTTCCTGACCTTCAAGCCCTCGCCTGCGTTCATTGGCGCGACCAGCACCGACCAGACCATCAATGCGCACATCCTGTTCAACGTCATCGTGCTGGTCGCCGGCATTCCCTGCTCGCCTCTGGTCTATCGCGCCTCGCAGGCTCTTGTCGCGCTGGGGACTTCGGCCAAGCCGGCGGAATCGCTCGCCATGGTCGAACTCAGCGCGCTCAACCAGGCCGACCTGGGCACGCCGAGCCTGGCACTTGCCAACGCGACGCGCGAAACCGTGCGTGTGTGCGAAACCGTCGAGATCATGCTCAAGCGCATCATCGAGCTTTACGAGAGCGCCAACACCGACAAGGTCACGGCGCTTGCCGCGCTCGACGACCGCGTCGACGACAAGACAGCCGCGATAAAGCTCTATCTGGCCAAGGCCACCATCCAGCAGATGACCGAGGATGAAGCACTGCGCTGCCAGGAACTGCTCGGCGCCTGCGTCAGGCTAGAGCAGGTCGGCGACATCATCGTGCGCAACATGCTGGTGCATGTGCAAAAGAAGATGCAGCGCGGGCTGGAATTCACGCCCGAGGGCTGGCGGGAGCTTTCCACCTTCCATGCCACGGTGCTGGCCAATGCGCGGCTCGCCTTCAACGTGCTGATCTCGCGCGATCCGGATTCGGCGCGCCAGCTCGTGGTGGAGAAGGACCGGCTGCGCGATTTCGAGAAGGAAACCAGCCATTCGCACTTTGCGCGCCTGCGCGAGGGCGCAGAGCGCAGCGTCGAAACCAGCGCCATCCACCTCGACACCATCCGCGACCTCAAGCAGATCAACTCCCTGCTGACCTCCATGGTCTATCCGGTGCTGGAGGAACAGGGGCTGCTGCAGAAGACCCGGCTGAAGGCGAGCTGACGCGGCGCGCGCTGTTCGGCGTCGCCCCTATAAATCCACCCGGAAACGCAGGCTCTCGGCCCCTCCATAGGCCGCGTCTTCCAAAAACCGCTCTAAAAGCATGCCGCCATTGGCAAGGATCACCTTGTGGGAGGCAACGTTGTCAGGCTGGGCGGTGATCTCGACATAATCGAGCCCCCTCGCCCGCGCTTCGTCCAGCATCAGCGCGAGCGCGCGGGTGGCGTAGCCGCGGCCGCGCTTCCACGGCACGATCGCATAGCCGATATGCCCCAGCACATGGGACGGCAGCGCCGACGTGCCCTCCTGCCAGCGAAAACCGATGGAGCCGGCCACTTCACCGTCCCAGATGAAGCGTCGATAGCCCGGCAGACGCGGCACCGTGGTGCCATCCGGAAGAGTGAGCGCAGGCCCCTTGGCTTCGGGATCGTCGAGGCTTTCGACAAAGGCAAGCGGATCGGCCGCAATCGCCGCAAGATGCTCGCGCGCCGTCACCTCCGGCTGCACATTGTCCGGCGACCAGCCGCGCTGAAGTGCATCCACATAGGACGGCAGATGTTCGAGCGCGGGTTTTACCAGCTCTATCGTCATGGCTTGTCCATTGGCCGCCCATACGGCAGGCAGCTATTGCAGCGACGCCTTGACGAGCGCGCTGGCCCTGGTGAAATCCATCTGGCCGGTGTAGCGCTCCTTGAGCAGGGCCATCACCCGGCCCATGTCGCGCAGGCCCGCCGCGCCGGTTTCGGCGATCGCATCGGTCACGGCCTTTCTCACCGCGTCCTCGTCCATCTGCCTGGGCAGGAATTCGCGGATGATCTCGATTTCATCACGCTCCTGCTGGGCAAGCTCCAGCCGGTTGCCGTCTTCGAACGCCTTGGCCGATTCCTCGCGCTGCTTCACCATCTTGGCGAGAATCTGCAGGATGTCGTCATCGTTGACCGGGTCCTTGCCAGTGCCGCGATTGGAAATGTCGCGATCCTGGATGGCGGCGTTGACCAGCCGCAATGTCGAGATACGCAGCTTGTCCTGCGCCTTGAGCGCGTTTTTCAAAGCTTGGGCGATGGTCTCGCGCATGGCGTCAACTCCTGGGAACCGCGAGACAATAGATCACGATCCCCCTGGCCAGGAAAGATGTGTCCGCGTGCGCCCCGCGCAAAATTTCAATGACTTCCCGTTTCCAGACGGGACACCCGTCTAGGGGATTCGCGCCGAAAGTGGAATTCGGTTTTTCGGTTTACTCGATACTCAACCGGAGACCCGGTCGATGCGAAAGCAAATGTCTGCTTGCTCATATTGCGCTGCAAAATATTTCTTTGCAGCCACTCGCCCTAACATTGACCCTGTGCGGCCCTTCGCCTATTGTCCGTGCCTTGCATGGACTTGTTTATGGGTATGCACGGGGATTTTGCGCGAATGCGCTGCACCCCGTGTTTTGTGCTGCGCGCTCGCCTTCGGATAGATCCGCCTGGCAACAGCCGCATGCCGCCCGCCCGCTGACGAAGCCTGCCGCAACAAGATAGCAGATGGAGTAGCCGAGATGGCCACCAATACCGCCCCCTGGGCAACCGAAGTGCCGACCGCAATGCTGGTTCTGGCCGACGGGACGGTCATCGAGGGCCGCGGCCTCGGCGCCACCGGCAGCGCGGTCGGCGAAGTGTGCTTCAACACCGCTCTGACCGGCTATCAGGAAATCCTCACCGATCCGTCCTATGCCGGTCAGATCATCACCTTCACCTTCCCGCATATCGGCAATATCGGCACCAACGACGAAGACAGCGAAGATCTGAACCCGGCCGCCCGCAATGGCGCGGTCGGCGTGGTGCTCAAGGCCGACGTGACCAACCCGTCAAACTACCGCGCCGCCGGCGACCTCGACCAATGGCTGAAGCGGCGCGGCGTCGTCGCCATCTCGGGCATCGACACGCGCGCCCTCACCGCTCTGATCCGCCAGAAAGGTGCAGCCAACGCCGTTATCGCGCACGCGCCCGATGGCAAGTTCGATCTGGAAGACCTCAAGGCGCGCGCTGCAGCGTGGTCGGGACTGGTCGGTCTCGATCTGGCTGGTGAAGTCACCTCGGGCCAGTCCTCGGTCTGGAAGGAGACCCCTTGGGTTTGGAACGAAGGCTATGGCGAGCAGGACGCGCCGTCCATGCATGTGGTGGCCGTGGATTATGGCGTGAAGCGCAGCATCCTGCGCCTCATTGCCGGCCTGGGCGCCAAGGTCACGGTCGTGCCGGCCAGCACCAGCGCCGAAGACATCCTCGCCATGAAGCCGGACGGCGTTTTCCTATCCAACGGCCCCGGCGATCCGGCTGCCACCGGCGAATATGCCGTGCCGGTGATCCAGGACCTGCTCAAGACCGACCTGCCCATCTTCGGCATCTGCCTCGGCCACCAGATGCTGGCGCTGGCCGTCGGCGGCAAGACCGAGAAGATGCATCAGGGCCACCACGGCGCCAACCATCCGGTGAAGGATCACACGACCGGCAAGGTCGAGATCGTGTCGATGAATCACGGCTTCGCGGTCGACTCCAAATCCCTGCCGGAAGGCGTTGAAGAGACTCACATTTCGTTGTTCGACGGCTCCAATTGTGGCATCGCGATCACCGGACGCCCAGTGTTTTCGGTGCAGCACCACCCCGAGGCCTCGCCCGGCCCGCAGGATTCCCACTATCTGTTCCGCCGCTTCGCCAACCTCATTCGTGCACGCAAGGGTGAGCCGGCGCTGGCCTGAAATCGCTCCGGCCGCTGCCAGAAGTTCTAAAAAAAGCCGCCTCTCGGGGCGGCTTTTTTGTCGGCTCAGGCTTCCGCCCGCTTCCGGGCAGTGCGCTCAAGGCTAACCGTTGAAGGTATCGCAATCCTGCAGCTTGCCGCTCTGGAAGCCGCGATTGAACCAGTTCATGCGCTGCGCCGAGGTACCGTGATTGAAGCTGTCGGGGACGACATAACCCTGCGTGCGCCGCTGCAGCGTATCGTCGCCGATCTGCTTTGCGGCATTGAGCGCCTCTTCGAGGTCGCCCTGCTCAACCAGCCCTTTCTGCGCGGTAAAATGGCCCCAGATGCCGGCAAAGCAGTCGGCCTGCAATTCGACGCGCACCGACATCGCATTGGCGTCGGCTTCGCTCATCGACGGCCGCATCCGGTTGAATTTGGGCAGCACGCCGATGAGGTTCTGCACATGGTGGCCGACCTCGTGCGCCAGCACATAGGCCTGCGCGAAATCGCCAGAAGCACCGAACTGGCGGTCGAGCTGGTTGTAGAAGGACAGGTCGATATAGACCTTGCGGTCTTCCGGGCAATAGAACGGCCCCGCAGCCGACGAGGCATAGCCGCAGCCCGAACGCGTCTGGCCCGAAAACAGCACCAGCGTCGGCTCTTCATATTTCAGGCCATTGGCCTGGAAAATCCCGTTCCAGACGTCTTCGGTCTCCGCCAGGACAGTGGAAACAAACTGCTTCATCTCGTCATTGGACTGAGTGCCTTGCGTGACCTGCCCGCCACCGGGTCCGAGCGAGCCACTCTCGTCGAGGATCGCCAGCGGATCGATACCGCAGGCGCGCAGGACGAAGAACAGCACCACCAGGATGATCAGGCCCGACAGCCCACCGCCGCCGGCCGCGCCACCGATGGGGATGCGAAAGCCCCCGCCCGGCCCCATGCCGCCGCCGAAGCCACCGCCTGCCCCCCGCTCGTCTTCCACGTTCTGACTTTGACGGCGACCTTTCCACAGCATGCGCGCAACCTCGTGCTCGTTCACGATCCGGCCGAAGCGGCCGTTGATATCAAATCGAAATCTATTCCAACGGTTGCATCAAGTCACAGGGTTTTTAGCGCCAGCACAAACCGCTCGCCCTGCACAGCTCTTCAGGCAAAGTTTCAGCGCTGCTTGGTCCCGGCGCTCTTTCCGTCCGAACTTTTGGCGCGTTCTTCGAAGCGCTCCACTCCCTTCTTCATCTCGCTGCCCTTGCGGGCTTCTGTCTTGCGCTCATCGCCGGCAGCCGCCTGCCGCAAGCCCTTTGCCGCTTCCTTGCCCTTCCGCGTCGGTGCTTCCTTCACGCCCATGGTGTCGTTCCTTACCTGCATAGGAACACGCCAACGCGTGACACGACCCCGCGTTCCGCCGAAAAATCTTCGTTCCTCCCCTTGCGCTCACCCTGATGTCGCCCGATTTATATTGCTAATGATTTGCAATAGCGAATAATCCACAAAGCCAGCAGAATGGATATTTCCAGCCAGACCGCCACCAAAACCGAAGATGGATGGCGCCAGCCACGCGGCGAAGCCTCCCTATCTGATGTGCATCGCTCCATAGCGGTCCGAACAAGCGGCCCGACCTGGCGTCGGGCCATCGCTTTTATCGGCCCCGGCTATCTCGTCGCCGTTGGCTATATGGACCCCGGCAACTGGGCCACATCGCTCGCCGGCGGGTCGAAATTCGGCTACACGCTGCTGTTCGTCGCGCTGATTTCCAACATCATGGCGGTGGTGCTGCAGGCGCTGTGCGCACGCCTGGCCATCGGCTCGGGCCGGGACCTCGCCCAGGCATGCCGCGACGCCTACGGCAAGCAGGTTTCCTACGTTCTCTGGTTCCTGGCCGAGATCGCCATCATCGCCACCGACCTTGCCGAAGTCATCGGCACGGCCATCGGCCTCAATCTCATCTTCGGCATTCCGCTGGAAATCGGCGTCGTCATCACCGCGCTGGATGTCTTCCTGATCCTTTATCTGCAGCGGCTCGGCTTCCGCTGGGTGGAAGCCATGATCATCGCACTGCTTGCGGTCATCGCCGCCTGTTTCGCCATCCAGATCGCGCTGGCCGATCCCGACTGGGGCAGCGTCATCCGCGGCTTTGCCCCTACCACCGAGCTTCTGACCAATCCTGATATGCTGTATCTGGCGCTCGGCATCCTCGGCGCGACGGTCATGCCGCACAATCTCTACCTGCATTCGGGCATCGTGCAGACCAGAGACTACGGCCACACCACCCCGGAGAAGCGCGAGGCGCTGAAATTCGCCACGTGGGATTCCACCATCGCGCTGACCTTCGCGCTGATCATCAACGCCTCGATCCTGATCCTCGCCGCCTCCACCTTCCACCGGACCGGCCAGACCAATGTCGAGGATATCGCGCAGGCGCATGCGCTGCTCAGCCCCCTGCTCGGCCTTTCGGTCGCGCCGGTGCTGTTTGGCATCGCGCTGATCTGCTGCGGCATCAATTCCAGCGTCACGGCCACCCTTGCCGGTCAGATCGTCATGGAAGGTTTTCTGCACATGCGGCTGCCGCAATGGCTGCGCCGGCTCATCACCCGCGCCATCGCCATCGTGCCGGCAGCCGCCGTTACCATCTGGTACGGCGAGGCCGGCACGGCGCGCCTGCTCATCCTCAGCCAGGTGGTGCTCAGTCTCCAGCTTTCCTTCGCGGTATTCCCGCTGGTCATCTTCACCGCCAGCAAGACCAAGATGGGGCCGCTGGTGGCGCCGCGCTGGCTCACGGCCTTCGCCATGTTCATCGCCATCGTGATCGCACTGCTGAACCTCAAGCTGATCTACGATTTCCTGCTGAGCTGATCCGGCAGGAAGAGGCCTGACCGAAACCGGTTCTTGCCGGATAAGCCGTGCGAACGAAATAACCGGAGCCGCGCATGTCGGGATCGCCTGCCTGCGCGCGTCCTCGAAACATTGCCGGGCCTGAAGGCGCCCGGCCCATTCGGGAGAGACATCATGAGAAGGATCGTAGCAGCCGTTTTCGTCAGCCTCGACAGCGTCATGCAGGCGCCGGGAGGCCCGCAGGAAGACCCCACCGGGGGCTTCCGCCATGAAGGCTGGGTCGCGCCCCATTTCGACGAAGCATTGTTCGGCGTCATGGGCAAGCTGTTCGAAAAGCCGTTCGACCTGCTTCTGGGACGCCGCACCTACGACATCTTCGCCGCCCACTGGCCCTATGTGAAGGATGATCCGATCGGCCCGATGTTCGATCGCGTGACCAAATACGTCGCCACCCATGATCCCGAAAGCCTCACCTGGCAGAACAGCGAATGGCTGGGCAAGGATGTTCCCGCGGCACTGCGCAAGCTCAGGCAGGACGATGGACCCGACCTGCTCATCCAGGGCTCCAGCGAACTCATTCAGGAACTGCTGGAACACGACCTGATCGACCGCTTCCAGCTTGTCGTCATTCCGGTCATTCTCGGCAACGGCAAGAAGTTGTTCGGCACCGGCGCCATGCCGGCAGCGCTCAAGCTGACCGATAGCCTGGTGACGCCCAAGGGCGTGATCGTCGCGGCCTACGAGCGCGCCGGCGAGGTCGAGACCGGCAATTTCGGGGCGGAACATCCAAGCGAGGCGGAACTGGAACGCCGGCGCGGACTGGCGGAAATGGAGCGACGGCGGAAGTCGGCGTGATCTGAACGCTCGACCTGCGCGCCCGCTGGATCAATTTTCGCAACCGAACCGTTCTTCGCCTTACGGCTTCTGCGACTTGCATTTCCTCGCCCTCACGAAATTGGGGTGTCGAGGGCGAAGCCCGAAATGGAGAGGGATGTTGTCGATCTCACCAGACATTGGAACATCCCAGAGCTCAGCAATGTGGTGGGAAGCAGGTCGGCGGTTTTTGGCATGGAACACAGGTAAGCAGTCGTCCGGCTTATTCGTGAGGTACTGCTTCCTCGGGAGTTGGTCGCTTGTTGGCAACCGCCAAAGCGAGTCCGCCCAAAATCAGGATAACGCCTGCCGCAAATATTGGGCCGAGTTGATCGCCAAAGATTGCCGACGCGGCGGCAATCCCGAAGACTGGCTGAAGATACTGGACGCTCGCCGCGACCCGCGCCGGAACGGTTCGCAGCAGATATAGCCACAGCAGCAGGCCCGCGACCGTCACCATGACGCCGAGATAGACTATTGCCCACATCGCCTGCATCGTGACCTGCACGGGCTCATGCGCCATTTCCCAACCGGCCAGAGGCAGGATCGCGACAAGACCAGCCAAGGCGTTCCATGCGGCTACGGGCAAGGTGCCATATTTCTCGGTAAGTTCAGCGCTCCAGATGTAGTAGAAGGCGATGGCGACTGCCGAAACGAGCATCCAGGCCACGCCGGTGGCTGTTGTTCTCGTCAAGTCGTCAACGCCCGATCCGCTTCCTACCGCCACCAATGCAATTCCGGAGAAGGCCCCAAGCAGGCCGATCCACTGTCGCCCCGCAACGGGCTGTTTGAGGCGGATTGCCGCGAAGATCACGATGAAGATCGGGATCGTCGCCGAGATGATCGTTCCGGCCGATGCCGATGTGCCTCGCACGCCGAAGGATTGTGCGACATTGCCGAGCGTAATGCCCATCACACCGAGCGCGATGATACTTGGGATAGCTTGCCACGGCACGCGAAGCCGGCCCGCCGCCAGGATCATGAACAGAGGGACAGCGACAACGAAACGTATGGCGGTCAGCGTTATCGGCGGGATCGTTTCAAGGCCCAGCTTGGTGATCGGGATCGACAGACCCCACATGATCGCAAGCAATAGCATCGCGCCGATGCTCTTCGCGGACGGCGAGTGAGCAGCGAGAGCGGCAGGAGAGACGACTGCGGCGTCGGTAGCGTTCTGCGTCATGGTCTGCTTCGATTGATGTGATTGGCGAAAGCGTGCATCTGTGTCATCTCTAAGGGCCGCTGAACCCCGCCGACAAACCATTTGTTCTCACATGATACGTGAAGACACATCACGCATAAGAACCTGATGTCCGACCAACTTCCTCCATTGCAAACGCTCCGGGCCTTCGAGGCGACCGGCCGAAGGCTGAGTATGACGCTGGCGGCGGAGGAACTGCACCTGACCCACGGCGCGGTTAGCCGCCAGATCAAGGCGCTGGAGGGCAGCCTGGGGGTTCAGCTTTTCCGCCGCCTGACCCGCAGGATCGAACTGACAGAGGCGGGCTTATCCTTCTTCGGTGCAGTTACCCGCCTGCTTTCCGAACTCGCGCGCGAGGCGGAAAACGTGCGCCGCCGGAACGACGACAATCGCCTTGTCGTGAATTCGGGCGTCTCCTTCGCGAGCAAGTGGCTGACGTCGCGCCTGCACAGGCTGATGGCGCGCTATCCGGATTTCGATGTCCTTCTGGAAGTGGCTGACGCCCCGATTGATTTCGCCGCCGGTCATGTCGATGTCGCCCTGCGCTATGGTGCTGGCCAATATCCCGCGGCGGCGGCCGAGCGCATCATGAACGAGACCGTCTCTCCCGTTTGTACGCCAGACTATCGCGACCGCATGGGCGGGCTTTTGTCTCCGGCCGACCTGGGCGGATGCCAACTTGTCCATGAAATCGGCATGACCACGACGTGGGAACGCTGGTTCTCGACGATGGGACTGCCTTATCCAAAGATGCGAGGTCCGGGCTACACACTCGGGAGCATGTCCATCGAAGCCGCGATTCGAGGGGAAGGCGTGGCGCTTGGGCGGAGCGTGCTGGTCGCCGAAGACATCGTGGCAGGCCGCCTCGTGAGTTTATTCCCGCAAGCCAAGCTGGACGTCGAATGGGGATATGATCTTGTCTACCGGACGGGTAATCAGGACGATCCAAAGGTCCGCGCGTTCAGAAATTGGATAACTGACGAAGTACGGAAGTTCACGATCGAGAGTGCTCTACAATGACCGCATTGGCGCGATGCGATCCTAATAAAAGTGCCTGCTTGGAGGTCGCAAGCAGCTTTCCCACACCAACGGCAACCCAAATCACACCAGCCTCGCCACACGTCCTGCAAGCGTCCAACAGCCGAAGCAGAGCTGCGATTTAGCCCTCTCCCTTGCCCGCATGGCTGCCATGCACAAAGGTCGCAAAGATTCCCGCATTTTCGGGGTTACAAGCGCGGCAGCATTTGCCTATAAGGCGCTCTTAGCCTGACAACAGACTCTGCACCCCCACCGGCCGGGCATTCCCGCGCCGGGGTTTTGCGCAGAGCCAACGACGAATGGACCCCTGCCCATGCCAAAACGCACCGATATCAAATCCATCCTGATCATCGGCGCCGGTCCCATCGTTATCGGACAGGCCTGCGAATTCGACTATTCCGGCACCCAGGCCTGCAAGGCGCTGCGCGAGGAAGGCTACCGCGTCATCCTGGTCAACTCCAACCCGGCCACGATCATGA
>Ga0182738_1006659_pt1 | contig 11939 bp, 8 predicted proteins | sample eDN5th30CBELigMG_FD_128876 | JGI IMG/M metagenome (GOLD analysis project Ga0182738, IMG submission 128876) | Enriched Miracle-Growth compost microbial communities from Emeryville, California, USA - eDNA 5th pass 30_C BE-Lig MG (version 2)... ...
GATTGGCTCAAGAGTCTTTCTGACAATTTTGTTATGGTCAAGGGCCAATATGACAATGTAAGCAAAATATTAATTGACAAGTACTAAATTACTAACAGTCTGAATATCCCGTTAATAAAGTCATCACTATCGGTAAATTCAAAATTGGTGTTGTCCATGGTCATCAAGTTCAATTTCAAGGAATTCTAAACGTTAATTATTGCATAGATTGTCCCTTGGGGTGATGAAGAAGCCCTCGCTGATTACGCTAGAAAGCTTGATGTTGACATTCTTATTAGTGGACACACTCACTCTCAAAAAATCACCAAGCATGCTGGCAAATTTTTCGTCAACCCTGGCTCAGCTACTGGAGCTTACAGCCCTTTGACCACGTAAAATTTTTTAGAGGCATAATTGAACTAATTTTTTGTTTAGTGAAAGCTATCCCAGCTTCGTCATTTTGGAAATTTTGGAAGAAGATATCAGAGCCTTTATCTATCATTATAAAGATGGTGAATTGATCTACGATAAACAAATCCTCACTGAAGTCCCTGCTGAAGAAAATGCTGAAGAAGGTGGATATTAGGAATATAAATAAAAATTTGCTGTAATCTTTATGAGAAGAGTATAGAGTATATCGCGGATCGTATTTATTTATGCATAAAATTGCATAAAATAAAAAATTCTTGCTTTATATCCATATCTATTATATTAAAGAAATAAATTTCCTCCCTCAATCAAAGGAAATTTTAAAAATAATCTCTCACAGTTGATTTATCTTTTGAGACTCTATCTATCTGAAAAAACCTGCTCGAGATATTTCCTCTCTATTTGGTGAGTCTCAAAATTAATAAACTTATTTTTATAGCATCATCATTATTCGAGAGAGATAATCCAAAGTACAATACATGGTTTCTTCAATCGATAAAGTTTCCCTCTTCTGATATCAAAATCATCAGAAAAAATTATTTCCTAAAATTGGAACCATTTTTTCAAGTTTTTCGTCAGTTTTATTTTTCGGAAAAAAATTCAGAGTTCTTTTTTCCAAACAAAAAAGTCTCACCGATTCAGATATCATCCTATTATAATAAATAAACAAGCGTTCCACTTATTATTAACCTTGAACGAAAATGATATTTTTAAACCTTCTGTCAAAATTCGTTCCTTCAGAAATAAATCTACAACTTTCTAAGCTAAGCTTGAGTGATCAAAGTCAAATCTTCTCTGAGTTCTGTCAGGAGTTCCCTCGGTAAAAGAGGGAGAAGATATTTTCTCTTCTTTTTCAATGGAAAAGAAAATTAAACCTTTTGTCTCTGAGTGAGTTAGTTAATTTTTTTTTAGCTACAAGACAGATAGTTTTTACTTTTTACATAGATTTAAACTTAATAAAAGTGGAGTTATTTCTCGCGCATTGGTAATTCAGAAAAAAAACTGCTTAAATATCCATATATATGAAGAATAACAGTGCCGACAGAAAGCTGAAGCCAAAGTTTTCACCAGCAAAGAGCTTTTACAACTATCGAAATAATGACTTTCAAAGAATCAATTCTTTAATGAGCGAGAATGATCAAATAAAAACAGTACCGGATGAACTGCCTATCGACCAGGAAACATACATCAAAGTCTTGAGAAATAATCAGGAAATCAGTGGAAACCTTAATGCGAAAAAATTCTCAGAAAGAAATAACAACTATGGTTTTATCCGTCATTCATCCACTCCCGGCATTTCTCCTGTCGAGTCAGCAAGGACCAAAATGATGAGCCCAATGAGCGACGCCTACTCAGATTTACTCGCTTCCAACAGCAAAAGTCCCGCGACAAATACTCCAAGGAAAGGCGTTAGCCTTGCTGTTTCCAAATCTCAATTTAGTACGACTGCAAACCCATCAAAAATGCAACCATCCTCTTTTCACCCCATCAAATCTGCCAGATCCCAAAAAGATATGGCCACATCACCAGACCATTTTTCAGGTGGTCATGCCCCTCCTCACACTTCTCAGACCGCAAGGAGTATATACAATATGACCAATCAAGAAATCCAAGATCTTGAAAAACAACTCAGAGCCAAAAATAAGTTGCAGATTGATCGAGCAAAAGTCATGTCTCAACATAATCTTCGTAAAGACAACAAAAGAGATATCTCTCATCTCTCTGAAAATCCTGTGAAAAATTCCATGTATCCCTCTATTCAGCATTTGCCTGAAATCAACCACAGACCTATTCCCTCTCTCAACGATGATCTTATCAACTCAACCAGCCCTCGACCAATGTCTCTTGATCCCGTCAAAACAGAGCCAGACTCCAGAGTTAGTATTGAAAAAAACTATCCTTTCCATACCCCTCGCATTAAGAAGAATATGCACGAACTCCTTCACGGAGACACAGTGAGCTTATCCTGGAATGGTGAACCTTTAAAGAAAACAAATAGCTTATTTAATGCCTCTAAAAAACTCGCTCATGAAACCTCCATCCTTTTTAACCCCCAAAATACTGTAAACTCATTCGCTTTGAATTCACCCACTACAAATGAATTGAGTAATAAAAAATTCATCTCTGTCGCTCTTGAAAAACCTGGTCCTTTCCAAGGTAATATCAATGTGCCAACTGGAAGCATCGAAGGTTTCACAATCAATTTCCTTCAAAAATCTCCTTTGCTTTTTGCCAAAAAGTCAGAAAACAAAAATATCGAAAAAGATGGCCTAGAGGATATTCTAAATGATCTCAAAAGAGAACTCCCCAATATCATTACAGGAGCTCCAGCCTCTCGCCAAGATGTGATTGTTTTGACTTCCTGGATAGATTCCAAGATCCAACAAACCTCTGACGATCCATTCATGAAAGAGGAAGAAAAAAATGCAATGTGTGATAAATATTATACTGTTTGCTTGAATGAAATCTTTCGTCAGATTAATCTAGAATGTACCGAAAGAGCAGACTTGCTGTTTAGAATCTGGACAAGTTACTTCAAACTGTTTGATATGGCTAGAGCAAAAACTGAAGCAGAGAATAAGACCCTTAAAACTCTCTACCAAGAAGAAAATCAAAAACAATACGAATGGAATCAGAAATTAATCAACAAGAGAGAAGAAGAACTTGAAGACGCTAAACTCGAGATTCAAAAATTAATCAAAGAAAGAGATGAGGCTGAACACAAATTAGAAAAGTGGATACAAAAAGACATCAAGTTCAAAGAAAACAGATACCAAATCAAGGGAATCGTCACCAAACTGAACAAACAAATTGAAGAGCTCAAAGAAGAAAATGCAAGATATGCCAAACGTCTCGCCTTCAAAATCGCAAATACCAACAAAGGAACCTATGTCCCAACATTCCTTACCCATAACACTGCAGCTGGAGCTGGAGGAAAGGAAGTGAATAGAGAGGCTTCCATACCCTCCAATCTTGGAGTAGGAAGCAGCATAAGTACTCCTTTGAAAAATAGTCAGGCAGGTAACAGTCCACGTGAAGAGCAACAGTACGATCAATTCTTGAAAGTGGTTGAAGAAGAAAACATGGCAGCCAGTTCTATTGAGTCCTTACAATCATCTTTGGACTTTATCTACGAAGATGCCGAGACACAAGCCAAGCAAGTTTTCAGAATTGACCAACTTAATAATAATGCTGTTGTCTACAAGAGAAATATAACTATGGGACCAGACGCCGATAATGTTGACGAAATCCGAGTCATTGGACTAGAAACCGTCGAAAAAGAAACTCAAACCAATTTAGCACTCGCTGAATCCAAATATGATGATGTCTTTGAAGGACAAAAGGTTCTTGACGAACTCATCTCAGAAGTTAGACTCAAAAAAGAAGTCGATATTCTTGCTGAAAACAACCTCTTTGCTTCCTTGGACTTTTCCAAAATCTTTGAAATTCCTGAGTTCAAAGATCCTCCTGTGCTCAAAAGAGACTTTACCTTATTGTCAACTGGTAAGACTTTGCTTGAAGATAAAATCGATGGAATTGGAAAGTCTCCCGCTTCAAACAGAGTTATCGATGTCAAAAAGCATGCTACAGAGCCTCGAAGAAGGAGAAGGTCAAGTCTTGGTAGTGAACTCTCCACTTCACCAAACCATGCGGCCTCGCCTAAAATGGAAGAGTTCTACCAACTCATGAAGAAGATTCTTGATAGTGAAGTCTTCTCTCATCCTCCTCCTCCTCAGGATACTAGTCCATCCACTAATCGTCAAAGAAGAAAGTCTAATTCGACCGAAGAACATAACAAAATGGCCACTCTCTCTGTCGAAAAGAAAGAACCAACTGTCATCAAATTGACTACTCCAAGCGCCAACAATAGTAAATGTTTTTTAGGTGTTGTAAACTAATCATTATAAAGAAAATCCAACATTGTTATTATGGGCCGAACCAATTTCAGAACAACTCGAAATCAACGAAGATGGTAAATCTGTCACTAGAAGTGAAGTTAGGCTTGATCCTGGTAATCTCTCTGGTTTAACATTAATTTTGATTTTTCAAAGATCAAGAAAAAGACAATAGTATTGTACTTGCTGATGGAATTACTCCTCGAGATAATTTCTTAAAATCAAGTAATACTCTTGGTGACGATAAGGTCAGCAGTGCTAAAAGCCAAGATTTAATCTCTCCTTCCAATAGAGTAAGGACCTTATCCGATTTTTTTCTTAACTTTTCCCCCCAGGAAATCATAACCGAAGATAAGAAACAACAAGAAGAACAGGAGCACAAAGATAGCCCCAAGGCAATTAGTGAAAAGATTGTAATAAATAGAACTGATTCTTCAAGCGAGGTAATAAAAATTTTTCTCCATTCTTTCTAAACTCTTTCCCTCAGGGACTTGTAAAAAGAGAGTCATCAAATAGGGACCCCAGAGATCAGAGTGAATCATATGAAATTGATGATTTATTCCATAATCTTGATAATGCTGCATCTGATTATGGAAGCACTTATAAATTAGACAAACAAGGATCGCTGACAGATGGAGACGCAAGCCCACCAGTCAAGATCAAGTTGAATTATGCTACTTCAATGGAGGTTTCCCATGCCGAAGACGAGCCTGGAACCAAAGGAGCCACCCCCAGTGTGTTTTCATTTGAACAACTTGAAGGAAAACAGATTTCGTTTAGCAACCTCGTTTCAACCAAAAATAAAATGCGCAAAATGGCATCAATGCTCAATACTAAAAAAGAAGATTTCAGCAGTGTCGTGGATAAGGCCAGACTTATTATGGTCCTGAGAATGTACAAAGTCGAAAAAGAAAAAGTCAAAGATCTTCAAAGCAGCGTTTCAGAACTTGAAGAACAACTTCTTACTGAAAAACAACATCAAGGCAAACTTCAACAGCAATCTGAGGAGATGAAGGATCACATTAAAATGCTTGAGCAACTTAAAGCGAAATGCCCTCACGGTAGATGTGCTGTTTGTAGAGGTGAAAAGGAAGCTGATGACCTTGCTGGTGAGAAACCAAGCACTGATTTGAGCCTCGATTTAATGACTGACAAATCAGGAACTCCCAGAACTTTATATAAAGTCCGTGAGGAGAATGAAGACGAAGAAGATAATATCCCAGACAGAGAAGATGGAGAAACTGATGAAATTGAAGAACATGAAGAAGATACTCAAGAAATTGATTCAGTTACAGGGTCTCTTTTGGATGTGGACAGAGGTATTAAGAGACAAAAAAGTCTCGTTAGTAACAGCGGCAGACACCAAAAAGCTCCCAAAAAGAAAGCCACTGTCCCGGTTGAGCCTCAGCTTGGTCCAAAGAAAGGCAAGCAGCAAGTTAGTGCTGCCTTCGCAATTATTGCCAAAGTCCAGGATAAGAAATTAGCTAAATTCAAGAACTTCATGCCCATGAAGGCCGTTTTGAAACAAATCTACAGTTTGTATAATGAAAGAATTAGTCAGATGAAGGAAACCACTACTTGGAGAGAAGAAGAGTTTTGTGTCTTTACCTACAAGATCTTCTTAACTACTTTCGGTTTCAGAAAAATTGCAGAACAGAAATTCATCATCTTCTTACTCAGTATCAAGAAATATCTTTATGTTGTGAGAATCAACTTGTTTGCAAGATTTTTGGGACTCATCCAAGGACCTTCTAACTATACCAATGATGAGTTTAATAAATACCTTGAATGCATCGACTTCATCAACAGCAGTACTCTCGGTACAACAATCGTCAATAACGACACGGACTCCAAACACTACATGCCATTCTTGAGAGGGCTCGAGTACGTCAGACATTTCTCTGAAAACAAAATGACAACCGAAGAATATGTTGAATTCAAGAAAGAGTTTGAAAATATCAAAGAAAACGATCCCAAAAATGTCAACAGAAATGGTATTATTGATGTTGATCTCTTTATGACAAAGGTGCTTGCCAAGTATAGAGTCATCTGTAGTAGAACCAAGCAGTTCGTCGTCAATGCATTCAAGGCTGCAGATCTGGATGGAAATAAATATTGCTCACTCAAAGAATTTATCATGATTTACAGAAACATTGAGCACGATAAATTTGACGAAGGACTTGCTGAAAATATCTTTAATGAAAATGCCGACATTAAAATTGAGGGAGAAGTTAATCTTAGCTTTGATAAATTCACTGTTGTCTGCGTTGAATATGGCCTATTTAGCGATATACAACAGGATCTGTTCTTAGGAATCCACACTCTTCAAGGTTTGGAAGAAGAAATGGAGAGCCTCAAAAATAATTGGGTCATGCACCATCTTGATATTGACACAAAATTATCAGAAGCGTCCAAGATTTCTAAAGAAGAAGAGAATTACTGGAGAAGTATCTTGAAGGTCTTGAACGAGAAAATTACTCAAGGCCAGCCAATTGATCCTACTAGCTATAAACCCTTGCTGATAGCCTTTAAGATTCTCGATCATGAAGTCGAAAGATTAAAGGATAATGAAATTGAAAGAGATCTATACGGGGTGAAAAAACTCAGTATTCCCCCTAGTAATAGTAATAATGAAATCAAAAAAAGTTAATCTATTGTTTAGTAAGTATTTATTGTAAAAAAATAAACCAGTTTTGTGAGAGATTTTTGTACTATTTTATACCATATAAGTTGAATAATTTTTTTCCCTCATCTCATCTTAAATAAGAAAAATTTCCTTTCTCACATTTTCTGCAAAAGAGCTCATAAAAAAATCTTTCTTGTGAAAATTGTTCCTTTATAATAAAATTTGCTTTTAAAAAAGTAACTCTTACTTACTTTTTTCATTAAGAATCATATGCCACCTAAAGCTAAGGATCCTAAGAAGGGAAGTCTTTATAAAGTAGGCACTCCTATTAAGGATGTTTTACCCCAAGCACTTAAACAACCTGCAAGGGAAGGAAGGCCTGCCAGAATTGCCGAATTTACACCTCATCATACCGTTATCAACCCTTACCAATCTCACACAGATTTTGAAGAATGGCCAGGTGATGAAGCTGCTTTGAATTTCGATTTTGGATTGGAATCTCAGCCTGGAAATTATTTTGTTGACCCTGCCAAATTTTCAGTTCCTCCATCATTCAGGTCCAATGAAAATCACATGATTTTCTGGAGAAGACCCAGAGAATTAATCAGAAGCGAGGCCAATGAAGAAAAACTCAATTCGTCAACTCTCGTTTCTTCAGAAACTCAAATCCAACGCAAAAAGACTATTGACCTTGTTGAATTAGAGGAAGGAAGAGGTGCTTCAATCTATTTACCTGAAGATTCTGGAACCAGTCCTTTTGAAAAAGAAGACTTGGAAATTAATCTCTTCAGTGTCATTGAAAGACAAGAAACTCCTGAAGAAGTTGAGGCCAGAATCAAAGAATTAACAGAGAAACAACAACAACAAGGCAAAAAGAAAACTACCAAAAAAGAAGAACCTATCGATCCCAACCCTCAAAAGGTCAAGGATATCAAACTCAGCAACGTCAGCATGAAAGAAGATATCCCTGCCTACGCCAAGTGGATTGCTAGTCAACTTCAAATTATTAAAGACAAGAATCTCAGAGATGTCAATGTAATTCTATCGAGTATATTCAGAAATTTGTTAACCTCCTGTTTAGACTAAAAAACCTATCTGGACCAAGGTATATCCTCAAAAAGATGGAGCTCCAGTTTTTAATCCCCACGGAAGATATTGGGTTAAACTTTATCATATGGGCAAAGAAAAGAAAATCGAAATTGATGACAAAGTCCCCGTCATTTATGGCAAGAGCTTATTCGCCAGAAGTGTCAACAATAACGAAATCTGGCCTTTCATCCTCAGCAAAGCTCTCATCAAATTAAATGCTCCCCGTTGGAGTGAAAATCTCGACAACCCAAAAGAAGTCGAAGTTGGTGATGGAAGTATAATTTATGCTTTAACTGGCTATGTCCCTGAAACTATCAACCTTACCACAAATTTCCAAGGTACTGAAATAAATATCAAAACCCTTTATTTATATAATCGCCTATAGAGAAGTGGAAAACTGTGGCTGATTTCTTGAGTGATAAAAGATACAATGTTGGTGAACAACATGTCTCATGCTACTGTTTGCCTAATTTCAAACCAATGGCAGCTTCTAATAGAGGTCGAGGCGCAAAAGATGTTAAAGATCTATCAATGGATCGAAACTCTAATGCCCAAGGCAAAAATAGTGCAAAACGTGATAGTCCCAGAAGTCAAAGTGAATCTAAAGGAAATGTGTCCCTTGGTAAAGTCTCTGATGGAGGAGACTCCAAGAGTCCCAAAAATGCCCCAGTTAAAAGAAGGGAGCAATCTTCAATGACAACTATTAAGGGAAATAAACCCGAGCCAATCATCACCAAACCCTATGATCTCTCAAGGGACAAATCCACCAACGTTATTCCAGGATTTGCATATTCAGTTGTCGATCTTTTTGAAAATGAGAACTTCAATATGGTTTATGTTCTTAAAAGAACGGAAAATGACTTGAAATTGAGACAAGACTATTTGAACTTGCAAAAAGTTAATTTGAATAAGATGACCAAAGAAGAAAAATTAGAGCATAGAAGAGTCAAAAAAGAACTCAAGGAAAAAATCTTTGAAGAAGACAACAAGAGATTCGAACTCATTAAACGTCCTGCCATCCACTACAAATTACTCAAAATCAAAAGTTCAGTCGGAAAAGCTGCCAGCTTGAATTTCTCTTGCCCCTTCGATCAAGATGACATCTTTTTGGCCAAAAAATGTATCCTTAACAAACTCTCTAAACCTCCCAATTATGATATGTATGACTTGAAAATGGATGATAAATCTGTCTCTTCTGCTCAAGTCGTTCTTGAAACTCATACTAAGGTGTTACCTTTGGATGATTTCAGTCGAATGGAAAATGCTAAAGATCCCTTGAAAAGAGGTTCAGGTGGAACTTGGGTCACAAATAAAGATTTCGAATCTTGCTTCCAATATATTCAAATCTTCCACGACCCCACTAAATTCAAATATAGAGAAAATCACTCCATCCTTGCCGTAAATGATGATTTTTTTAAAAGTGTTTTCTTAATTTTTCATTACTAGAGACCTGAAGAAGAACTTGTGAATTATGACGATAAAGAAATCCTTGTGATTGAAGGCGAACAAGAAGAGGAAGAAAAAGATAACAGTCAAATTCCTTTCACTCCTTCCCTTCTTTATTCATATGCGTGTACAAGTGCAGTCAATGCTGTTGTCGAACCAAGACCATCATTTGTCCTTCAACGATATGATTTCAAGGTATTTTGGATTCTCTGGAGAAAACTAATGCCCAATGCCTTTAGAACTTTGAGATTGCAAGCACTTACAAGACATTAAATCAAGCACATGATTCCGATTATCTTCCACTTGAGAACAAGAATCAAGTTTTCAGACTTCAAGTTATCAGTCCTCTGACTTCCTACATTTGGCTTTCATCCAATTTGCATTTCAAGCTTATGAGCTTTGCTGATTTCCTTTGCGTTTATGAAGGATATCAAGTGAAAGGACAGCAAATTGAATATCCTATTATCGAGAAAAACAGATACCATCTCTTCTACAAGGGAGTCATAAATCCTTTGAGTCAAAGAGAAATGGTTGTATGCCGATTGAAAAACAACCAGGATTTGGTTATGCTCAAATATATTCGCATCAAGTTGATTGAATTGACTGATAAAAACTACAAGTCTGATGAGGAATTCAAATCTGGAGTCGTCACCTTCCCTCTTGAAAAAACTTACTATGTCACCAAATCCGTTCCTATTGAATTGGAAGCTGGCAAGAAATATCTCATTGTCATTGAAGGAAGAATGTCAGAAACCATCAATGAAGGAACCCTCGAATTTGACCTTCTCTACAAGACTCCTGAATTCGCTGTTGAAACTGTTGATCAAGTCGAACCTCTCGAGTATATGGATAAATATGCTCCCACTAAATATGGAATCCTCTTCAGAGAGCGTTTATTCGTAACCTCAATTTGAATTAGATAGAGCATTTGTTAATTTCTTCCTATAGCTTAATAATGAACTTCAAGCCAGTTTCTTTGTCAGAATTTGTGATATTTTGGGTGCACCAGTTGGTCAACAAGCTGCCCAAAAAGGCAAAAAAGGTGAAGCTCCTCCAGTTGAAGAAAGGGATTTGACAGAAAGAAGAACAATTAAACTTGAGCTCTTTAGAGAAAATGAACTTGTTGCATTCGCTTTCGGACAAAACAAAGTATATTTTCTTTGATGCTTACAGATACTAATTTCCTTCTTAAAGGTTATTTTGTCAAATGTTGGATTACATGGAACAAATAATAAAGATGAGCCAAGAAATTATTATCTTCAAGCCAGTTTTGACCTTCGCGAGTGGCCAGAAGGCAAAGAAGAAAATGAACAAACAGCAAACTTGCATTGGATCTTGAAGGTTTGCTCTAGCGATACTATTGTCATCTTCAGAGATACTCAAAAAGAAGACAATATCAAAGCAATCAAAAAATCTTGGGAAGATAAAGAACCTGGCAGACTTGAAAAAGCTAAACTTGCCAGAAAGAAATTCATGATCATCGAAAAACAAAGAAGAGGAGAAGCCCTTGATCGTATTCTCTCATAACTTTGAATGAATTTATTAACATCTTTCCGTTCAGAAGAAGAACTCCAAATTCTTAATGAGCCAAGACAACGTAAGAATAAAGAAGAGGAAGTCAAAAAGGATGCGAAAGGAAAGCCTCAACCCGCTAAAGCCAAACCACCTGCAGGAAAAGCAGGAGGCAAAAAGGAAGAAGCTCCAGTTGAAGAGAAAAAAGAAGAAAGAGTTTTGCCAAGATCAGAGAATCATGTCATGGATGAAATTTGCAAGTTTTTGACACATATGGAACAACCAAGATTATTGGAGGACGGTGATGTTGATGATGAAGAAGGTGTTGTCAGAACAGAAGAAGAAAAGAACGAATTAAGAGAAAAAATCCTCTTAGGAGTACTAAATTCTTTAGAAATTCTTATCCTCATAATTTTTCAAAAAGAAAGAAGAAGCTTATGGAATGTATGAAAGAAACAAAAGAGCTAAAGATAAAATTAAAGAAATTATTCATGAAGTAAGAATATTCAAGGTTATCTCTCTCATCCCAATAATTTTAGAATAAAGAAAGAGTTGTTAAAGATTTACAAGTCATGAGAGAACAAATGAAAGAAAAATTCTCAGAGTTGATTAAACAAAGAGAAGAATTTAGAAAGAAGGATAAGGAAATTAAAGACAAAGAAAGAGCCTTGATTGCTCTTTGTAAACAAGAAAGACCCAACCATGATGTATTCCTCTTCCCTATTAACAAAGACTTACCCTCACTCCCAATAGGAAATTGTTAAATTTTTGACTGATAATAGTGAAGCTCAAATTGATCCTCAGCTGATTAAAATCTTGGAAAAAGTCAAAAAGAATGCTTATATTACTGATAAAATTGAAAAACTTAATAATGCTTTGACCATTTATGATCTTCCAGTGGTCCAATCTACACTTGAAGAAATTAGAAAAGAAGAAATTGAATGTGATCCTGAACTTCTTGA
>Ga0182738_1006660_pt1 | contig 11934 bp, 4 predicted proteins | sample eDN5th30CBELigMG_FD_128876 | JGI IMG/M metagenome (GOLD analysis project Ga0182738, IMG submission 128876) | Enriched Miracle-Growth compost microbial communities from Emeryville, California, USA - eDNA 5th pass 30_C BE-Lig MG (version 2)... ...
GACCAGACCCCGCCGGACAGGCCGTACTCGCTGTCGTTGGCGATGCGCACCGCGTCGTCCTCGTCCTGGTAGCCGATGATCGACAGCACCGGTCCGAAGATCTCCTCGCGGGCGATCGTCATCTCCGGTGCGACGTTCGTGAACACGGTCGGGCCGACGAAGTAGCCGGTGGTGAACTCGGTTTCGCGGCCGTCGAGCACCAGTTCGGCCCCCTCCTCGACGCCCTTGTCGATGTACGCCTTCACGCGCCCCTGCTGCGTGCCGCTGACGAGCGGGCCCAGCTTCGACGACGGATCGTCGGGCAGCCCGACGGTGTAGGCCCGCGCGACCTGCTCGGCGATGGCGGTGGCCTCCTGCAGACGGTCGGCGGGGACGAGCATGCGGGTCAGTGCGGTGCAGGTCTGGCCGGAATTGAGGAAGCACTTGCCGACACCCTCGGTGACGGCGGCGGTGAGGTCGGCGTCGTCGAGGATGATGTTGGCCGACTTGCCGCCGAGTTCGAGCGCGACCTTCTTCACCGTCTCCGCAGCGACGACCGAGACGCGCTTGCCGGCACGCGTCGAGCCCGTGAACGACACCATGTCGACGTCGGGGTGCGCGGCGATGGCCTCGCCGACGACCGGTCCGTAACCGCTGACGAGGTTGAACACGCCCGGCGGCAGGCCGGCCTCGTCGACGATGTCGACGAGCGCGTAGGTCACCAGCGGTGCGACCTCGGTGGGCTTGAGGACCACGGTGCATCCGGCGGCGAGCGCGGCGAACACCTTCAGCACCACCTGGTGCAGCGGGTAGTTCCACGGGGTGATCGCCCCGACGACCCCGATGGGTTCGCGTACGACGAGGGCGTTGCCGATCTCCTGGTCGTCGAAGTCGTACGTTCCGGCCAGCGACGCATAGCCGGCGATGTTCTTCAGCGGCATCCCGACCTGGATGGCACGCGCGAAGTGCGCGGGCATCCCCATGTCCTGCGAGACGACCCTCGTGAGCTCGTCGGCGCGCTCGTTCGCCAGCGAGGAGACCTTTTCCAGGTAGGCGGCACGTGACGCGCCACTGAGCGCGGACCAGGCCGGGAAGGCGGCCTTCGCCGCGGCGACGGCCCGATCGACATCGGAGGCGACACCCTCGGCGACCACGGCGACGACCTCTTCGGTCGTCGGGTTCACGACCTCGATGCGGCCGCTGCCGTCGGAGTCCACCCACTGTCCGTCGATGTAGATCTGCGTGCGGTCGAGAATGTCGGTCATATCGCTCTCCCCTGCTCGTAGGCCGGCCTGTCGACGCCGTTGGGCGCGAGCGTAGCGAAGACCCCTCCCGCAATACAGCGTTTACTCCCGGCGGGTTGTGATGTATCCCGCCGTCACCGGAGTTAACACCTGCGCTACACTGGCCATTGCTGCTCGCGCGCTCCACCGTCGCAACGCACGGCGCATTCGGACAAAGACGTCTGCATTCACACACATCGTCTCCGGCACACGTCTATGCACCTCAGGAGCTGCGCCTTCCCACGCGTTCCCTCTTCTTCGCATCGTCATTGCCGGTCGACGCCGAATTCGATGCACCGAGGAGGACGTCCGTGACGCACGCCCGTGACACCGGCCTGTACGACAGCACGCTGGACAAGAGCAGTTGTGGTGTCGGTTTCATCACCCGCAAGGACGGCGTGCAGACCCACGACGTGCTCATCCGCGGTCACGAAGCCCTGTGCGTCGTGCCGCACCGCGGTGGCATGTCCGCCGAGGGTGTCGGCGACGGAGCCGGCATCAACGTGGACCTGTCGATCGCCTTCTTCTCCGAGATCACCGGAAATCCCTTGCAGGGAGGGCACTTCGGTGTCGGAAACTTCTTCCTCCCCACCGATCCCGCGGCGCATGCCGATGCCGAGGAACTCGTCTCGTCGGCACTCGCCGGAGCCGGGGTCACCGTGCTCACGGTGCGCGACGTTCCCGTCGACGACAGCGTGTTGCGTCCTGCCGCAACGAAATACCAGCTGCCGATCCGTCAGTTCATCTTCACCCGGCCCGACGCGTGCGACTCCGTCGACGAGTTCGACCGGCTGCTGCACGACGTGCTCCTCGAGGTCGAGGCCCGCGCCTACACCGAGCCGGAACTGGGCGGGCTGTACCCGCTCTCGCTCAGTGCGCGCACGCAGGTTCTCAAGAACCGCTTGAACTCTCACGAGGTCATCCCGTACTTCCGCGATCTCACCGATCCACGGCACGCGGTACACACCCTGTTCTTCCACACCCGGTTCTCGACGAACACCGATCCGCATCCGACGATGGCGCAGCCGTTCCGCCTCATGGCACACAACGGCGAGCTCAACACCGATCGCAAGAACCGGCTGTTCGAGGGCGCCCTCGCCCGCGCGATGGGCCGCGACATCATCCGCCCGCCGGGACAGTCCGACAGCTGCCGCTTCGACCAGACCCTGGCCTCGCGCATCGCCCACAACGACCTCGACCTCGTCACCGCCGTCGTGCAGATGATGCCGCCGGCCTGGGAGAACGACACCGAGCTGTCGTCTCAGGTCCGCGCGATGCTCGAGTTCTTCTCGCTGTACGAGGAGAAGAACGACGGCCCCGCCGCGCTGATCTTCGGCAACGGCACCGTCGTCGGCGCGCGCCTCGACCGCCTCGGCCTGCGCCCGCTGCGCACCGTGGAGACCGAGAACTACCTCGCCGTCACCTCCGAAGCCGGTCAGTTCGACTTCGCCCCCGAAACCGTCCTGCGTCGCGGCCGCATCGAGGCCGGCGGCATGCTGTACTTCGATCACCGCACGCGCCGCTCCTACGGGACCGTCGAGGCACTGGAACTTCTTGCCGCCCAGCAGGATTACGCGTCGCTCGTCGACGAGGCCCGTCGCGATCTCGATGCCCTTCCCGAGGTTCCCGCCGAGAAGGCCGGTTCGCCACTGCGCTACAACGGCGATCTCGGCCGCTACCAGCGCTACGTGTCCTACAGCATCAACCAGGAGTCCTTCCGGTTCATGCTCGACCCGATGCTCGCGTCGGGTCAGGAGCGCATCTCCGCGATGGGCTACGGCAACGCCATCAATGCGCTGTCGGATCAGGAAGGCGGTGTGGCCAAGTACTTCTCGCAGCGCTTCGCCCAGGTCACCAACCCGTCGCTGGACTCGATCCGCGAGGCGGACGGCATGACCCTGCGCGTCGCGCTCGGCGCCCGACCCGGTAGCGGTGCACCCGCCTCGTCCACGACCCAGATCGTGGTGCCCACCCCGATCCTCACGCACCTCGACATGCTGCGTATCCGCGAGCAGTCCGATACCCCGGTGCAGCGTTTCGAGATGCTGTACTCCCCCGTCTTCGACGACGCCAAGGCGAACGCGGCCGCCCTCGCCGCCGCGATCGACGGTACGGCCGAGGCCGTCGCCGACTTCGCCCGCGAATCCGGTGGCATCGCCGTGCTCACCGACCGCCACGTCTCCACCGACCGTGCCGGCCTGCCGATGGTGCTCACCGTCGCCGCGGTCAACCAGCGACTGATCGACGAGGGACTGCGTCTGCGCGTGTCCGTCATCGTCGAGTCCGGACAGCTGTTCTCGTCGCATCACGTCGCCGCGACCCTCGGTTTCGGTGCCGCTGCGGTGTATCCGCTCACGGTGCAGATGCGCGCCGAGGAGAAGTTCGGCGACGATGCCGACGCCGCCTTCCTGAAGTTCCGCAAGGCTGCGGAGAAGTCGCTCATGAAGACGATGGGACGCGTCGGCCTGTGCACCGTCGAGTCGTACATCGGCGGTGAGTTCTTCGAGCCGAGCTATCTCGACACGAGCGACGAGGTGCTCGCGCGCTGGTTCCCGAACGTGAAGTCCCCCGTCGGCGGTGTCGGTTTCACCACCCTCGCGCAGGCCGTCGCCGACTGGCACCGTCGCGCCCTCACCGTCGAGACGGAGAAGGACGTCCCCCTGCTGGGTCTGTTCAAGGAGCGCGCCGAGGGCGCAGGTCACTCGTTCGGCACGACCGCCGTGCGCGGCTTCGTGGACATGACCGAGGAGCCGTTCACGCTGCCCGTCGAGAAGGAGGCCGAGCCGGATCTGACCGACGCGCTGCGTCTGCTGCCGCTGCACCGCCTCTCCGACGCGCACGGTCTCGACGACGCGTCGTACCGCTACGGCGGCTTCCGCGCCCTGACACCCGCCGAGATCGATGCCTTCGAGATCACCCCGGGTTACCGCGCGTTCACCCGCACGATGGCCGACGAGCGCACACAGCGTCCCGCGGCGCTGCGCGACGTGCTCGCCCTGCCCGCCGACGTCACCTACGCCATCACCGCCGAGGACTTCACCAAGGAGATGGGCCGCTTCGCGCGGTTCGGCAACAACTCGATGCTCGTGCGCGGGATCTCCGCGGCGCGGGTGGGTGAGAGCGAATTCGTCCTGCGTCTGACCGGTCCGCTCGCCGACGACCACCGTCGTCCTGATGCGCTCGCGGCCTCGCTCGTCGCGCGCTTCGGTGACGGCATCGTCTCGCACCGTTGCTACGGCGACACTCTGACCGTGCACGCGAGCGGTGACGCCGCGCACTATCTCGAGCAGGTCCGCCAGGCCCCGCTGAGCGTGCGACTCGACCGGGTGCAGCCGGCGCACGAGATCACCCCGGCGCTCGCGTCGGGTGCGATGAGCCACGGCGCGCTCAACTCGAACGCCCACGAGGCCGTCGCGCACGGCACCAACATGGTCGGCGGCATGTCGAACTGCGGTGAGGGCGGTGAGCACATCTCCCGCTACGGCACCATCCGCGGCTCGCGCATCAAGCAGTTCGCGTCCGGCCGCTTCGGTGTGTGGGCCGGTTACCTCGCCGATCCGATGCTCGAGGAGATCGAGATCAAGATCGCGCAGGGCGCGAAGCCCGGCGAGGGTGGTCAGCTGCCCGCCAAGAAGGTCACCGTGGAGATCGCCGCGGCGCGCGGCGCGACCCCCGGCGTCGAGCTGGTCTCGCCGCCGCCGCACCACGACACCTACTCCATCGAGGACCTCGCCCAGCTCATCCACGACGCCAAGGCGGCGCGGGTGCGGGTGATCGTCAAGCTCGTCTCCTCGGAGGGCATCGGCACGATCGCCGTGGGTGTCGCGAAGGCCGGCGCCGACGTCATCAACGTCGCCGGAAACACCGGCGGCACGGGCGCCGCCTCGGTGACCTCGCTGAAGTACGCGGGCCGGTCCGCGGAGATCGGTGTGGCCGAGGTCCACCAGGCCCTCACGGCCAACGGTCTGCGCGACAAGGTCGTGCTGCGCTGCTCCGGTGCGCACCAGACGGCGTCGGACGTCATCGTCTCCGCGCTGCTCGGCGCCGACAGCTTCGAGTTCGGCACCACCGCGCTGATGATGCTCGGCTGCGTCATGGCGAAGAACTGCAACGTCAAGTGCCCGGCAGGTCTGACCACGAATCCCGAAGTGTTCAACGGCGATCCGCGGGCGATGGCCCAGTACCTGCTCAACGTCGCGCACGAGACCCGCGAGTTGCTCGCCCGCCTGGGTCTGCGGTCGCTGCGCGACGCGCGTGGCCGCGCCGACCTGCTGCACCTGCTCGACCACCCGTCGAGCGTGGGCCGGCTGGACCTGCGGGCGATGCTCGCGGTGCTGCCCGAGGTGCACATCGACAATCCGGTCTACATGGAGAAGGACTACTCGCTCGACGAGGCGTGGGTGGCCCGGCTGCGCGAGGCCCTCGTCGATGCGAAGGACCTCACCGTCTCGCTCGGGGACGGCGTGCAGCTGACGAACAACAACAAGAGCGTCGGCGCGCAGCTGGCGATCGACATCGAGCGCATGCTCAACCACGAGGATCTCGGCGCCCTGCCGGCCGTGCTCGACGACGAGCGCGGACGCCGGTGGCTGCGCGACGGCACCGTCACCCTCACCACCTCCGGTTCGGCGGGCCTGTCCTTCGGGGCGTTCTGCAACGACGGCATGCGCATCGAGCACACCGGTACCGCCAACGACGGTGTCGGCAAGGGTCAGTGCGGCGGGCAGATCGTGCTGCGCTCCCCGGGTGGCGGAAGCGACGAGCGGGGCGGAAACGTCCTGATCGGCAACTTCGCGCTCTTCGGCGCTACGGGTGGTCGCCTGTTCGTCGAGGGCGAGGCCGGCGACCGTTTCGCGGTGCGCAATTCCGGTGCGACCGCGGTGGTCGAGGGCGTCGGTGAGTTCGCATGCGAGTACATGACCAACGGCGCGGTGCTCAACATCGGCAAGTTCGGCAAGGGCTTCGGCAACGGCATGTCCGGCGGGTTCGTCTACCAGTACGACCCCGAGGGCCTGCTCCCCCGCAAGGCTAGCGCCGACTCGATCGTCCTCGGGTCGATCACCGGCGACGACCCGCAGGCCGCGATCCACAACGCTGCAGTGCTGCAGCTGCTGCACCTGCACGTCGAGGCCACCGGCTCGGTGAAGGCCCGCTTCCTGATCGACAACTGGCAGGTCGAGCAGCACCGGTTCGCGTACGGCATGCCGCGCGCCCTGCTGCAGTACCAGGACCTCGACGAGATCCTCGCCGCAACGTCGCGCAAGGATCTCGCCGCCGAGGTCGCCACGGCACTGGTCGCGCACCAGGTGCGCAAGTTCAAGGAGAACTACCGTTCGGGTGTTCCCGTCGCCGGCGGTGTCACCCCGGACGCGACCGACACCGAGGCCATGTACGCGCTGCTCAACAACTACACGGTGCTCGCGGCTGCGCAGGAGATGGCACTGCAGAAGGTCCCGGGCGCCACCGACGTCGCCGATCCGGCGGTGCAGAAGGCCGCTCGGAATCTGCTGCTCACCGAGGATTTCTTCCTCGTCGCGAAGCTCGAGCGTTACGCCCTCGCTGCGATCGCCGATCACACCGACGAGCAGCTCGCGGCGCTGGTCGCCGACAAGCGCCTGAACGACTACAAGCAGGCCCTGGCCCTGCGCAACGTCCGCTCGATCGATGCGCCCGGTACCTACGGCTGGATCGTCCTGCAAAGCCGCAGGAATCTCGATGCCGCAGGTCGCCTGCCCGGTTACGAGGAACTGTTCGCACGCAACGCCGTCCCGAACGTCCTCACCTCCACGATGGGAGTCTCCGCGTGACCACCACCGGCCCGTTCATTCCCCTCGACGCTCCGTTCACCGCCGATCAGCGGTCGTGGCTCTCCGGCTTCGTCGCCGGGATGCAGACCCGCCTGTTCTCCGGTGGTCCCGCCGACGATGCCGGGACCGCCGGCTCGGCGCCTGCTCTGCACGTGCTCTACGGCTCGCAGACCGGCAATGCCGAAGCCGTCGCCGAGGACGCCGCGGCTGCGGCGCGCACCCAGGGCTTCGTGCCCGTCGTGTGCGCTCTCGACGACATGGACCTCGACCGGTTCGCCGGTCTGGGCCAGGTCCTGATCGTCACATCCACCTACGGCGAGGGCGAGATGCCCGACAACGCCGAGCTGTTCTGGGATGCGCTGTCGGCCGAGAGCGCGCCGCGCCTCGACGGCATGAACTTCGCGGTGCTCGCTCTCGGTGACACGGGGTACGACGGGTTCTGCCAGGCCGGCAAGCTCATCGACATGCGTCTCGAGCAGCTCGGTGCGCAGCGCATCGTGCCGCGGGTGGACTGTGACGTCGAGTTCGAGGAGCTCGCCGCGACGTGGATCGCGGAGACGCTGCCGCTCGTCGCGGCCGTCGAGGGCATCGTGGGCGATGGTGCTCCCGCTCCCGCGGCACCGGCGGCACCGGCCCGGGCGAAGTCGCAGTGGACCCGCAAGAATCCCTATCCGGCGGTGCTGACGTCGAACGTGCTGCTGTCCGGGGAGGACTCGGCGAAGGAGATCCGGCACTACGAGTTCGCGCTCGCCGATTCCGGTCTGGAATACGAAGCGGGCGACGCGCTGAACGTGGTGCCCGTCAACGACACCGAACTCGTGCACGCGATCCTCGGTCGGCTCGGTCTCGACGGCGCGACCGTGCCCGAGGGGCACGACGACACCCTCGAGCACCTGCTCACCTACAACTACGAGATCACCGCCCCGTCCGTCGATCTCCTCGAGGAGATCGAGAAGCACACGGGCAACGAGGAACTCACCTATGTGCTGCGGCACGGCGACAAGGCTGCGCTCGACGAATGGTTGTGGGGCCGCGACATTCTCGACGTGCTCCTGCTCGATCCCGCGCCCGAGCTGTCGGCCGAGCAGTTCCTGGCGCTGCTGCGTCCGCTGCAGCACCGGGCGTACTCGATCTCGTCGAGCCCGAACGCGTGCGACGGTTCGGTGCACCTGACGGTCGCGGCGGTGCGCTACGGCACCGACGGCCGCGAGCGTCGCGGGGTGTGCTCGACCTTCCTCGCCGATCGTGTCGGTGAAGGCAAGGTGGGCATCTTCGTGTCGAAGAACAAGGCCTTCCGCGTGCCCGCCGACGACACCGCACCGATGATCATGGTCGGTCCGGGCACCGGCATCGCACCCTTCCGCGGCTTCCTGCAGGAGCGTCGCGCACGGGGTGCGACGGGGAAGAACTGGCTGTTCTTCGGCGACCAGAAGCGCGGCTGCGACTACATCTACGAGAACGAGCTGACGGAGTTCGTCGACTCGGGTGTGCTCACGCGCCTGGACCTGGCGTTCTCCCGCGATCAGGCCGAGAAGATCTACGTGCAGACCCGCATGAAGGAGCACGGCGCGGAGTTGTTCGCGTGGCTCGAGGAGGGTGGACACTTCTACATCTGCGGCGATGCGTCGCGGATGGCCAAGGACGTCGACCGTGCGCTGCACGAGATCGTCGCCGAGCACGGCGGTATGAGCGACGAGCAGGCCGTCGAGTACGTCACCACCCTCAAGCGCGAGAAGCGGTACGTGCGCGACGTGTACTGACCGGGACGTCCCGGGTCGATCCGGGGCACGCACCGTCACCTCGGGGCTCGCAACACCATCGGTCACCGGTGGCGTTGAGAGCCCCGAGCGCGTGTTGCGAACCTTCCCGGAGGGACGATGGGAATGCCCTAGACTGTGCTGCAGGTCACACGAGGGGGTAGCTCGATGCCCGATCACTCCGCAGCACGCAGCCGGCAGGCACCGACCGCCGACAGTCCCGACCGGATCCGCAACGTTGCCCTGGTGGGGTGCAGCGGCTCCGGGAAAACCACCCTCACCGAATCCCTCGCCGTCGCCGCGGGCGCCGTCGGGCGCGCCGGGCGCGTCGCCGAGGGCACCACGGTGTCCGATTACGAGGAGATCGAGCAGCGCCACCGCCGGTCGGTGCAGCTGTCCGTCGTCCCCCTCGAATGGAACGACATCAAGATCAACCTGATCGACACGCCGGGACATCCCGACTTCGACGCCGAGGTCCGCGCGGGCCTGCACGCCGCCGACGCGGCGATCTTCGTCGTCTCCGCCACCGATCCCATCAGTGCCGCGACCCGCGCGCTCTGGCGCGAATGCGACGACGAGGCGATCCCCCGCGCGATCGTGGTGAACAAACTCGACGTCGCCCGGCACAGCTTCGACGACATGCTCACCGACTGCCACGACGCCTTCGGATTGGGACCGGACACCCTGCGGGCCATGTTCTATCCCGTCTACGACGGCGACCGCCCGATCGGATCGATGGGTCTGCTGACGGGCCGCAGCTACGGCGAACCCGGTCCGTGCCCGGTGTCCACCGAGGCGCGGGAGAGCCTCGTGGAGGCCATCTCCGGCCAGGACGACACGCTCATGGAGCGATTCATCGCCGGCGAGCAACTCGACACGGCCTCCCTGCAGGAAGGGCTCACCCGCGAGATCCTGGCCTGCACCCTGCACCCGGCCGTCCCCGCCGACGAGACGGGGATCGGCGCCGTCGAACTCCTCGAGTTGATCACCACCGGTTTCCCGGCGCCGACGCACCGCGGTCGTGGGGCACCACCGTGCGATCCGGACGGTCCGCTCGCCGCGCAGGTCGTGCGCGTGGCCGGCGACTCCTATGTCGGCCGGATCAGTCTGGTGCGCGTGTACTCCGGCACGCTGCGACCCGACACGATCGTCGCGCTGGCCGACGGCGACCGCGACAGCCGCGAACGCATTCCCGCCCTGACGAGCCCGTTCGGCAAGCAACAGCGCCCGGTCGGCGAGGCCGTGGCGGGAGACATCGCCTCCGTCGGGAAACTCGCGACCGCACAACCCGGCGACGTCCTGTACGACTCCGACCATCCGGTCCCACTCGACCGGTGGCCCACCCCGACTCCCCTGCTCCCCGTCGCGATCGAGGCACACACCCGCACCGACGACGACAAGCTGTCGCAGGCCCTGTCTCGCCTCGCCTCCGAGGATCCCGCGCTGCGCGTCGAACAGAATCCCGAGACCCATCAGCTCGTGCTGTGGTGCACGGGTGAGGCGCACGCCGAACTGGTCCTCGAACGGTTGCGCACCCGGCACGGTGTCCAGGTCGACACGGTCGAGCATCGGGTGCCGCTGAAGGAGACCTTCGCCGGACCCGCGAAAGGGCACGGCAGGCTCGTCAAACAATCCGGCGGGCACGGCCAGTACGCGGTCGTCGACGTCGAGGTCGAACCACTGCCGGTGGGCAGCGGAGTCGTCTTCGCCGAGAAGGTGGTGGGCGGTGCGGTTCCGCGCCAGTTCATCCCGTCCGTGGAGAAGGGCGTGTACGCGCAGGCGGAGAAGGGTGTGACGACGGGATATCCGCTCGTCGACGTGCAGGTCACCCTGGTCGACGGCAAGGCCCACTCCGTGGATTCGTCCGACGCGGCCTTCCAGGCCGCAGCCGGGCTGGCCCTGCGGGATGCGGCCGCGCACAGCACCGTTCGCGTACTCGAACCGGTCGCTGCCGTGCGGGTGATCGTGCCCGAGGAGTATCTCGGCGCTGTCCTCGGTGATCTGTCGGCCCGGCGCGGACGGGTGCTCGGCACCGAATCCCCCGAGCCGGGTGTCGCCCTGCTGCGCGCGGAGGTTCCCGAACTCGAACTCGGCCGCTATCCGGTCGAACTGCGGGCCATCACGCAGGGCACCGCCGATTTCGCCCGCCAGTATCTGCGGCACGAACCGATGCCCGAGAACCTCGCGGCCCGCTACGGCGAGTCGGACTGACCACTGCAACGGACGGGCAGCGTGTCAGCATGAACGCCATGAGCGTTCTGCTGTGCTTCCACGCACACCCCGACGACGAGGTATTCCTCACCGGTGGCGTGATGCGCCGGGCCGCCGACGCCGGGCATCGCGTCGTGCTCGTCGTCGCCACCGACGGTGCCCGCGGCGAGTATCCGGACGGGTTGCTCGCGCCCGGTGAATCCCTCGCCGCGCGCCGCACGAAGGAGCTCGAGGAATCCGCCCGGGCGCTGGGTGCGGCGCGGGTGGTGCCCTTCGGATACGGCGATTCGGGAATGGCCGGCACGGCCGGCAACCACGATCCGAATGCCTTCGCCAACACCGATCCCAGCGAGGTGGGCGCGCGGCTGGCCGCCGTGATCGAGCAGGAACGCGCGGATGTCGTCACGATCTACGACGCGCACGGCGGGTACGGCCATCCCGATCACGTCCAGGTCCACCGGGCCGGGGTCCATGCCGAACGCATCACCGGGCACGACGCCGTCTACGAGGCATCCACGAATCGGGACCACCTGATGCGGCTGCTCTCGGCGCTGCCGGACACCCCCGACGACGTGCGCCCACCCGACCTCGAGACCTTCGGCCTGCCGGAATCGGAACTGACCACCGCGGTGGACGTGTCGACGGCGCTGGGCGCCAAACGCGCGGCGATGGTCGGCTACGAGTCGCAGATCGGCGACTTCGGGCCGATGCTGAACATGCCCGAGGAACACCTGCGCGCCGCCTTCGGCGTCGAGTGGTTCCGGCGCCGCGGCGTTCCGCCCGGGCTGCAGGAGACCGAGCTCCCGCTCTGAGCTAGGCGGCGGGCACGGTCTCCTCGAGTTCGCCACTGGCCACGTCGAAGACGAACCCGCGCAGCGAGGTGGTCTTCGTGACGAA
>Ga0182738_1006661_pt1 | contig 11934 bp, 5 predicted proteins | sample eDN5th30CBELigMG_FD_128876 | JGI IMG/M metagenome (GOLD analysis project Ga0182738, IMG submission 128876) | Enriched Miracle-Growth compost microbial communities from Emeryville, California, USA - eDNA 5th pass 30_C BE-Lig MG (version 2)... ...
TGTGGGGTAACACCTGACTTCCCTTTGTCTTCTAATTACTGTGAATGTGATGATGATCAACTCATGTCGCCTGCAAAAACAGGGAATTGTGTTGACTGTGACTCTAGTTGTGCTACTTGCTCAAGTGCCACGACAACCTGCACCTCATGTGACGATGGGAAATATCTTAGCGGAAGCTCTTGTTATGATTGTGATGATAATTGCGCGACTTGCGAAAGTTCTTCAACGACCTGCACAAGCTGTGAAAGCGGGTGGTATATGGTTGAAACTACCTGTTATTCAACTTGTACTTCTCCCCTTTACTCTTCTGTGTCAGATGGAGTTACCTATTGCAATACGCCTTGCCCGAACCAGTATGTTTGGTGGGATGGCACTTGCAGTGATACTTGTACTTATTCGGATGATTATGGCTCGTATGCTATTGTTGGAACCACGGAGAGTACTTTTCTTAAATGTACTTACCCCTGCGATACTGATCAATATCTGTATTGGAATACTTCTTGCATAGGCTCTTGTCCTTCTCCCTTAACTGACGTTGTTTATAAGAGTCGTAACTTCTGTGGATATTCTTGTTCAAGCACCCAATATCTCTATTGGAATGGCTCCTGCCTTGATAGTTGTCCGTCTCCTTTATCAGACGAGCTTCAAGGGACTTACCTCCAGAGGTACTTTTGCTGGTATACATGCCAACCTGATGAATATTTATATTGGAATGGCTCTTGTTTGAGCACTTGCCCATCACCGTTATCTGGTGAGCTTGAAGGGACTTATTTACAAAGATATTTCTGCTGGTATACCTGCCAGCCTTCAGAATATCTCTATTGGAACGGGACCTGCTCGAGCACCTGCCCGTCTCCTTTGACTGGGGAGACTCAAGGCACATATTTAGAAAGGAATTTCTGCTGGTATACATGTCAGCCTGATGAGTATTTATATTGGAATGGCTCTTGTTTGAGCACGTGCCCATCGCCGTTATCTGGAGAGCTTCAAGGAACATATCTGCAGAGATATTTTTGCTGGTACATTTGTATGCCTTGGCAATGGGTTTATTGGGACCAAACTTGCCAGGAATCATGTGAATCTCCATTGTGGCCGGAAACTCAAGGAACATATCTTGAAAGGCAATTTTGTTGGTATCCTTGCACCTCCGAAAGTAAATTTTTGTATTGGAATGGGTCATGTTTAACTCAATGCCCTGAACCTTTGTCTACACAGTATCAGAATGGCCAATGGTTCTGTGATTACCCTTGCGCAGATACAACAGAATATCTATACTGGAATGGTTCTTGTTTGAGTACTTGTGATAGTCCTCTCAGTTCTCGTTCAGAAGGTAGTCCTAGCCGAAACTTTTGTTACTACCTTTGTGATACGGGTGAATTCCTTTATTGGGATGGCAGCTGTCAATCTTCTTGCGATTCTCCTCTTGTAGCAGTTTCTGAAGGAGACCCATCCCGACAATTCTGTTGGTATTTATGTGACACTGATGAATACCTTTATTGGAATGGTACATGCTCGACTGAGTGCGAATCCCCGCTTACCAAAACAACCGAAAATGACCGTAATTACTGTGAGTATCCTTGTTTACCAAATCAATACCTCTTCTGGAATGGATCTTGCTTATCATCCTGCCCATATCCTCTCACTACTCGAGTTGAAGGAGACACAATCAAAACAAATTTCTGCGATTTTCCTTGTGATAGTACAACTGAATATCTCTACTGGAACGGCTCTTGCCTCGATACATGTAACTCTCCATTATCCACAAGAATTGAAGGAACTTCAAGTTCAAGAAAATTCTGTGATTATCCATGCGTGGGAAAACAGTTTCTCTATTGGAATGGTTCATGCAAAACCAGATGTCAACTCCCTCTCATCATCAGAATTGAGGCCAACAGAGGTTACTGTGATTACCTTTGCGAAACAACTGAGATTATTTATTGGGATGGTTCTTGTGGTTCGTCATGTAATTCACCTTTGGTTCTCAAGTCCTATGGAACTCCAACAAGAAATTATTGCCAATTTCCTTGCCAAACTGGCCAATTCCTCTATGAAGATGGAACTTGCTCTGATAGTTGCAAATCCCCACTGACGAGCTCGATCCTAAATAGCCAGCTATTCTGTTATTATTCTTGTACAACAGGCCAGTATATGTACTTCAATGGATCATGTCTCGACTCTTGTTCTCTCCCTTACTCCAATCGGACTGAAAACTCCCTTCAATATTGTGATTATCCCTGCATAGATTCAAACGACTATCTTTATTGGAATGGATCATGTATAGCTACTTGTGACTTCCCATTCTCAGCACGAACGACTGACGGCAAACTCTATTGCGATTTTCCTTGTGATAGTCCAGCTGAAGATTTGTACTGGAATGGAACCTGCTCTTCAGAATGCTCCTCTCCGTTCACAGTCATCAGCAATGTCTGCACTCCACCATGCAAAACTGGCCAATATTTATATTGGAATCGTACCTGCAGCTCGGTTTGTAGCTCTCCACTTTCTGCACAGATCGATACTGATGTTCTTCTTTGTGACTATCCCTGTTCTTCAACAGATTACCTCTATTGGAACTCTTCATGTTCATCGACCTGTCCTTCTCCATTGATAGCCACAACCGTATCGGGGAATAATTATTGCGATAAACCTTGTAAATATGACGGTGAATATGCTTACTGGAACGGCACTTGCTTTTCATTATGCAATTTCCCACTTCAAACGAGAAACGAATCCAACATACTCTACTGTGATTATCCATGCGATCCCTCTGAATATCTCTTCTTCACGGGTGTCTGCGTTTCAACTTGCACTTTGCCTTATACAGTGAAGGTTGAAGGAGCGACTGTGCTTCGAAATTTTTGTGGGCATAATTGCACAGCTGATGAATATCTTTATTGGAATGGATCTTGTCGAGAAAAATGCGAGTCTCCACGCAGAATTGTTTCCAACAATAGCATTCAATATTGTGAAACTCCTTGTGAAGAGCCCGATATTTATTATTATGAGGCTCTACAATCATGCGAAGCAACTTGTGCTTCTCCAGGTTATTCTTACAAAGACATTGACTATTTGGTCTGCGTAACAAGCTCAGATTCTTCCGTAAGTCTTTCAAATTTTGAGATGTTTTTACATGCGCCTCTCGAAGAGAATGCTTTGACGTTTGTTAGCCTTGTAAAAACAATGCAGTATGTGAGATATATGGATATTGACATGCCTTCAAGACTTCAAAGACTTGCCGAAAGTAAAGGCAGACCCTTGTTATCCGTGAAATCTGGAATAAAGATGTGGGATAGTCTCAAAGAACATTTTATTCAAGAACAAACTCTTCCTGATATCTACAGCAATCTAGACCTCAGTGCAAGTTTTCTTGTGAATTATTGGGAAGATCTTATGACTATTCTGATCGGTCTAGTCCTTGTCATAATCTTTTCGTCATGTGAAAAATTGTCTCGAGCGTTTGGAAAAGAAAAAGCAGAAGTCATATTCAGAACTCTTCGGGTCCTTACAAAATGGAATTTTGTCATCATGTTTGTTGCTTTCAATATTGATGATCTCATTCTCTATTCCGCCCTCCAATTAAAAAATTGGGATACCAGCTCACTCGCCAATACAATCAGCTCTCTTTTTAGCATCGCAGCAATTATCTTCATTCCTGGGTTTATCCTCGGCATTGCTTACATCACCTTAGTCCTAATCCAAAATAATCCGAATCTCGAAAACTATCAAGTCTTTTTCAAAAGTTTTCGTCACAGCGAGAATCGTTCAAGCCCTTTAGTCAAGCTCTTCTTTGCCCTCTACATCTTTCGAATTGGACTCCCGATGATCATTGCAGTTTGCACTGAGAAAATACCCATCCTCAACATCGTTTTGCAATTCCTGTTCAGCATCGGAGTCCTTATATCTATTCTCATTACAAAGCCATTCACAAAAAAGATCAACTACATTCAGCTTGTCCTCTTTGAAACCATCACTGTCCTAATGAATTTCTCAATGCTCCTCGTCACTTTCCTTTCAGAATTCAAAATGCAGAACCACATGTTTACAATCATCCTTGGAGACTTTATTATTCTCGGCAATGATTTTATCAATATTCTTGGTGTGATTTTTATGGTCATCAAGCTTCATTTGGAGATTAAGCAAATCCACCAATTGGCCAAGAAAAAAGTCGTCCAAGGGAACGAAAGAATCGGCCTTTGGATTCAATTAATTTTCGTGCCTTTACAACAAGCCAACATGGGATTCGAGGAGATTCTTGCTTATCCCGCTGCCAGTCTTTCACAACCACGCCCGAGAACAAGAAGAACTTATGAAGAGAGTGAGATTTCACTCAAGAATCATTCTACTTTTACAGAAGGGATCATATCCGAGACTCAAAGGACAGCTCCAGACCATTTAGATTTCATGGAAACCTCCTTTGGGCAAACAGAGAACAGTTCTTCTCCAAATAAAAACCATCCTAGGAGAGATTCATCATCGAAATATCTGGATACAAGTTCAAGTTCAACGAATCGGCTGCATATTTCACCAATAGCGTTGGATAACTTTCAGATTGACCTTTTGACGTTTGATAAAAATTCGACATCAACGGCAAATAGCAAGAGCAGTAGTAAGCAGGTTATTTTTAAAGGAGTGAAAAATGATAAAAATCACGAGTTTGTTATCTCGAATACGACGAGTGCGGATGTTCCTTCGAAACAAGAGCAAAAAAGGGTTCCAACAGAAGAGACTTTAGACTTGGAAAATGATGATGCTTTGATTAAGAAAATAAGAAAGGATTTGAATACTCTCAATAAACAAATAGATCGGAAAGAAGACCAGACAAATGCGAAGATTACACATTCTTATTTAAAGAAAAATGCGTCTCTAAATCGTCAAAAGTCCACTCATTCATAAATTGTAAAATTAAATAAATTTTTTTTCTGTTGACATTTATACATCTGTAAACTCTCTCTATTGATGCAAATTATCAAAGTTTTGTCTTTTAAATTTTCAACTTGAAGCTGGAAGAATGAAATAAAATCTCAAATTTGTTTTTGAAATTTGTCAGATTTTTTATGAAAAGAATTTTGTTCTCAGATTTTGCAGAAGCTTCGAGAGGTCCAATTTCTTTTCATTCTCAAAAGAAAAAATCTTCAAAGCTTTCCAACCAGGGTTCGGAATCCTCCAGATTTTCGAAAGACCCGATGATGGAAAAAAACTTTTTATAATTTTTTTCCTACATTTCTTTACAAAAAAAACACACAAAAATTTCATAAAATATTGAAATTGAGTCCCCTGAATCAATTAAAAGGTAACCTGACAAAAAAGCTAACGTTCAACAACGACTCTGACTCAAAATGCTACAGATATTTTTTTGATATTTCCTCTGAAAACTCGAAGATTACAAAAAAATACTATGCAATAGCAAAAAAAGAAAAAGGTCTCTCACTCTTCAGAAAATTTAAATAGGAGCTCCTTGATGAATCCGGAAAAGGATTCAGAGTTTTAAAACCTAAAATTCCGAAGCTCATTTTATCAATTTGTCTTTTAGAAAATTTTTTCAAAATGATTCACAAATTTACCTATAAAAAATATTGTATTTTACACAGGAAACAGCAAAGACTCAAATCAAAGAACTCTACAGGTTTCAATTTCGCAAAATAAACAAACAAAACCTTTACAAACAACTCGCTCTGAGATCTTCTTATTTCTCCAAATTATCCACCTACACTCAACAGAGAGGACCTTTACGTCTTATCACCCTCTCAAAAACCCTATTCTTTTCAGGTGACATCACCAAACTCACTCCTCCTGCTTCAATCTTTCTCGAAGAATTACTGCCCACATTCTCCTTCTCTCCTATTATCGTTTCACTTCTTGGCTCAGACTGTGCGATCATCGTCTTATTCTCTTTATCCAGATCACTCTGAGAACCAGGCGAAAGATTAGTTAAGCTCTGAATCGTTGAAGGGAATGCAAATCTTTGGGTCTTGTCCCGAGTTCTTGTTGGTGAAGAAGATAAACTGATCAAATTTTGATTTGATGACGTTGAAGAAGATTCATAGAGACTCAATGGTCTTGCTGACTCTTTCTGAGAAGTGAGATCTTTAGCGGCATTTTTGGCTCTTGCTTTTACAGGAGCGCTTGCAGCCACCTTTGACTTGGATCTCCAAGCTTTGAATGACCGGTAAACTTCATATATTGTACCAAAGATCTCAATACACTGGAAAATAAGTCCTCCAATATTCAATATTATCCCCAAAATCACAATGGCCTTCTCCAAGTTTTCTCTTGAACTAGCTGCTGCAGTGCCGTTAGAGTCCATGATTGTAAGCGCGAGAACCCCGCTGTATGTAATGAGAATGATTATCTCGCAGAAGTACTGGGCAGCTGCATTTTTGAACTCCTCAAAAGGACGTTTTACGACCAGGAAAATAGCAAAGGCCAAGTTCACAGCTAGGTATAAGCTAGCTTCCACAAGAGGGTAGTCTACCAAAAGACACAAGAAAGCATTCAAGGTACAACTGCGGATCATCAAGGGAGCTAGGAAGGATTGCCGTGAAAAACTGTCGTCTTTAAAATCTTCATAGAAAACCTTCACATGAGCATGTTTAGATTTGAAAGCTTGCAATTTCTTCTCATCATTCTTTTCTTGATCCTGAGTACCACCATTGGATTTGGCAGCTTGGTATTTCCTTAAAATATAAAAATGGAAGCCGAAGAACCCAAGACCAATGATCAAAAAGAGAACGGCACAGATGAAACTGGACAATGAAAAGGCTGAAACAAAGGAACAGGTTTGGATTTCAAAGATAAAGAAGAGCAGAATTTGGTCAAAGCTTCCGTAGAGATTATTTATCAGATAATTTGCTGCAGAAATTTTGAGCATACGAAGCATTCTACGAGCCCAAACCTTCTTTTTCAACTCATTTTTCTTGAGATAGATTTCTGAGAGCTTGAACATCCCAAGACACGCAGAAAGGATCAAGATGGAGACGAGATTGCTCCAGTAGTTTATCAAGAAATTCGGCTCCACATCGTATTTCACAAAATTTCGATGCAGCGGTTTTGAACCTCCTTTCTGATTATCAAAAGATCCAGGAGCATTGACATCAAAAGGGTCAGAGTCTTCTTCTGCGAATATATTCACAGTCTTTTCTGAATATGCAACACTGAAATATCGAGCATTTCTTATGACTTCTGCGACGACTCCAAATCGAAAAGCAATTGAGCTTCCAGCGGCTAAAGACTTGGCTATCACAGAGGTTGCGTCCAAGCCTGAAGTAGATGATTTAGTCACCGATTTTAATGAAATTCCTGAGGACTCCTCTCCTTTGAAAAATTATTCGAATCAAATCAAAGAAGTTATCAATGTACCACCGCCAGTAGGACTTTCAGGCAATGAGCAGACGAGATATGGAGCTGAATCTGGCAAGTCATCTGGATAGCACGCAAAGCAGTCAAAACCGCCATAACCACATTCTTGACAGCCGACTCCACAGACTATAGAATCACGTTAGAAAAACACCTTTCTTCACAATACCTCCATCGACGCAATCCCCAAAAGTAACATTCATCCCCTCTGCTTGAGAGCATGAGAATAAGCATCTTCCATGGACATTTTCAGCGAAATATTCACATTCTCTGCATTTCGTACTTGATCCACACACTTCACAATACTGCCCACAGCCTATTCTCTTATTACTCCACGGCAAAAATTCTCCTTACTTGAGCACTCAGAATCGCCATGATCAGCCCACAAACCTGCTCCACATGCCACACAGGCACCTTGCCCTTCATCTGGGACAGATCCTTCAGGACAACGAGAGCAATAATTCGATCCTTCAGTTGAGATATATCCTTCAGGACAATATGCACAGTAACTTCCATCATCAGCTGAATATGTTCCTGCAGGACATGCTGTACAAATGTATGAGCTATCTTCTGATATATAACCTCCAGGACAAGGTTCACAGTTGCCTGACCTATCTGAAGAGAAAACGTAGCCTGCGTAACAACCCTCACAGGTCTCGCCGTCTTCGGCACAGTACTTACAGGAATGGCGGCAAGCCATGGATATCGAGACTAGGAGTGGTTAAATGAGGAAAGAGGAGGCAAAGAACCTATGATGAGAAGGAGAGTTAAGGTTTTGAGCAGAGATATGAGCATTTTTGATCTGAGGAGGGAAATTGATTAATTATTATAAGTTAATCGACCAAGTTTTTATTTAAAGCCTCCTTTATGAAGTGTTCATATTTTTTTAATAAAAATATGGTGCTTACAGAAAGGCTAAACTGCTGTTTTTGAGTAAAAACGACTTGAACTAAAGCCAAAGAATGTCTTTCAGAGTGAGGGGACATCTCTTTCAGCTCATCCAAAAAATCATTCAATCATTTTCTTTGCTTTCATTTAGCCGCCTAATTTTATTAATATCAACAGACCACCGCCTTACCCAACAACTCTTTGAAATTTTGATCCCTCTCACAGTCAATTACACCAGTTATAAATAGCAACCACCTCTACATATTATACCCGGCCCTTGCATATTTTCTTTCTGAAAAGTTCTTTTCACAAAAAAATTGAAGCCTATGAACCTGTTTTGCCATTCAAGCCTTTGGAAAGTCTGAGGCGTAAAAAAGGTACTATTAGCTGAGGTGAAGTTTCCAATAGCACTTCAAACTCTAATTAGTTTACTTCTTTCCTGGTATCACTTCTTTTCAGATCGAATGAGCTATCAAAATCAATCTAAAAAAACAGAGCCAAAAGGAGTTGAACAAATTTTTTCTTTTTAAATTGAGTCAGATTCAACTCTTAATCGCTTTGAAGAGTTTTTTCTTCAGACTTTTTGCTGAAGCAATCACTAGTTAAGCCTTTTAGGAGCCTTGATTCACTTTGCTGAGCAGCAATGCTCAGCAAAAGGATTTTCAGCTTGTCCAATCCTATTTTTTTTTTCTCTGTAAAAATATTAACTTTTCATCCGCCGTTTGATTAAAGAATATCGCGCTTAAACTCTACTCAAAACTTAAAAACCCCTAGCAACGCTGCAATGCTGAGAATCAACAGAAACAATGTTGAGCAACCCCTTTTCAACTTCACAAAGAAAAGAGGTAAGAGGGTTTTTTTATTGGTCACAAGCAAGATAATTATCAAAGTGAAATTCCCGTTGTACTTCTCTACAAAAATAAATAACCAGAAAATTTTTAAAGAGATTGAAATATTATGATCTCGATCTGAAGGGAATAAAAATCACCTATGCTCCCTTCAAGTTTCCTAAAGAAAATTTGTTTATGAGAAAAGAAGAAAATTTTCTAAGAAATTTTCAATACAAAATTTTTCGAAATTTTTTTAATATTCATAATACAAAAAAAAGATCGGCTTTAAATAAACAAGATAATCCAAGCTCAAAAAAGATGTAGAATTTATCAAGAAAGAATAGTTTGAGCCTTATCTAAATCTCGACCGAAAAGATTCTTTTCCTTTGTTTCCTTTTTGAACTTTCTCATAATCAAACACCACTAAATCACCAAAGGCTTCTCCTTCCTGCTCAGCTTGATCTGGTGCAGAAACCAATCCATTTCTCTGATCTCTTTCTTCTCTTTTCGGCTCACCTAGTAGATCTATCTGAAACACACCAGTCCTTTTATGATAACCAAGACCGTTCTGAGATCCCCCTGTAAAAACAATCGTTGAGATTCTTCTTATTGAAGAAGGTATCAATGTGCAAAAAAAAAAAGTGATTGGTTCATTAATTATTCGAAATATTTATGTTAGTCCTGGTCGGAAAAAAGTGACAAATTGATTTTGCCTTCGAAAAATACAACCAACTTCGTCAAGATTCTTGGTGTTAATCTTTTTTATTGAAATAATTTAATCATTTACTTTGGCTTTCTAGAACAAAGAAAAAACTTAAAAAGATTCGTTTAGATCTTGTCTAGCTCAAGAAATAAGGCAACATTCCTTTCGAACAGATATCGTCATTTCCCCTTCCCTTTTTAAAATCAAAATTCCGCTCCTCCGAAATCCATCAAGTTTAACGAAAAATAATGGGAAAATGGAGAATAAGAATCAGTTTTTTTCCTAGGGCAAAACTCTAACAAAATCTGGACAATTCAATTTTTTTTCATTTTGGGCAAGAGAAAAAAAAGCTTTGCGAAAAAATTCAATACCAATCTTAGAACATTATAGCTCTGCAAAAATTCGAATCAGAATTTTTCCAAATTTTTTGTTTGAAAAGAAATGGTAAAATTTTTCAAAAAAAAAGATAAATAAAAATTGAAGACTCTTGAATGGCTCTTTGTTGTATTGAAAGGTAAAATAGAGAATAAGCAGCTAAGATTTGAAATCTCAGAGAATATGAACTCATGAAAGTTCGCATCTTCATGACCTTCTTCAAAATATAAATTCGAATGGAAAACGAGTTTTTGGGCAATTCAAAAGTTGAAAATGAAATCTGGGAAAAATGGGACAATTGAATACAAGTCTAGGAATAACACTGATGGAAATATTTTCATTAAAAGATTTTTCGCTTCAAAGTGATTTAATAAAAAATAAAGGGAGTGGTTGGTTTTCATTCAACAATCTCAACTAAAACTACAACAAATACAAACAAATAAATAGTGTTATTTCTCATGAATCTTGCGAAGTAAAATTTTTCACGCCGGCTTGCCTCAGCTGAAGAGCCTGAACAGAGCTTGGGCGATAACTGTCTTTTCTTTTATTCCCTATAGAAATTTTCTCATAGTCAAACACCAAGAGATCACCAAAGGTTTCCCCTTCTCTCTCAGTCTGATCTGGCACAGTTCCCAATATATTCTCGTGGTGGGATCTTTCTTCTATTCTTGTCTCACTTGAAGGTATATGGAAGATGCTCGTTCTATTATGATGGTCAAGATCATGTTGAGACTCTCCTGTGAAAACAATAATCGAGGGTTTTCTTGTTGAAGTTGTTGAAGGCAAATCCAATCTGTCTATCTCGGTATCCAAACCCTTCGGAATTAACCTTGTAGGCGAGCCAGATATACTAATTAACCCTCCATCTTCCTCTTTCCTGGTAGGTCTTGGAGAGACTTTCAAAGAAACGAGACCAGTATTTCTCTTTTTCACTTTCATAAAAGTCAAATCAGGATTTCCTACAGCCTTGGATACTGCTCCCATAGGAGCTCTTGCAACCTTCAGCCTTTCTCTCCAAGCCAAAAATCTCTTCCAAACCCCATATAATGTTCCAAAAATACCAATCAATTGGAAAACAGTGCCTCCGACGTTCAGTGCTATGCCCAAATAGACAATAATCTTTTCCAATAATTCTCTTAAATTCTCTGCTTTAGCCCCACTATGATCCATCATCGCAAGTATTAAAGCACAAGTAAAGGTAATTTGGATGATGGCCTCACAGAAGTACTGGGCAGCAGCTCCTCTTAATTCTTGATAAGGCCTTTTGATAACAAGGAAGAGAGCAAAGATCAAGTTAGCGCCCAAATATAAAAAAGCTTGCGTAAGAGGATAGTTCACAAAGAGGCATAATAAGACATTGAGTAAACTAGCACGGATCATAAATGAGGCTAAAAATGACTGCTGGGCCAAGGTATCATCTTTAAAATCCTCAAACAACACCTTCACATAAGCATGCTCGGACTTGAAAGCCTCAAGTCTTTTCTCATTATTATTCTCAACGTCCTTCTGAGATTTAGCAGCTTGATATTTCTTCAGTATTGAGAAGTGGAAGCCGAAAAAGCCAATTCCAATAATCAAAAAGACTACGGCAGAACCAAAACTGATCCATGAGAAAGTCGAACCAAAGGTGCATGTTTGGACTTCAAGGATAAAATATAACACAATCTCGTCAAAACTTCCATATAAACTATTCACCAAGTAATTTCCCGCCGTAATTTGGAACATCATGACCACTTTATTCGTCAAAATCTTCCTCTTTTTAGATTGGCCAAGATATCTTTTTAA
>Ga0182738_1006663_pt1 | contig 11930 bp, 6 predicted proteins | sample eDN5th30CBELigMG_FD_128876 | JGI IMG/M metagenome (GOLD analysis project Ga0182738, IMG submission 128876) | Enriched Miracle-Growth compost microbial communities from Emeryville, California, USA - eDNA 5th pass 30_C BE-Lig MG (version 2)... ...
CTTGAATCTTTTTAGTCCAAATGCAAGTTGCCACCCCGGCCTTGTTAGCAATTACCTTGATATCTTTTTGATGCTGGCAGCCAAAACGTCCTTATATGCCGGCAATGATAGCGATCCTAAAAAACCTTGCTAATTATGATGAATTGAATGAGTATCGCGATGCTAGCGATTGCGCATGGACATACCACTGGTATCAATGCTATCGCTCGCGCTGAGTTTGCCGGTTATACAGGACGCGGACATGAGAACGGGGGGAAGGACTGCTAACCAATTCGCTGCCTACCCCCCAAGAAAGCGCAATAAGAAAGCCTGCCGCTGACAGGCGCGTCGGCGGCAGGCTGTAGTTTGTTGGCGAGTAGCCGACGACAACTTAGCGGCCAAGTTCTTTCAAGATCCGTTCGGCCCCGTAGACCTTTTCCAGGGCCTCGACCATCGCGGCAATGGCCACCGACACAGCCCGGGCCTGCTCGTCGCTGTACATGTAGTCGGCCGTCAGCGATTGGATGTTGCCGTCAAAGATGACGCCCACCAGTTCGCCCGCCCGGTTGACGACAGGGCTGCCGGAGTTGCCTCCGATGATGTCGGCCGTACAGACAAAGTTGAGCGGCGTCTTGAGGTCGAGTTGCTCGCGGTTTTTGATCCAACTTGCCGGCAGTTTCCAAGGTTCCCGGCCACCATGCCGCTCTTGCGATTCGAAGGCGCCGGCGATCGTGGTCCACGCCGGGATGTTTCGCCCGCCCTCCTTGTAGCCGCGAATCGGTCCAAAGGCCAACCGCAGCGTAAACGTGGCGTCCGGATAAACGGCCGTACCGCTCAACTCAAACAAGACCTGGGCGATCTTGGCGTATGCCTGCCGTTCGATCTCGGTGATTTCCTCGAATTCCTTGCGGATTTCCCGCGTGCGAGGATCCACCAACCGGGCCAAGATGATCATTGGATCGTTGCTGGCTTCGATCCCTGCCTGTCCCTGCTCGGCCAGTCGTTTGCGCTGCTCAACATCGGCCAGTTTGGTGCCTTCGATCAGCACGGCCGCCCGATCCGTAGGGCTCTTGCCCGAGAGCACCTTACGCACCAGCGGGTGATCGCCGCCAAAGCGTTCCGCCATGCGGGCGATGGAATCGGCCAGCTTAACCTGCTCCAGGTCCTCATAAATGGGCGCCGTGGAATACAGGTCTTGCAGCAGCGATTCGCGGTTAGAGTCGCGATACTCGCGAAGCCGCGCCTCGCTAGGCTTGGTATCTTCCTCGGCCATCTGGACCAGCGTTTGGGCGATCTCGAACAATCGCCCAGATAGTGCCGGGGCCTTGCCTTGTATCTTGGCCCGGCGTTTCTGCGCAGCAGCGATCTCCTCGAAAGCGCCTTCGTAATCCTTCAGCTTCGGGTCCTTGGCGATGGCGGCACGCAGTTCGGCTTCACGCTGCCGCTTGGTGCGAAAGAAGTTTGGATCTTGCAGACCGCGCAATGAGCCCCACAGGGCCTTGCGGCTGTTCTGGATGCCCAGCAGTTCGTCCTCGGCACGGCGGGTTTGCTCGATCCCTTCCAGGCCAAATTGCTGCAACAAGATTTCCTGCCGCCGCAGGTAATCCATGTAATAGGGCAGCCAGGTGTCGCGCAGGTGGGCCAACGCCGCAACCGTATAAATGCGATCGGTGCTGCCAGGATTGCCGGCCACAAAGACCAGTTCTTCATCCTTGAGCGGTGCATCTGAAAGCTTCAGATAATGCTCAATCTTGGCCGGCTTGCCGTCTTCATAAACGCGAAACAGGCATACATCCAGGCAGTAGCGCGGATATTCAAAGTTGTCAGCGTCGCCGCCGAAGAAGGCAATCGCCGCTTCGGGCGACCAGACCAGCCGCACATCGGTATAGCGTTTATAGCGATAGAGATGATACTTCGCGCCGCCATATAGCGTGATGACGTCGCTCCGCAGTCCGGTCTGTTCCAGCGACTGCTGTTCGATTTTGGCCATCGCGGCACGGCGAGCCTGGGCCGCTTCGGCCGCCGGCAGCCCCTCGGGCACCGCTTCCTTGATCTGGGCGGTTACGTCCTCGATGGAGATTAGCTGATTGAGTTCCAGGTCTGGCGCGCGCAGTTCGTCCTCTGGCTTCGCGGCATAGAAGCCGTCGGCGTAGAGATTACGTTCCGCCGTGGAGAGCTTGTGCAGCGTGTCGGCGCCAACGTGGTGATTGGTCAGGACCAGACCGTCGGCGGAGACAAACGAAGCCGATCCGCCCGAGTTGAATCGCACGCACGACTTCATCAGGTGGTCAAGCCAGGCCTCGGTGGGCTCGAAGCCGTACTTCTGTTTCAGATAGTCGCGTGGCAGTTCGTTAAACAGCCACATGCCTTCGTCGGCCGGCAATGGCGCCGGCAGCAGGCAGGACACGACGAACCACGCGGCAAGAGTGTTCCGCAGCCACGAACCTTGTCTGGCCATCGATGGATTCCCCCCGTCGTTATTGCGTTCACACAGTACTAGCCGGCTAAGGCAACTACGCGAGCGCGCAGTGTAGCGAAGCGGCCACTTTATGGGAACGAACTGTGCGACATGACATTACGGCCCGTACGTTACCGGGGCGCTTTGCACCACCGGAGGGCAAGCGGGCGGGCAGGCAGGCACCGCACAGGCGGGCGAAGGCGTCCAGCAGTGCGCCGGGCAGACTGGACGATGGTGGCACCCCAACGCAGCCAGTAGCGCCGCGCACAGGCCCAGGGGCAAAATCCGTTTCATCAGGGAATCCTCGATGGATGAGCGCATGCCAGCGATCGCAAGAACGTTGACCGCGGCGATGCGTGCGAAGTGCAACGGGAGGCGGCAAACGATATGCCAAGCGCCGCCGCAAGGCAAACCCAGTCGGGCCAAAAACCGCGCCGAATGCGAGCAAATCGTGCATGGGGCGATGCCGAGACACGCCCAAATGGCCGTGCTGGCACTGCCGCCGCTTCGCAATCTTTACATGCGGCGCTGTAATGGCGCCTTGTCGGCGACCGGCGCGCACTGCTGGCAAGAGCAGCATGCAGAACCCGTGACAGCAGCCCCACCGACCGGGGCAGGGGAAATGCTGGCACCGGGGTGGGCGAGGGCCGCTGCCGTCAAAGTTTGCGAAATCGGCAAGGCTTTTCTCCAGCCGCAGTAGCAACATGCCGAATACACGATCTACATGGACTTTGCCGCGCAAGCGGTGTGCGGTCCACCAACTCAGTTCCAGGGGGGGCGCCCTGAGGCATGAGTTACCACGAATGCACGTGTCAACACTCGGACACACGAAGCGGGCCGTTTGTGGCTGCGCCACGCTCCTGTCATTGGTGGCGGTTTCGCTTGCGGCGGAACCGCGTCCTGGCGGACCTGGCCAGCACGGCTTAATGCCAGCAGGTACCCAGCACGGCGGCCAACCGCCAGCGCCGGTCCATGCCGCGCCGCCTTTGCCGCTAGGGCCAGGGCCTGCGCCGTTGGGCCAGCAGGCGCCACCGGGCATGCAGATGCCGCCCGGCGGTGCTGTCGTGCCCGCCGCGCATGCGGCCCCGACCGGTATGGCTGCCGCGGGCAACATTGCCCAAGCTGGCGGTATGCCCGAGGGCGTTCCCGCTGCGCCGCCCCAGCAGGCGACCGGAGCGAACCAGGCCCGCGTCTACACGCTTAAGTTTGCCCGGGCCCAAGAGGTCCAGCCGGCCATCGCCCATTGGCTCAACAGCGCATCGCTGCGGGGCGAGGTGGCGATTGATCCCACGCAAAACGTGGTGATCGTCCACGGCGGTGAAGACGTGCAGCGGCTTGCGGCCGACGTGGTCCAATCGATCGATCGCGCGGCCGAGGCCCAACTTGGCCCGCCGACGCTGCAAACCTATCCGGCTGCCGCGGCCCAACTGGAGCCGATGTGTCAGGCCATTCGCGACCGTTTTGGTCCGTACGGCGCCCGCGTGGCTGCCGATGCCCGCAACGAACAATTGCTGGTCGTTGCACCGGCGGCGATGCAAACCGAGATCGCCAAGTTTGTCGGCGTGTCCGATCCCCAGCCGGCCCAACAGCAGGCCAATACCGCGGCCGGGGCAGGCGGATCGCAAGCCCAGCCGATTGGACCCAAGCCGGCTACGCCGCGCGGAGCTAACTTCGGACTGCTAACGACCACCGCAGGGCAGGGGCAAATCATGCAGTTGCGCACCTCGTCGGTCGAGGTGCAGAAAGCACTCAAGCAGTTGTACGGCCCCAAGCTCGTGGCGGCCGCCCACACCAACCGCGACGTGGCAGTGTATACGCTCGACGTCTCGCCCCAGGAACGGCTGCGAATTGAGTTCGACATGTTGACGGGCCAAGTGGCGATCCACGGTGAACCTGCCGCCGCCGAGCGGTGCGCCCGCCTGCTGGCCATTCTCGAAGCTCCGCAAGCCCCTCAGGCGGCACGTAAGATCCAAGTGGTTCCGCTGGGCGCGGCAGCACCGGGCAAGGTATTCCAGGTAGCCACGCTGCTGGAAGAGGCACGCCAGCGCGGAATCCGTGAACGCGGCCAAACCGTGCGGGCCCAGGCAACCCGTTCGCCGCACCTGGTGGCGCAACTGTTCCAGCCGCCGGCAGAGCAGGCACAACCGGGCGCTCAACCGCCGCAGGGCAACCAACCTCAGCCCGCCCAGCCTCAGGGTGGTGCCGCTGCCGGGGCAGGTGCCGCTGCCGGCCAGGCATTGCCGCAGGGTCAGATGCCACCGCAGGGCGGCCAGGCGTTCCAGCCAGGGCAGGCCACCGTCCCGGCCGAAACCGAAGGGCTGGTCGGCCCGGTGCAAGTGGAAGTGCTGGAAGACCTGGGCGTGATCATCCTCCGCGGTCCGCGCGAAGACGTAGACCGGTTGATACGCATCATCGAGCAGATCGAGGAACGCAGCCAGGAAACCGAGCCTGAAATCCGCATCCATCCGTTGGAATACGTCAACGGCGAAGCGTTGGCGACCATCGTCCGCGAGCTTTACGACTCGGTGTATGCCGGCCGCAAGGGACGCGTGAGCATTACGCCGCTGATCGAGCCTAACGCGCTGCTGCTGATCGGTCCGCCGGCCAGCGTGGAAGCAGCCACGGATTTGATTCGCCGGCTGGATACGCCCTCGGGCCCCGAGTCGCAGTTTGAAGTGTTCCGGCTCAAGTACGCTTCGGCCCAGGCCGCCGCGGCTACCTTGCAGCAGTTCTACGGTGCCACGCCGGGGCCGGGCGCGCAGCAACAGGGCCAGGCACAGCAGACGCTGCCGGGCTTATTCCCCCGCGTGAACGTGATTGCCGACTACCGCACCAACGCGCTGATCGTGCGGGCCAGTCCTCGCGACCTGGCTGAAATCGCACATCTGTTGTCGCGGATCGACATCGATAGTTCGCCGTCGGAGTTGTCGCTCAAGGTGTTTCAGTTGCGGAACGCCCTGGCTGATGACCTCGCAGCGGTGCTGCAAGCCGCCATCACGGGCACAGCGGTGCCAGGCCAGCAGCAAATTGGTCCGCAGTTGCCCGGCGTACAACAACAGCCCGGCGTGCAAGGCCAGCAGGCCGCCCAGCGTTCGGCGGTGCTGCGGCTGATGACGCTCGATGCCCGCGACCGGACGATTCTCCGCTCCGGCATCCTGACCGACGTGCAAGTTACGGCCGATCCCCGGGCGAACTCGCTGGTGGTGCGAGCCCCGGCGGACAGCATGCCGCTGATCGAAGCCCTGATCGAGCAACTGGACAACATTCCGGGTGCAACGGCACAGATCAAGGTGTTCACCATCGTCAACGGCGATGCCGAAAGCCTGGTGGGCATGCTCAGCACGCTGTTTGGCGCGACGGCGACCGGCGGCCAGTTCGGCGCGCAGCAAGCGACCTCGATCCAGGCCGACGGCTCGATTGTGCCGCTGCGGTTTGCCGTGGACTCGCGCACCAACTCGATTCTTGCGACGGGTAGTTCATCCGACCTGACCATCGTCGAAGCCGTGCTACTGCGGCTAGACGAGAGTGATGTCCGCGAGCGTGAAACGCAGGTGTATCGCCTCAAGAATGCTCCGGCGCTCGACGTGGCCAACAGCATCAACCAATTGCTGCAAGCCGAGCGGGCCGTGCAAGAGCAGGGCGTCCGCAGTGCGTTCCAACAGATTCAGGAAGAAGTGGTGGTCGTCGGCGAACCGGTGACCAACAGTCTGATCGTTACGGCCACGCCGCGTTACTTCGACGAGATCCGCCGCATCATCGACGAGTTGGACCGTCGCCCGCCCATGGTGATGATCCAGGTGCTCATCGCGGAAGTGCAGTTGAACAACACCGACGAGTTCGGCGTGGAACTGGGTCTGCAAGATTCGATCCTGTTCGACCGCAGTTTGCTGGGTGACCTGATCACCACTACCGCCAGCACGCAGACGCCGCAGGGCAACACGGTAGTGACCACGACCAACCAGATCATCCAGGGTGCCAGCCTGACGCCTGGTTACTTGTTCAACAACCAGCCGCTCGGCAACAGCGGTAGCGATCTGTCCCGGGCCACTTCGGGCAAGCTAGCCGGGCAGGCGCTAAGCAGCTTCTCGGTGGGCCGCGTGAACAGCCAATTGGGCTACGGTGGCTTGGTGCTGTCGGCCAGCAGCGAAAGCATCAGCATCCTGATTCGTGCCTTGCAGGAGTGCCGCCGGCTGGACGTGCTGGCCCGGCCGCAGGTGATGACCCTCGATAACCAACCGGCGTTCATTCAGGTTGGCCAGCGGGTGCAGCTCATTACCGCGACCACGTTCGACCAGGCGACGGGTATCCAGACCAACCAGCTTGGTGCCCAGCAGAACGTCGGTTTAATTCTCGGCGTGACGCCGCGCATCAGCCCCGATGGCCTGGTAGTGATGGAGATCGACGTCGAAAAGTCGGAAGTCGGCCCTGAATCGGAAGGTATTCCCGTCTCGGTGCTGCCCACCGGCGACGTGATTCGCTCGCCGCGGATCAACACCACGCTGGCTCAATCGACGGTCAGTGCCCTGAGCGGGCAGACCATCGTGCTGGGCGGTCTGATCACCAAGACCAAGGCACAAACTCATCGCCGGGTACCGCTGTTGGCTTCAATCCCGGTGCTGGGTCACCTGTTCCGCTACGATGCCAACGTGGAGCAGCGTACCGAACTGCTGATCATCATGACCCCGCGTGTGGTCCGCACCGAGGAGGACATGGAAATGATCAAGCAGATCGAGTCGGCGCGGATGCATTGGGTGCTCTCCGACGTCCGCGATATTCACGGCGATACCGGCCTCCGCGGCCGCGGCGATGCCTGGGAAGACGCCGGCATCCCGGTGATCTACCCGCACATCAACCCGGACGGCAAGGTGAGCCAGGGCGATCCGGAACTGGCACCGGGGATCGAGGGCGCCGAAGAACTGCTGCCCACCCCAATGCCTGTGCCCACGCCGGCGCAACAACCACGGAACCTGCCGCCGGTACCAACGCCAGAGCAGCGGCAACAGACAGTGCCGCCTGATCCGGTGCCGCCGGGGCAAGTCCCGCCGGGCACCACGCCGGCGGGGCCGCCACCAGGAGCCGCGCCCGCCGCAGGGGCAAGCGTCCCGGATAGCCAGGGCGGATCGACGTTGCAGTTGATGCCAGCCGCCGGTGCAGCACTGTACCCGCCAGGGCAGAACGTGCAGCCTGCCACTTGGCAGCAGCCGGTGGGAGCAGGGCCGGGGCAATCGGCAATAGCGGCGCAACAAGAAGTGCGGCTGATTAGTCCCTCGGAACGTGCCGAGATTGCCCAGCCGCAACCGCAGAGCGAACCGTCTCGCTCGCGGCCCAAGCTGCCGTGGAAGCGTGGCGCGTCATTCGCGCCGGCAGGCGGTCGATGATGGTCCGTCGTGATTGGCTTGGCTTTGCTTCTCTCCCGTCGATGAATCGCACCACGGCCAGAAAGGATTCTGCGATGCGAACGGTGTTCACACTGAGCTTGGCGCTGCTGATGCTAAGCAGCGGCTGCGCCAAGTTCGACATGAGCAAGAACATCCCTTGGGGTGCCGGCAAGGACGGGGAGTTCAGCGGTAACCTGCGGATTGTTGCCGTGTGGCAAGACACGGTGCTACACCAGCCTGATAAACCGCCGGTCCGCGGTTTCGGCGGTCGCGTGTTCTTGTACGCCGGCGGCGAAAAGCCGGTCAAATCCAACGGTCGTTTGGAAGTGTACGCCTTTGTCGAGGACGGCCGCAAAAAGACCGACACGCGGCCCGATCGCAAGTATGTCTTCACGCCCGAGCAGTTCGAGAAGCACTACAGCCCCAAGAAGCCGTTGGGGCATTCGTACAGCTTCTGGCTGCCGTGGGACGAAGCGGGCGGGCCGGAACTGGAAGTTTCGCTGGTGGCCCGGTTCACGCCGATCACGGGCGGGGCCACCATCGTGAGCGAACTGACGCACCATTCGCTGCCCGGCCGCGAAGCCACACTGGCCGAGAAACTGAAATACCGCTACAAGCCGCATGAAGACAGTCTCGAAATGCTCGCCAAGAAGGATGGCGAGGACGGGGAGCAGGGTCACGAAGGCCAGTTGGTTTCGTACGACGAGCCGCTGAAAAACTATCCCGGCCAGCAACTCGACTTGGCGCAGGCCAACCGCCCGCGGATGAAGACCTCGACCATCGACCTGCCCCAACGGTTTAACGCCGGAAACACGGGCAACACCCCAACTTGGCGGACCTCGGTCGTGCCGGGCGTGCAACCAGCGGCGGGCGTGTATGGCGGTTACGCATCACAGGCCGACTACCAGGCAGCGGTGCCGCCGGGCTATCTAACCGCGCCGCCGGCCACCGGTACACAGGCCTATTACGTAGCTCCTGGCGGGGCAGTGGCCCCGGGCACTGTGACGCCTGCGGGCGGCGCACCGGCCGGCTTGTCGCCGCTGCCCGCGGCGGGCGGGCGGATTCAGTCGTACCCACAATTCCGGGCGCGGCCTAATCCGCAGTATCCCGGTCAAGCGCAGCCAGCGTACCGTAGCGGCGTGGGAGCGGAAGCGTTGCCGCCGACGGCGGGCGCGCCGATGCCAGCCGCAGTTCCGGGAGTGAATTCCGGCGCGCAATATGCGCCGGGCGTGATGCCACTGGATCCGGCCGTTAACGCGGCGCAGGCTCAGCAACCACCAGTTGGTTATCGACCTGCGCAATCCCGGGCTCTAGGAGCACCAATTGCTCCGCTAGAACGCGCGCATGGGGCGTGGTTACCTGACCACGTAAAATGGCAGTATGGCCTTGAACCTCAACCACAACGGAATTTTGTGACGGGGCCAGCCTCGCGCGCTGCAGCCGGCTCGTAAGCGCCGCGGAGAGCGTGCCGGCCGGCGGGGTCGGATAATCGAAACCAACCCGTATCGTGGTGCGATACGGGGGGCGGGTCTGCGACTGCGTATTCAGGCCTTGATTGGCGTCGCCGGCACCGCGCGTGTTCGGGCCTTGGAAGAAGTTGTTCAGGGCCTGGCCAAACGAGCCAATCTGCGGCGTATCGGCCGTATCGGCTCCAACGAACTGGCCTTGCCGGTTGGAGCGGAGGAAGCGTTCATTGCCTTCCACCTGGCCCACCTGCTGGTTCTGCTGCGTGGCTCCGGCCGCCGAGCCTCCGGACCCGCCAAACATCGAGCCCGACCGTGCCGACAACCCGCCTGACGCGCCAACCGTGCGGTTGCCGAAGGTCCCGGTGCTGGTGCGACCCTGGCTGCTAAGGTTCGACGACTGGAACTGGGCCATGGCTTCGCTGCCGCCCAGCGCGACAAGACAGCCGCAGACGGCGCACAGCACGCGACGGATCAGGCGGTGGTCCATGATGCTTCTCGTGGCGTAAAGGATGAGCGGGCGCAGGTCGGAGCGATCCCGCCCGCATGGCCAGTTGCATTATACACCTGGATCGACAAATCGCAGCGCGGCTCGCTTTCGCGGCGGGCGTTTGCACGGTCGTGCCGGTTCCGCTGGCTGCGCGCAGCCGGTGCGGCGGCGGTGCGATCGATTTTCTTGACAGCACCGTTACGCATTGCCATAACGATAGCTCGACTCACTGCAGCGGGGGCCGCTTCTCAGCTCGGCTGACCACGTCAACTTCGCCTGGTCCCCCGCGAGCGTCTTCTGAAGAGTTTGCTTAACCGCAGCAGAATGCGGCGGTGCAAAGCCATGGACTGCGGGATTCTGCCGGGGTGGATTCCCATCGTGGCAGTACGGCGGATCGTGGTATTGCCTTGTTTTGCCAGGCCTGAAGGAAGACGCCGGTTAGAAGTTGCCAAGGGGCCGCGGTTGCGCGTTCACGTCTGTTTCAACGAAAAGGAGGAAAGACGTGCCAAAGTCGGTGCTCGACGCAATTCGGGAAGGCAATTGGGACTACGAGCCACAGTGGACCCAAGAACCAGATTTCGATTGCACCGATGCCTTGCCGGGCACGCGGGCAAAGCTGCATATCCTGGCCGAACGCCTGCGCCAGGGCCTGCCCCTGTGGCACCCTGATGACCGCCGCGACTGCGAAGACGTAGACGACGGCGAAAACTTCTAAAGCGCCTCTTCGAGAACGGCCCGCGAGTGGGACAGGCCACCGTGCGCACATGACATAGGCGCACCTATAACATGAGCGTTTAGCGGGTGGTGCGTGCCGCCAAGTTGTCGCACTTCTGCTAGCACTGCGCCGCAGTCGACGCCTTCTCCCCCGATTTCGTGGACAAGTGCGCCACGCCGGGCCGATTGGTACCGATGGTACCGGCGATAATGGTTATGCCGGCCGGCCCGCCTGGCAGGCGCCCGCACGCCGCCAGGCTTTTTGGCTTCGCCACTGAGTAACAAAATCGCCGCCGATCCGTAATCGACCCGCGCCGGAAGGAACACCGGCAGCCAGACCATCTACCGCAACGACTCGCGATTTCTCGCTCGTGAGCAGGGAGGCTCGTTCATGCGAATCATCTGTTTGTTGCGCTGGCCAATGCTCTTGGCCGCCGCGTTCCTGTTGCCAACCACCGCCAACGCCCAATTGGTTCCCGGCACCGGGCAAAAAGTGGCGGAAGCCGGCGACGACTTTGAAGACCCTGAGTGGTCGTACGTGTACAACTTGCCCAAGGCCAGCGAAGAAATCGACGAAAACAAGCGTCTGCCGGGCGCCTACTCCACGAATCGGCGCTGGGCAGAAAGCGCCCTCCGCGGCACGCCCGACCACGTTCGCCGGGTGGAAACGCCCGCTGGCGGGCTCCCCGGTAGCACCGGCGCCCTACTTATCATGTCGCGCGATACCGGCGTGCCCGGCGTCCGCAGCGGCAAACTCCAGCAAGACGACCTGTTGGCCGTGATCGGCCGGCAGATTCCAGTGACGCGGATGCCCAGCTTTGTGGTGCGGGTCTTCGTGCCGCCTTTTGAGGATTTCGAAAAGCGGACCGGCATCACGTTCGGCGTCCGTGCCGGTTGCTATGGCCCGCGCACCAAAACGGAGGCGGCCGGCGGCCTGGTCGGCTTCTTCGGCGGAACGCGCACCAGCACGGAAGTCGAACCGTACTGGCCAGGCTTCTTCATTCACTTCAACAGCAAGCACGACGGCCGGCACAAAGAAGACTCGGCGTACTTCCTGCTCCGCGCCAATCAGCGCGGCCAGGACTTCCGCGGCCCGGACATCACCGAAAGCGGCTGGTGGACGCTGGGCATGTCGTTCACGCCCGATGGCATGGTGCATTACTATGCTCGCCCCGGGGTCGAAGACCTGAGGGCGGACGACCACCTGGCCTCGATGTTCTGCTACGGCATGAAGTGCCAGACGCTTGAGACGTTCTTCTTCAACATTTGCAGCCCGGACAACGGTCGCACCTGGTCGACGCCGTGGATCATCGACGATCCGGAACTGTTCATCGCCCGCTAAGGACGAACCGCGCCGGCGATTGCCAGCGCCAGATCCGGCACAAATCGATTGGTGACTATTAAGAACGCCAGGCGGAGCAATTCGCCTGGCGTTTTTTATTGCGCGC
>Ga0182738_1006669_pt1 | contig 11923 bp, 4 predicted proteins | sample eDN5th30CBELigMG_FD_128876 | JGI IMG/M metagenome (GOLD analysis project Ga0182738, IMG submission 128876) | Enriched Miracle-Growth compost microbial communities from Emeryville, California, USA - eDNA 5th pass 30_C BE-Lig MG (version 2)... ...
ATCATTTTCATCTTCGTCTTGTTCTTCATGCTTCAAACTCCATATTTCTCATTCGAGGAAATAGGCACGCCAGATGGGAGAGGATAATAAAAAAGTCTATTTCTGATGAAGGAAATTTTTTGAAAAGAGCTGTATCGAGATGCTTCAAGAAGAGCAGGTTAAAAATTATTATTTTTGTTAAGGCTTGAGAGATTTCTATTGAGAAAAATTTTTATTCAAGAGAGGACGAGAGCTGATATATTTCGTAGCTTTACATTCAACAGAAAAAAGTTTTTTGAATTTTCCACAATTGGGGATATGAAAATTATTTTCTGGGCGAATCAATGTTGATACGCTCCGCAGTTGAGCACTAAAAAACCTTCTGAAGAGATTTTTTCAGCACTGAGGGGGTTAAACAGATAGAAGTTCCTTTCAAGTTACATGCTCAAATCTCATTAACGTTTGGTCTAAAACTTGCGATCAAAAACAGTCCTTATATTTTAACCATCTTGGGTCTCATTGTTTATGCAAGCAAGATTTACAATCTTCTCTTCAAGAAGCACTACAGACATAAGAAAGACTATCATCTCGAGACTGGAAAAGAAATCACCCCCAATGTTATTTTCCCTGTTATGTTTATTGCAGAAGAAGTGAGAGAGAAAAAATTGATTTGGAAATTTTTCTTGAATACTATGGCTCTCAAACTCAATACTAGATCATCTCCAAATAAATATCAAATTGTTGAATATTTTATTGATGAGTTAACAGGAGATTTGGACAAAAGGAGGCTCTCTGATGTTATCCAAGAGACGGTCAGAGAAATGCCTGACTCTGAGAAAAGCCAGCTCCATTTATATTTAGCAGAAGATGAATCTCGCAAAACTCGTATTTTTCAGCTTTTCATCAATATTCTTGTGGAATGGCAGCTCAATCTAGCCCAAGAACAATCGACAAGGAAAGTTTTTAATCAGCTTAAAGATAGATGCTATGAGTTTGTAGAATGTAATAATTCATCTGTCGAATTCACGATAAATAATTTGGCTTTAAAACAAACTCTGAAAACAGAATTTTCTCTTGGTCAAGAAACTTTTCCCCTAGAAAATAAAGCCTCAGAAAGTCTCTTGGAGAACTTCTCTCCAGAAAATAAACTCAATTTTGATTTGCTTGAGAATGCTCTTATCGGGCTTGTATTTAACCATCAATGCGTTAATAATCTTGATTCTGATGTCAATATCATGGTTTTCAGAAGAACAAACAAAACCTGTATTCACAAATTCTTCAAAAAGGATTTGCTTGAAATTGGGTTCCAATCTCGAGGGAAGCTGGACTATGGGTTTGATTATAAAATTACAAATAGTGCCTTGCATTTCTTTGGAACACCAAATAAAAATTTCAATCGTAAAACGATTGTTGTCCAACTTGCTCATTACCAACAAAGAATCCATAAAGAAATATGGATTTATGGACCCCAACAAAGTGAAAAAACCTCGATTTCGTTTAATAAATCAATCATAAGAGACTCCTCCAGAAATCATAATGAAATCCTATAATTGCACTTGTTATGAAATTTTTTCATGACTTTATTATCATAATAAAAATTTTTATCCATATTAGCACACACAATCAACAAAAATTATTCTTCATAAAAATTAATTTCACAAAATGAATCTCTTTGATCAGATTAAGCCATACATTATAAAATCCCTTATTCCTCTTGCCTTTACCGGGATCTTTTACACCTCTAGCATCATCTTGAACCATTTCTCAACCCTCGAGAACCAGATCTCTCTCCTCCATCATCTCACCAATCTGATTCTTCAAGCTTACATCAACTATCTCCAGTTCCTCTTTATAATGTTCTTCATCATAATCTTTGCCAAGAAAACCTTCAAGAATACATTACAACCAAAGAATATCTTGAAGACTTTAATCTTCTTTAGCATGATCTTTTGTTGCTATCAAGTCCCCATTCAACTTCTTCTGAAGTCCCCCTATTATCCTCAGATCCATCAACCCACCACCATGAGAACCCTTGAAGAACAAAGTTCTCAAAGCAAACTCCAAAACCCATCACCACCATGTAGTGAACAACTTTCCTTGTCAGTAGGACGAGAAATGAGTTCGGTAACTACGAATCCAGCAGCTATGGTTTCATCCAAAAATGGCAAGATTCTCTATACCTTAGAACCTCTAAACGAAGTTCTCAAGATTCTTGATATTTCCAATATCAAAGCTCCAAAGACTGTTAGTATTTTGAGTCTTTATCGAGGCTTCCCATTTCGTTATTACACCACCTTATATCTTTCGGAAGAGGAGAAAATCTTGTTTGTTTCCAATTTCCATTATCTCCAGATTGTTGACATTTCAAACCCAAAATCTCCTACTTTGGTTGCTGCCAAGGAAGACCCTGGTGCGATTGAAGAAATCTATTTTCGAACTGCTCCTTCACTTTATAAAGTGAATATTGACATATCTCAAGATAAAAAGACCTTGTTTGTTGCAGGAATTGGTCTCCAAACATTTAATATCACAAACATCTCAAATCCTATTTTGCTCGAAAGCTCCATGAAAGAAGATGAATTACCGAGTACATCACTTGCATTAATTGAAAATCAGCTGGTTTTTCTCGATGGGACCTTACAAATTTATGATGTTTCAAATCCAACAAATCGATCCCTCATCACTGAATTTGAAACAATAAACCCAGCTAGCTCTTTGATCCTCACTAATAACAAGAAAATAGCATATGTCCTTTGCTACAAGATGTTCAATGACATCAAACTTGAAAAAATTGATCTGTCACACCCTCGATCTCCATCAAGAATCAAGACCTATACCCTTGGCTTCCAAAGCAAAGGGAGCCCAGTGATCGTAGCAACATCTCCTTGCAATCGATACATTTTTATCTCGATACTCACCAGCTTTCAACTTGAGACCGAATTGAGGGTATTTGATACGATCGATGAGAAGGTTTTCTATCATAATAACAGTTTCATTAAATCTGCTCTGACCCTTACATTCATTCCAAATACAAATTACATTGCTACCTCCGCAAAAAAACAAGAAGAAGACCCAAACACAAGATTCTTTGAGTTTTTCCCCAACTTTCTTGATCGAAAGGTCTTTGACCTTTCTGAAGGCATTATTGAAAAATTTTCGATCAAAGAACTCGCTAATGCCTTTCAATTCTCAACAGACCATCAAATTATGTTTATTTCCACAGGCAACACTCTATACTCTAGAGAGTCATCTCTTGAAATTCTCAATGTCTCCAATTTTTCTTCAATGACAACCCTTGGCTCCTATTCCCATCACAATGCAAGCGAAAAAGTTTTATCTTCATTTATTTCGCAAGATAACACTCGAGCTGTGCTCTATGTAACGGGTGGAATTCGAATTTTTGATATATCAAATTTTTCGTCTCCTCTTGCTCTTGGCTATCAAAATCACTCTGATTCCTTCCAAGATTGGATAGTTTTCAAGGATGCTAGCATTATAATTACACTCCGCAATCATCAAATCTTTGAAAAAGATGATCGAGGAACTAGTCGTGCTAAAAACTTTGCCAATATTCGTATATTTAATGCATCAATGCCAACAAAAATATTTGAAATCGCTTCTGCATCAGAACAAACATCATCAAATTACTTCAGTTTCACCCTCTCCAAAAATGAAAAAATCCTCTATCTCGCTCATTCGCAACTCGTTGTCTATGACCTCACCAATCTATCAAATCCAAAGAAAATAACTGCTATTACTTACAATGATGAAAACTCCATTGAGTACACTCACACCTGCATGATATCTCCTGATGAAACTATTCTGGCTGTTCGCATCACCGATGGCAATTATATGTCCAAATTTAAATTCTTCAATATATCAAATGCGAGCCAGCCGGTTTACATCAGTGAAATCACTGTTCCTCACCGCCTGAGAGGCTACTTTGGTATGAAAGATGCTGCCTTTTCTCTAAACGACAATCTCATTTATACTATTCAACAAGAGAATCTTTTAATTCTTGATATTTCTGAAATTCAGAACCCAAAAATCTTTGGAGTCATGCCAAATTTTGCCATCAATGCTACCAATCCTGCCTCTTCAATTCAGATGGATCCTGATGGGAAAACTATCAATCTCATGGATTATCAAGGCACATTTTATCGAATGAGCCTTCAACTTCCAGAAACTCTATACCTCAAACAAGAAGGCTTCCGACTCGGAGAAAAATACTCCGATACCTTGAATATCTTGAAGCAAAACCAAGCTAAAGAATATGACTTGCTGAATGCCAACAATTACAGACTTATCAAGAGTCACCTTCTGAATTTTAAAGTCCCAAAATCTCAATACTTCGCGAACCAAGTCAAATCCTCCCTCCCTTCTTGGATGAATATTGACGCCGAAAATAATCTCCTCACAATCGAGCCCAAATCTCTCAACGATATCGACTCGTATACTGTCTGCTCTAGCTTCTCTTATAAACTTCCTCGAAATGCCTTTACTGCGCTTGGATCCCTCTTACCCAACTCCACTGATTCCAACGAACTGATTGCCACATTAATTGGAATGGGCTATCTCGATAATCAACTCTTTATCACTTCGAGTTTTGGCTCGCTTGATGACTTTTTCTTGCCTCGGGTTTATAGAGATTTCGAAAAAAATATCTATCAAGTCATTAAATCATACTATAGAGAAATCTGCACTAAGCTTGAAATTTTGCCTTCGCTCGAGCTTGTCTCCGATGATAAGCTGATTATTCAAACCCCAAGTCCTTCTCCTATCAAGATAAATATTCAGCTTGAAACTCATGGAAGATTCCTGTCAAAGTCTTATGGCCTTTTGCAGCCAGTGATTGGGAAAGACAGTTCTTCAATTACAATCGAAGGCTCACTCAAAGAAGTTAATATTGCCTTAAAAGAACTTGTCATTGATCTTGCTCCTTCCCAATTTTCCTGCCACGGTACTATTACGATCGATGATCGGCTGAATCCTCCCATAACCAGAGATTTCAATGATATTTCCTATCATTTTATAAAAAACCAAAATCCAAGAGAGAATAAAAACAATCCTCTTCAAAGTCAAATTGACAGAATCTCAATTTATACAGGACAATATTTCACCATAAACATTAATGAGACAACATTCCTTGATCAAAATACTGATAAATTAACTTACACTGTTGTTATGAATAATCCAGAAAGGTCGAATCTCCCTCTTTGGCTCACATTCAGCTATCCTGACCTCAAGGGAACACCTCCTGAAGAAATATTCCTTCGAGATTATAATCTCTTGATGATCGTCAGAAATGAATTTAAATATGTGGAGGTTCCTTTCACACTAAATGCCAAAATTTCACCAGTTTTTGCCATAAAACTTGTCGTGAGGTACAGTCCCTACATCTTGACACTCTTGGGTTTCGTTATCTATGCGAGTAAAATCTATAATATCTTATTCAAGAGACACTACAAACATCCCAAGGAGTACTTGATTAAGCATGGAGAAGAAATTACTCCGAATGTAATTTTCCCTGTCATATTTATTGCAGAAGAGATCGAAGAGAAAAAGTTAATCTGGGGGTATTTCCTAAAAACTATGGCCTTCAAGTTGAATACAAAGTCTCCCAATAAATCTCAAATCTTCACTTACTTTGTTGATCAATCAACAGGAAAGCTTAACAAAAGAAAGCTCGTTGATATTGTGCAAGAGACGGTTCATCAAATTCCAGCTCATGAGCAAGAGCAACTTCATTTGTTTTTATCAGATGATGAGCCTCGCAAAGCCTGTATTTTCCAACTTTTAATCAATGATTTCATTGAATGGCAATTAAATCTCAATCAAGAGCAATACACAAAGAAAATCCTCAATCAAATGAAGGATCAATGCTATGACTTTGTTGAATTTAGTCATTCCACAATCTTTGCTGTAAATGGAATGGCCTTACAAAAATTCCTCAAAAATGCTTTTTCAACTGATTCCCAAGAAAATAATTTGAAAGAAAAACTTCTGATTGATTCGAATAGAATTAATGTTGACTTATTGGAAAATTCTTTGATCAGCCTTGTGTTCAAGCATCAGACTTTAGAGTGTTATCCTTTAAGCGTCAAGGTGGCGATTAAACAAAGAAAACATATGGATTTTATCCGCAGATTCCTGAAGCAAGACTTTAAGGATATCCATATCATTGATTATGAACTCAATTGCAAAATAAAAAATAGCATGCTGCTTTTCTCGGGAACACCAATCAAAGATTTTGGAAGAAAGACAATAGTAGTCCAAATATCCACAAGTCGACAGAGGATCTTGAAAGAACTGTGGATTACTGGGATACCAAATCATCGCAAATCCAATGATTCTTCCTATCAATTCGATTTATCTTGTCCTTTGAATAAAAGTTATGACGTTCTTTAAACAAAAAAAATTGAAAGAAAAATTTATAATTTTTTAGAAAATGATTTTATGAAGATAAAAAAATTTCCTCGCAGAATTTTTTTTAGAAGTTTTTTTTTTTATCATCAAGAAGAAATCATTAGAATGTTTGAAATTTTTTTTCAGCCTCATTCAACAATTTTTTTTTGCCAATTTTCTTTGAAAATCAAGTGAAAAATCATCTATCATTATAAATTAGATTTCTAATTCTTTTTTAATTAACATTTTTCCTGGATTAAACACAAATCCTTCAGTGCGGTATCGGTATCAGTATATACAATCTAGATAGAATCTATAAAATATTTACAAAGTATATTTTTCATCCAGCCGCCCATAATGAAGTCCTCATCATCAGGGCCTCTTCTCCACCCAAATCACACAAACCTTAAAGGTTCTTTATCAAATTTAAATAATATGCCTTTGAAATGATATCGAATAAACGCTTTAAGCTCATCCAATGGAGGACCTCTTCTTTCTTTAAAGGATATATTGACACTTGATAAACCTTTTCCACTTTCTCTCAGCCCTTGTAATAATTTCAACTTCCCCTGGAGTGTCGTCTGGGAACAAAATCCAACATCAAAACTAAATTTCTCAAGATACTTCATATGCTTTAGATCATCTCCAAGCTGAACCAAGAAAGCATCAGATATGTTCTTACAATTATGCAATTTAAACTCAAAATTTCTCAGTACAGGCAGGTCTCTGACTTTTCTAGAAATTTGTTCAGCACCTTTATCACTTATGTCCTGAGAAAATGAGAGATTCAAATTCAAGCCTGTTAAATTCTTCAGCTGACCTAATGATTGTGAAAGATTTTCAAAACAATCGTCATCCAAGCACGTATTTCTTTCAAGGTCTAAATTTAACAGAGTCAATGACTTCAAATTCCCTAGTTCTTGAAGCAAAATTCTAGGTTCATTTGGACTAGAAAAGACCGTTGAAAAATCCAAGCTCAGCTTCTTTAAATTTTTAACAGCACCAACAGACTTCATAAACTCTTCTATTCCCTTCTCAGTGAGCTTCCATCGATGGAAGGATAAGGTCAAGTTTGTCAACAAAGGCAGCTCAGGGAGCGCTGTAGAAATATATCCAAGACTGAGGTCTGTAAGGCATTCAACATCACTAAGTGTCAGATGGAGGATCGAAAGATTTTTAAGAGTTTTGATGAACTCAAATAAGAGAAATATTCCCTTATCAGTTACACTCGCACTGTAGAGGAGAAGAGTGAGATTTGACAAATTTTTCAAGTGATTTAGACTAAGCAAAAGGACCCTTATAACTTGGTCATTCAGGTCAAGGGTCGAGAGGTTTAGCTTGAGAGTCTGTAAGGCTTTTTGATTTCGCAAGAAAATCACCCATTTTCGAAAGTGTTCAAGAGGGAACCGAACTAATGGCAGATATGAATTGATAGTAGCTTCTAAAGACAGGTTTTCCAGCTGTGGTAATGCTCTTAATGAATTGTTGAAAGGCTGAATTTCTTGATCCTGGGTACTCACAAAATTATACCAGATTTCCAAAGACTTGAGTTTCTTTAAATTTTTTATGCTTGTATTCAATGCAGTCATGCCTTTTTTGGTGATCTGGAAACATCCGCTATAGTTGAAGTCGAAGCGAGAGAGCAGTCTAAGTCTTCTTAGAATCTTTGCAAACTCCATCATTTTCTGATCACTAAACGATATCGATTTGAAAATCAATCTTAGTCGGCTCAAAACTGGAAGCTTCTTTAAGCTGATAAAAAGGCCTTTGAGACAATGCTCAAAATCATTATAATTGTGCGTAAGGTCTAGACTCAAGCTGACAATTGATTTGAGTCGTTGTAAACTTCGATAAATATGCTTGAGTTCAAAGCTGAAAGGAAGCAATCGCGTGCTGACAAAATTCAGCTTCAAACGACGGAGTTTCTTGAGGCCAAGAAGTCCTCTACGGAAACGACGGAAATGGGCTTCTTCTGAATCGCTTATATCCAAACTTAGACTTGTGAAGAGCTTGGCTGCTTTAAGAGCAAGGAATAATCTTCTGGGATCTGGATGCAAGTTATCCATGCTCATTTCGATCATTTCTGCCTTGAAAGATTTGAGGTTCTTTAACCTTTTGACTTGAAGATATTTGATTCTAAAAGCCTCCAGTTTATAATAATGCTTTTGAAAGCCAATTTGAGGTTTCATTTTGATGGAATCCTGAGGGTTCAATAAATTAAGATTTGCAGAGATTGTATTTAATGATGAGGAGGAGGAAGGTTTGTGGGTCTTGGATGAAAGGAGAGCATCTGAGTCGTGTTTGACTTTTTTCATTTTAAATAAATCTCTGGCGTACAAAAAATTAATTCAAGCTCTTTAAATTCTGGGTTTAGTGGAATATTTAATTCATTATCGGGTTTTTCTCATTTTTAAACAAAACCCAACGCGGAAAAAAATTTTTAACAACTGAGAGCTTTCGCACATTCATATTTAGCACTTTAAATGAATATCATGATTTTTAAGGAGTACATTTTCGTGCGTATAAAACTTCTCCCTTTATGAATTTTGAAATTGTTTATAAAAAAAAAATTTCAATCAGGCAATAAATGCAAATGGTAATTCTCCAATATCCTACTTCAAAAAAAAAACCTCTTCCTTCCTTAATCTTTAAAACGCTTCATAGGTCCCTTCATTATTCATCACACTACATCTATCTTCTTTCATAGCTTCACAAGGTCTTCCATGGATGAATATTTCCTTCAATATTCTGTGTTTCGCATTTGTGATCTGCACAACAAATGTCTTTCCTTGACAATCTTCTTCTGGAACCCCATGGAAACATAATCGACTATTTTTTATCTCAAATTTGATCCCATAGTCGATCTTTGTATTTCCTGAAGGCTGAATTTCACATAAATCCATTTTCAAAAACCTTTCAATACAACTTTTCTCTACCTTCTCTTTCAAGACTATCCTTGAACTTATCGCCTTCAGATCTACACTCTGATTCCGAAAAGCATACACTTCTAATGCACTTTTTAGCAATTCCAGATTTAGATCACTTCTTAACAGACTTTGATTTGTTGAAGAAGACCATAGACTGTTTTCAGAATAATCTGGTTTATTTATTTTTGTATTATTTTGTAAACAATTCAAGAGCTTTGCTTCATCAACTATGAAATCTCCTGAGTTTTTAATGTCAGAATAAACATATTCAGGCCATTTATCCTTGACTTGATTAAACGCTTTCTTCATATTCTCTTCACAATTATCAAGCTGTCTCAGAATCAACTCATTCATTATCAGCTTACAAACTAAATCTCTTCTCTTTTGTGACCTTGTTTGATACCCTTTCAATATTCCTCGATTTTTCTTTATTATCCCTTCAATCTTCTCTTCAATCAACTGAGAATTTATTCCTCTCAGTTTCTCTTTCTCTAAGTGCTTCATAATCACCTTGTAATCCTTTTTTGCTTCACCAAGAAATATCATAGGAAATATCTCAATCTCTTTTCCAAACTCAATCTCAAACTCTTTTGGATGTTTATACCACGTTTTTGCAATCACATTATAAATCTTATTCGCACTGACCCACAGCCCAATCAAAGTCAAAATATACGGACTATATCTGATAATCAACTTCATTACAAAGATGGGAGATATTGAAATGTGCAGATTAAACTTCACTTCCACTTGCTTAAACTCATTCTTTGCAATGATTATCAACCCGATATCTCTCCCAAACACCGTCTCTGGTGGCGTTCCCTTCAAAGCCAAGTCGCTAAACGCCAGCCAGGTTGGAATATCACTGCCATCTTCATCATCCATTACAATTTGATAGCTCAAAACATCAGCATTAGGATCCACAAAGGTCTTCTCGTCAATATTGATCGTAAAATATTGTCCTGTATAGATCTTGGCTTTGTCAATCTGATACTGAACTGTGAGATTCGGGTTCAATGTCTCCATAGGAAAGCCGTTCTTTCTAAAATACTTTGATAAGTCACCTTTGTAAGCAGAAAAAGGTGGATTCATGTAATCTGTCACAATAAATTCTCCTGGACATGGTTTATTATTCTCCTCGAGGTTGATAACAATCTCTTGTAAAGCATTGTTTATCTCCTTTAAATGCGCTTCAACCGTTAAATGTGACTTCCTGTCAATAATAACTGGCTGCAAAAGACCATAAGGTTTGTTTACAAACTGACATTGTGTTTCATTTTTTGGGTTGCTTAATTTAATATCCACTTTGACTGCATTTGGGTCCGTTGTATGGACTGAAATTCTTCCTTCAAAGCTCACTTCTATTGAGCTGAGAATATCAAATGTGGTACAAGTCTCTGTTAAATATTGCTCCAAAATTCTATAGATCTCTTCTTCAAACTCAGAGTACTCGTTTGGCAAGAAAAAGTCCTCCTTTGATCCAAACCTTGACGTTAAAAAGTACTGATTGTCAAGATATCCAAGCGTTACTAACGTTATTACAAGACTTTTAATATCTTTCAAGGACGCAATCTTCTTAAAGGCATCAAGAGAGATTTTCCTTGAGAACGCAGAATACAGGGTCCAAGTTCCAAGATCATTATGAGATTTAGGATCTATGGTTAAAATCTGGTTTTCTTTATCAAAAGTCATCCAGTAAGGTGGTGTAGAGAAGGTCATTTTTGGAGAATTTTCGTTTGGGTTGATCTTCACATTAAATATCGAGAATTTCATAAACTTATATTGCTCTTCCATGATTGTATATTCCCCAAAATCATTAAGCTTGAGAATTAAAGCATTCACTAATGATCTTTTTCCAAGCAAGAAATTCTCAGATTGAAGGAACAAAGTGTATTTTGGCTCGAAATTAAAGATCTGAAGGCCAGTTTTGGTCGCAGCATAGCCAATCTTCCCATCGTGAGACAGTTTAAAGGCATTCATCAGACTATAATTCAAACCAGGAAGCACTTTTTGAACTACTGGAGATTCTAAATTTGTCATATTCACGACCAAGAGATAATTCGAAATATCCTTATCAATAGTATCAACGTAAGCAAGCCGATTATTCTGTCCCAAAGCGATAAAGTTCTCAAGCTGGGGATTTGTTGGGAGGTATGTGGTATACTTAGGAAGAGGAAGTTCGGAAATTAACACTGGATTGTAAACATCTTGGAGGTCATAGATCTTGAGATAAAGGAAATTTTCAATCATAGCTTTGATGAAGAGGTGCTTATTATCTGAAGAGAGAGTTACAGCAAGGAGATGAGGGTCTCCATCTTCAAATGTAACGATAGTTGAGTTCATCAGTTTTGGAGAGTCAGGATTGGATACATCATAGATCAGCATCATCTTTTGGACCAAAAATAAAGTTTGGCAGTCTTTCGTTAAAATCATACGATAATCAAAGGCTCTTCGAGGTAGCATAAACTCGCTGATTTTGGTGATACTCTTGGGATCTTGGATGTTCATAACCTTGACGACAAAATTATTCAGGTCATAATTTTGCAGAATGAAAGCTTTGGAGTCATCCTGAGTAACTTCAAATGCAATAATTTCAAAAGTATCCTTAAACCGAT
>Ga0182738_1006670_pt1 | contig 11923 bp, 10 predicted proteins | sample eDN5th30CBELigMG_FD_128876 | JGI IMG/M metagenome (GOLD analysis project Ga0182738, IMG submission 128876) | Enriched Miracle-Growth compost microbial communities from Emeryville, California, USA - eDNA 5th pass 30_C BE-Lig MG (version 2)... ...
CAGTCGAAATTACAGGACGCTGGCCTTCGACTCGCGCGACGCGGGCAAGAGCGACCGGGCCGACGCGCCCTACACGACGGCCGACATGGCCGACGACGTCGCCGCCTGGCTGGAGGCGATCGACGCCAAGCCCGCCCACATCGTCGGGCAATCGCTGGGCGGGCTGGTCGCGCAAGAGCTGGCGATCCGTCACCCCGGTCTCGTCAAGTCGCTGGTCCTGGCCTCGACGCACGCCGGATCCAACCCCTGGCGCAGGGCGGTCATCGATTCCTGGGCCCGACTTCGCGGTCTGGTCGACGCGGGCCAGTTCTCCCGGGCGACCCTTCCCTGGCTGGTCGCCCCGGCGTTCTACCGGCATGAAGAGCAGATCGAGGGCCTCGTCCGATTCGCCGAGCGCAACCCCCAGCCCCAGGAGCCCGAAGCCTTCGCCAGACAGGCGAGGGCGGCCGGGACGCACGACGCCCGCGCTCGCGTCGGCGGAATCGTTGCTCCGTGTCTGGTTCTGGTCGGCGAGTTCGACCTGGTCAACCCTCCCCGCATTGCCGAGGAGTTGGCCAACGCCATTCCCGGCGCGAGGCTTCAGGTTTTGCCGGGCGTGGGGCACATGCCGCACATCGAAAACAAGGTCGATTTCCGAAACGCCTTGGAGCAATTCCTATCGTCGGTATAGTTGGGCGCTTCGCGGTTCCCGGCGGATCGGGAGAGGGAAACGGTTCATCGTGAGGTCTAGCATGCGGTATCCCAGATCGAGCGGCATCCTGTTGCATCCGACCTCGCTGCCGGGCCGGTTCGGCATCGGCGACATCGGCCCCGAGGCCCATCGATTCGTCGACCTCCTGGCGGAGGCGGGCCAGCGATGGTGGCAGCTTCTGCCGCTGGGACCGACCGGAGCGGGCAACTCGCCCTACCAGTCTCATTCCTCGTTCGCCGGCAACATGCTGCTGATCAGTCCCGAGGCGATGGTCGAGCACGGCTGGTTGAAGGCGACCGACTTGCCGGCCGATGGGGAGGAATCGACCAAAGCCGTCGATTTCCCAAGGGCCGCGGAAATCAAAAACGCCCTCCTGGCGAAAGCCTTCGGCCGGTTCTCGCCCACGGCGGCTTTCCGCGACTTCGTGACCGGCAACGAGCATTGGCTCCGGGACTACGCGCTCTTCATGGCGCTGAAGGCCTATCACCAGGGGCGCCCCTGGTTTGACTGGGAGCCGGAATTGATCACGCGCCAGCCCGAGGCGCTCGCCGCGTTCGCCGAGTCGGCCGACGAGACGATCCGCTTTCATCAGTTCGTTCAATATCTCTTCGCCGAACAGTGGCACGCCCTCCGCGAGACCTGCCGCCGGCGCGACATTAAGCTCATCGGCGACGTGCCGATCTTCGTCGCCCACGACAGCGCCGATGTCTGGTCGCGGCCCGACCTCTTTTTCCTCGACGAGCACGGCAAGCCGACCGTCGTGGCGGGCGTCCCCCCCGACTACTTCAGCGAGACGGGACAACTTTGGGGCAACCCGCTTTACCGATGGGAGGCCCACTCCAAAGACAACTACACCTGGTGGAAACAGCGCCTTCGGGCCTTGCTGCGCCAGGTCGACCTGATCCGGATCGATCACTTCCGGGGGTTCGAGGCGTACTGGGAGATTCCCGGCGGCTCCGAGACCGCCGTGCATGGGCGATGGGTTCCCGGTCCCGGCTCGGAACTGTTCCGGGCGCTTAGGGGCGAGTTCCCCGACCTGCCGTTTATCGCCGAGGATCTGGGCGTCATCACCCCCGAGGTCGAAGCCCTCCGCGACGAATTCGCCATGCCCGGCATGAGGGTCCTGCAATTCGGATTCGCCGTCGACCCCGAGGCCGAGAAACATCTGCCGCATTGCCATGTGAATAATTGCATCGTCTACACGGGGACGCACGACAACGACACGAGCGTCGGCTGGATCACCAGCGAGCACGTCGAAACCACCCTCTCGATCGAGGAGATCGAGGAGGAGCGCGCCTTCGCCCTGCGATACCTGGGGACCGACGGCCGCGACTTCGCTTGGGACCTTATCCGCCTGGCCTTCTCGTCGGTCGCCGAAATCGCCGTGGTTCCGATGCAGGACGTGCTCGGCCTCGACAGCCGGGCCCGAATGAACATCCCCGGCAAGGGGGAGGGCAACTGGGGATGGAGACTCCTCCCCGGCCAGTTCACCTCCCGCCATCAAGACCGCCTGGCCGACCTCACCGCGCTCTACGGCCGTTGGAACGGCGAGCTGCCCGAGTCGCACAACCTCAGGCGGCACCCCGGGCGCGAACTGCCCGCGTCGATGGAGCCGACGAGCACCTCCACCAAAGTCGCGGGCGAGCCGACGAAATCCTGATGGTCCCTCGCCCTCCCAACGATCCGCGTCCGACGCCCTGGATCATTGGAAAAGGGAGTTTCTCAGACCCCGCCCTGGATGTAGGTCATGAGGTGCTGATGCTCGTCGGAAAGCTGTTCGTACATGACCTTGATCACGTCGCCGACGGAAATGACGCCGACCAGCTTCGCCTCCTCGGTCACGGGAACCTTGGCGACGCTTCGGCGGGACATCAGGCCCATGACCTGCTCGACGTCGTCGGCCACGTCGCAGGTGGCCGGATCTCGGGTCATGACCTCCGAGACGAGGAGCCGACCGACGCCGTCGCCGCGATGATGGATCAGCCGCAGGACGTCGCGCTCCGAGAAGACGCCAACCAAAAGGCCATCCCCGTCCACCACGGGAAGCGAGCCGATGTTGTTCTGGACCAGTTTCGCGATCGCCTCGTTGACCGAGGCCTCGGAATCGATCGCCACCAACCGCCGTCCCTTCGCATCGAGAACGTCGCGCGCAAGCATGGTGTTCGCTCCTCGCTGAAACTGGGATGAAACCTCGCAACAAGAATCGGAAGGCGTCCACCTTGAATCGGGGAATAAAATGGAAGCGGATTTCGTATGGTGACGCCATTCCAAGGCGGTTGCAAATGATTTCGCGGAGCCGAATCAAAATTTATTGATGAAAAAAACTTCATGATCCGCGCGGGATGTTGTTCTCGGTCGCGGCGATTCCGAAAGGTTCCCGGCTCGCGTCATGCAATCGGTCAAAGGAAACGGCGGTTCGGCCTCCCCATGGTTGGAGGCGGGTGGAACGGCGGCTCGCTGGTGTCTTGGCCTGGTCCTGGCCGCGGGGGCCTTGATTCGAGCGCTCCACGCCGATCAGCCGATCGTCGAGAACTACGTCGGCAGGCAGATTCCGACGGCCATGGTGGCCCTGAACCTGGAGCGGGGGTCGGGGTTTCTCCGTCCCCAACTCGACACCGCGCCGTTTCCCAACTACTTCGTGGTTGAGCCGCCGATTTATCAAGAGCTGGTGGTTGGAATGCGGAGGCTCTCCGGGCTTCCGCTGGGGGTGTGCGGGCGCCTAATCTCAGCGCTGGCGGCGACGCTGGCCGCCTGGGGGATCTTCGTCCTGGTCGAGCGCCGGGAGGGCTGGCGCGCGGCCATCGCCGCGTCGGCCGCGTTCTCGATGTTTCCGATCACCCTGCGCTATGGCCGGGCGTTTCAGCCCGACGCCCTGATGATCGGGGCCTGCGCGGCGGGCTTGGCCTGCTGGGACCTGGCCGGACGCCGATCCGGGGGCCGAGGCTGGTTGTTCGCCGCCTGGCTGCTTTTGGCCGCCGGCGTGGCGGCCAAGGCGACCGCGGCCTTCCTCCTTCCGGTCGCCTTTTTGACGATCGCGCCCAAGCGGAATTGGAAGTCCGCGCTGCTCTTGTTGTCGACCCTGGCGCCCGTCGCGGCCTGGTATCTCTGGGCCGATCATCTGCTCGCGGCCTCAACCGGATCGAGAGCCGCGGCGGATAATCGAGATATCTGGATGCGCTTGATCGGGCTCGGCGCGCTCGCCTCGGGCGAGACCTGGGCGCGCATCGTCCATTTCCTCGGGGTTCGGGCCTTCACGCCGCTCGGCCTGCTTGGAGCCGTTTGGGGTCTTTGGCCGCGCCGGGGGGACGAGGGCCGGCGGTCGCTTTGGTGGGTTTGGGGGGGGCTGGGGTTGGCGGCGATGGGGCTGCTGGGCGAGAAGTTGCGTCATGAGTATTACTGGCTCTGCGTCGCGCCCGTCGTGGCGGCCGGCCTGGGAATTGCATGGGTTCGAATTGACGCCCGGCGCCCGGCGATCGCGCTGGGGTTGTCGCTGGCGTTCGCGGGGCTCTGCCTGGCGCTCTCCATTTCGACCTGGCGGACGCCCCGAGAATGGAAAGACCTCGACGAGGCGGGCCGAACCGTGGCCCTCTCGGCGCCCGGGGACGATTGGCTGGTCGCTCCCGAGCCGCTTTTGTACCGAGCGAACCGTCGGGGCTGCCGCCTGGAATACACGGACAAGGCGGCGACGCGGGCCGCCCTGGAGTGGCGAGGGGAGGGGGGGGCCGTTCGGACCCCGCTGGATCTCGTCGAATTTTATCGGACCAAGGGGGCGAGGTGGTTGGCGGACGTCGGCGCCGGGCCCGACGACGCCCCCCGACTGGCCTTGCACGCCGGGATCCGTCGGCGTTACAAAGTCGTGGTGGACCGTCCCGAAGTCTTTCTGGCAAAACTGATTACCAACAACGAGCCGCGCGGTTATGACCACTGATGGAAAGCCCGTCACGATTCCCGATTTCGCCGCCTGGAAGGGGCAGGGCCGGAAGATCTCGGTTCTCACCGCCTATGAGTTCTCGATCGCCAGGCTGCTCGACGAGGCCGGCGTCGATTGCCTGCTTGTGGGCGACTCGATGGGAACCGCCGTGCAGGGCCACGAGACGACGCTGAGCGTCACCCTCGACCAGGTCGTCTATCACGCCGAGATGGTCGCGCGCGCGGCCAAGCGGGCGCTTGTGGTCGCCGACCTGCCCTTCCTCTCGTATCACGTCTCCCGACGGCAGGCGATCCGATCGGCCGGCCGGTTCTTCAAGGAGACGCGGTGCCAGGCCGTGAAGCTGGAGGGCGGAACGCGCGTCGCCCCGACAATCCGGGCGCTTGTGGACGCCGAGATGCCGGTCATGGGGCACATTGGCCTGACCCCTCAATCGGTTCGCCGCTTCGGCGGCTTCAAGGTTCAGCGCGACTCCGACGCCCTCCGCGCCGACGCCCAGGCCGTGGCCGAGGCGGGGGCGTTCGCGCTGGTGCTGGAATGCATCCCCGCCGAGTTGGCCGCCACCATCACGGCGGAGGTTTCAATCCCAACCATAGGAATTGGCGCGGGCGCTGGGTGTGACGGCCAGGTGCTCGTCCTGCACGACATGCTCGGCCTGATCGATGATTTTCGACCCCGGTTCGCGAGGCGATACGTCGAGGGCGGAGAGTTGATCCGCTCGGCCGCCGCCCGGTTCGTCAAGGACGTGGAGTCGGGCGAGTTCCCAAACGAAAGCGAGAGCTTTCGCTGAGCGAGGCGGCCGGCGAGACCCTTCGCTCGCGTCTCCCCGTTCCCTTCTCTTCTTCTCGGAATGGAGCGTCGTCATGAGCGCCCTGACTCACAACGAGCTGACCAGCAAGAAGTGCGTGCCCTGCGAGGGCGGGATTCCCGCGCTGTCCAGCCAGGAGGCGGAGGAGCTCGTCAAGTCCGTCGTCGGCTGGAGGCTGTTGGACGACGGCAAGCGCATCCGCCGGAAATGGACGGCCAAAAACTTCATGGCCGGCATCCATTTCTTTGAGAAGGTGGCCGAGATCGCCGAGGACGAGGGGCATCACCCCGACCTCCATCTCGAAGGCTACCGCAACGTGACGATCGATCTTTCGACCCACGCGGTGGGGGGGCTCACCATCAACGACTTCATCCTCGCGGCCAAGATCAACGAGCTTCCGATCGAGGTGAAACACACTTGATCGGGCCGATTGGTCGCCGACTGGCATCGGTCTTGCGACATACGGACAGACGTTGACGAGACGGGCGCGATTCAAGCATCGCGTCTTGAACACGTTTTTCCAAAAAGGGAACCGTCATGCGAGCCGAAAACATTTCCACCGTCGTCGGCGTCTTTGAGAGACAGGCCGACGCCGAACGCGCTTTGGATCAACTCCGCGCCGCCGGATTCAGCGACGCGCATATCGGGGTGGCGCGCGGGGGCGCGAGCGAGCGCGTTACCGACGAAGGCGACCCCGCTCTTGGAGGCGAGACCGAGGGGACCGAGGTGGGCGCGGGCGCCGCGGCCGGCGCGGTCGCGGGGCTGGGCCTTGGGGCCTTGGCCGGCCTTGGCGTTCTCTCGGGCATGATCCCGGTGATCGGCCCGGCCATCGCCGGCGGAACGCTGGGGATCGTTCTCTCCAACGCGGCGGCGGGCGCCGGCGTCGCCGGCCTGATTGGAGCCTTGGTGGGCGCGGGCATCCCCGAACACGAGGCCGCGTATTACCAGGAAGAGGTCGCCGCCGGCCGGACGATCCTCACCGTGGACGCGGGCGCTCGCGGTCGCGAGGCCGGTGACATCCTTCGACGCAACGGCGCCTACGACGCCAGCAACCGGTCGAACATCGCCGAGGTGGACGTGCCAACCAATCAGCCGCGCCGGGTTGACGTGCCGGTCCAGCAAGAGGAACTCAGCTCGGGATCCGAAGAGATCATCACGGGCGTTCCTCTCGACGACGACGAGCGGCGCATCCTTTGACGAGGCGCCCTGGTTTCCGTTCACAACCCCAATAACAACGCGAACCGGCGGATTAACCCCATCCGTCGGGGGGGAGATTTCTGGGACTCGGGAGCGCGGTCCTGAAACCGGACCACGGGCTCCCGGTCCTTGATGTCGTCGGCCGGCTTGCGGGCCACGATGGGGGGCGGCTCGGTCCCGAGATGGGCCAGCAGCGCCTCGTTGTTGGTCCCGGCGGTCTTGAGGAACTTCGACAACGGCTCGGGCTGGACCGCGCCCCGGCGACGGTCGAGGAAATCGACGACCGTCACGTTCTTGGGAGTCGAGCCGCCGAGCATCAAATCGACCCACGCCCACGCCTCTCGGTAATCGCGGGGGCTCATCTGATGAACATCGGCGAGCGACTCCAAACGCTCGATGTTGGGCGACCAGCCCGTTTTCAGGTCCGCCGCCAATCGATTCAGCCGGTCGCGCCGATCCAGCAAATCGGTGGGGCCGGCTTCGAAGTATTCCGCGAGTCCCTCGTCCAGCCACAGGGGGATCTCGCCGAACCGACCGCGCAAAAGGGCGTGCGCGGCCTCATGGCGCAGGTCCTCTTCGAGCATGGGACCGTTGTAGGTGTAAACCATGCGCTCGGGCCCCCTCGCAAGAAAGAACGCCCGGCGGGGAGGGAGTTCCGGAAAGTAGAAGCGCAGCAGATGAAGGAACGCCGAGCGGTCGTCCAGGACGTAGATCTCGATGGGGTTGTCGGCGTCCTCGGCGCGGCAATCCATCGCGGCGGCCAGGTCGGTTTGGAGCGAATCCAGGGCCCGAACCGGGGGCGAGTCGCCGTCAATGGCCGTGTTCGAGTAAATCACGAACGGGCCCGTCTTGATTTGATGAGCGGTCGGCAGCAGACTCAACGCTTTATTGCTGGTCGTCGCGCAGCCGGCCAGCGCCGCGAGGCACAACGCAAGCGTGGGGAGGGCGACGCCGATCCTTGGGCGTCGCGAGCCGGGAGTTGGCCGGTTCAATTCGGTTTCCTCCATCGGTTCAGGATAGGGGGCGGCCGCGACGAAGGTTGAGATCCCGCTTGGCGAGGCTCGCTTTCTCGATCGCTCGCCAAAGGTCCTTCCAGTCGCTCGACCGCGCGAGCCCGCCCGGCAGATACGCCCGGAGGAACCGTAGCGATTCGGAGCGCGTTCTCCCCGGGGCGTCGGTCAGGCTGACGTTGAGCCTCGCCAGGTTTTGAATCCGACGACTTGGAGGGAGCGGATTTTGGAGCCGAACCCCAACGAGGTCGATCAGGCTGAGAAACCCATCCTGGAGGCCCCGATCGCGGTCCACCAGGATGTTCGACGCCTTCAGGTCGCGATGCGAGAGCGACCGTTCGTGGAGCTTGCGAATCAAGGACGCCAGCGCGAGGTTCAACCTCCGCGCTTCGGCCCGGCGCTCTCGCGGATCAAGCCGGGGCATCACGTCCCGGATGTGCTCTGAAAGGGTCGTCGCGTTCTTCTGCTTGACCGTGATCAAGTAGGTCTCATGGGCGAGCAGTCCCGGAAGCGGCGAGAAGCGGGGGCGCCGCCGCCGAGTGATGTAGGCCAGGTTCTTGGGGGTTGGAAGTCCTCGACACGTCAGATGCTGGCCCCCTTGCCACGATCGCCAGGCGCGCGACGGCCGAAAGATCGACAGGATGGGATCGATCCACTCCCTGCGGTTGAACCGTTTGAAGATGACCGGGACAAGCTCGCCGCCGACGATCATCTTCGTCTCGATCAGCAGCGTGGTCCGCGAATCCTTGATCACGCGGGCGTCGGGCCGGCTCAAGGGGGCGTCGGGATCCTCCAGGAGCGGGGCGATCTCGCTCGGGTCGAGTTCGCGCGAGGCGACGCACCAGGCGCGCGGAGACTTGTGGACCTGAAAATACTTGTTCGTCGTCCGACACCGCTTGCCCCATCGCCGCCAGAGCCGCTCGGCCCACCGCCTCGTCGACGCCTCGACCCCCTCGGCGAAGGCCCGGGCCGAAGGGGGAGCCTCGTCGCGGTGCTCCAGGTACGACTTCACGAATCGACGCCGATCGGTCCTTCCCCCCCGCGTCCAGAAGTAATGATCGAGCAGGGCGACGTTTCGCTCGGCCGCGGTCCAGGACAGGCGCTTGACCGTCCTGAGCGCGTCCAGATCGATCATCATCAAGACCGGGTTGTCGTTGGCGTCGATTCGAACCAGGATGTTGCCGGGGTGGAAATCAATGTGCACGAGGCCGGCGTTGTGAAGACGCGCCGTCAGCACCCCCAGCGCCGCGGCCAGCCTTCGCCGAACCCGAGAGCGCCGGGGTTCGGGAAACTTGCCCAGATGCTCCTCGACGAACTCGTCCATTGGGACCGAGTCGGGGATCTCGCGCGTGATCAGGTAATTGTCGAAGAGGAATTTCCGCTTTCGGCGCTCGCCCAGGGCGATCGGCGAGATGGTCGGAACGCCGATCGACTTGAGGTTCTCCGACCTCTTGCCCTCATTCCGCCCCTTCCCCCGACGGAACCACTGGCGATACTTGGCCCGGCGGTCGGGAACCAGGTAATGCTTGATGTAGATGGCGAACTCGGGAAGCTGGACCCGATAAACGACCCGGTGGGGCCCGGATTTGATCGTCTCGACCCGGCCTTCGGCCCGCCACTGTTCGAGCCGAAGCCCATTCTCGTCGATGAGCAGGTCGGGTCGGACCCCTCGGATCCACCAGCCGACGTCTCCGGTCTGGTGGTATCCCCATTGGGGGGGCTTGAACATGCGAGGGGGGGGCTCCTTCGCCCGCTTCATCGGGGTCATGGTGCTCATTCCAATGTGCTCCCGACGCGGGCTTCGCTGCTCCGGCGCGACGAGGCGGCGAGCGGTCGCGAGCGCGGAGCACCCGCCGACGGCTCGCGAAGGGCCGTCCCGGAGACCACCGACGCGAAGGTCCGGGCCCAGGCTTCGACCGAGTAGTCCGTCTCAACCCGCCGGCGGCCGTTGGCTCCCATCTCGGCGCGAAGCGAGGGGTTGTAGAGGGTTCGGACGGCGGCGACCCAGTCGTCTTCCGTCGTCGCCAGGATTCCATTTTCGCCGGGCCTGACCATCTCCAGGTTGGCGCCGACGGGATTCGCGATCACGGGGAGCCCCGCCGCCTGGTACTGAAGCACCTTCAGGCCGCACTTGCCCCGGCTCCAATCGTCGTCGGGAAGCAGGCTGACGCCCACGTCTCCCCGGGCCAGTTCCCGGCCCTCGGTCGCCTCGGACCAAGCCACGGGAATCGTCTGGAAGTTGGGGAAGTCGGGAAATCGATCGCAGATGACGCGAAGGCGCAGCCCGGGGATATCACGGCCGAGCCGCTCCCAGAGCGGCCTCTGGGCCTCAAGACCCTTGAGCGTGCTGGACGAGCCGATCCAGACCAGATCCGGCGGGCGCTCTTCGTGGGTCTCGCGGACCGCTCTCCGCTCCGGGCCGTGCGGGTAAAGCGCCGGGTCGACGCAGGTGGGGATGGTCCAGAGGTTTTCCGGGCGGGCGCCGGCCAACAGGGCTCGCTCTGCTAGAAAGCCGTTGCCGGCGAGGATCGCGTCGGCCGCTCGCATGGTCTGGGCGAATCGGCGCTCGCGGCGGGCCGAGTGGATGCCCCGGCGGTCGTGGGAGTCTCGGAAGAGGACCGCGTCGTCGAAGTCGAAGATCAAGCGCTGGGCGCTCTGGCGAAGGATGGCCAGTTGCCATCCGGGCAAAAGTTTGCGCTGGAGGATCACGGCGTCGAACCGGGCCGTCGACCGGAGTTGGCGGGCTCGGCCAAAAAGACCGCGCTCCAGGGACTCGAGGGTCAGGGAACACCCAATCTCCCGCAGGGCGGATTCGAACGCCAGGATCCGATACCGGCAGCAGACGTGATCCGGCGAATCCACCAGGGCGAGTAGTCTCATCCCGTCCTCCATGACGGATCAAGAAGCAATGTCGACGTGGCGCGTTTTGGAGTCCGTTCCGTGGTCGAGACGTTTCGGATCTTAGCCCGAATCGAGAAAGCCGCCAAGCCCGAGTCCAACCTGGCGGCGCCGTTTGCCGGCGCGGGCCGGCCCGATCGCGCGACGGACTCAGGCGGACGGGGCGTTGAGCCCGGCCAGCCGCTTGCACGCCCGAGCGAGTCGAGGGTATCGCGTCGACAGGCCGTGGAGCTTGTGGGCGATCACCAGGGCGTTCGGGCCAATCTCTCGATAGCGGGCCAGCTCCGAGTCGACCTGGATAAACTGGCGCTGGAAGAAATCGGCGCGGGTTTTGTGGTCGTCCAGCGAGCGCTGGACCGTGTGCGGGGTCCAGGCGTCGAGGCAGCTTAGCGGGGCCTTGAGGGGTCCCAGCAACTCCGGCTCCTCCCGCCTGACGTAATAGAGATTGATCCCGTCGAAGGCCGCGGAGAGGTAGCCGGCCTCCAGCAGCAGCGGCTCCCAACGCTCGGGCTTGGTCGCCTCGACCACGACGATCCGGGGCCGCCAACGCGTCCAGTCGTTGCCGGAGATGACCTCGCGCTCGTGAGCCTCGACGTCGATCTTGAGAAAGTCGATCGTCCCCTTCACGTGCTCCTCGAAGATCTCGGCGAGCGGCCGGACTGGGACGGATCGGCCGGCGAACTCCAGCCCGTCCCTTTGTCGCAACTTGTCGGCCATGGTCGGGGAGAACGTGGAGAGCCCCAGGTTGGAGACGCATTCCAGGTATTCGAGCGTGGCGTGTTGGTCCGACGCCCCGATGTTCAGGTTAATGTCGTGTGGTCGATCCTCGCAAAGCTTCCGATGCAGTTCGGGGTGTGGCTCGATGTTGATCCCCCGCCAGCCGTGGATCGAGAAGTGCTTCGTCACCGAGTACTCGATCGGGTCGTTGGCGCCGACGTCGACGTAGAACCCCTTGTAGTCCCACGCAAAGGCCCGACGGAGCAGAACGTCTTCTCGGTTCTGCGCGTACGTGATCATCATTTCGCGGATCTCCTGGCCTGACGGCGGGGATGGTGGACGTGGATCGACCCGCGCGGAGATTACTAGAGGTTTTCGGTTCCGTAAAGGCGTGTTTCGAGCGGTTTAGAGAGGACGAGGTCGCGCCGAACCCGGGGGCGGACCCGGCCATCGGGCGGATCGAGCGGCGGGGCTTGCGCGCCTCGCGGATTGGACCTCAACTTCGGATTGCTCCACTTTGCCGATCCTGATATAGAAGCGCCGCCCAACGCTCTGGCGGCCGCGACCCGGCCTCGCTATGGCATGGATGCTCGTTGGGCTCCCGTCTCCATCTTGGCGCTGGTCGAAATATGAAAAATTTCGTTCGCCTGGTGAAATTCGCCTGGCCCCATCGA
>Ga0182738_1006671_pt1 | contig 11921 bp, 7 predicted proteins | sample eDN5th30CBELigMG_FD_128876 | JGI IMG/M metagenome (GOLD analysis project Ga0182738, IMG submission 128876) | Enriched Miracle-Growth compost microbial communities from Emeryville, California, USA - eDNA 5th pass 30_C BE-Lig MG (version 2)... ...
AAGGGCGGCGAAGCGCGCGGAGCCGCGCGTCGCGCCGGCAACCAGTCCTCGCCGTCTGGTGACTGAATCGCCTGAGCAGGCGCGGGCGACCGCCAACGACGGGGTCAGGTACTTGATCGTAGAGGGCTCGTGAGCGACGCTCACGAGCCCTCTACGATCAAGTACCTGACCCCGTCGTTCGTATGCTGTTAGTTTTTTGCAGCCCTCGGTAGCCCTCGACCTCTCTCACCCCGTCGCCCCAGATGCTCCGTAGCCTGCTGACCGCGGCCATCACGAGTGCAGTCATTCTCGCCGCGGCACGGCCGCTGGTGGCGCAGGACGCGAGCGATTCGGCGGCGTACCGCGCGTTGACCCAGACGCCGCCGGGCGCGCTCCCGATGCAGATGGACGTCTCGATCACGGGACTCCGCGACCGCGGCGGCGTGACGGTGCGCTACGGGATCATGAGCTACGACGATCGCGAGTACGTGCACGACTTCGGAGTCGCGCTCACGATCCCCACCGGATCGTCGTCGATCGCGATCACGGGAGGGTACTACTGGCCGAACTGCAACGGCCGCTGCACCGGGCACGCCATGTTCGGCGCGTCGTTCAGCCAGAACCTGGTGCGGCTGTCGCTGGGCAGCGGCGTCGGATCGGGCTCGCTGAACATCGGATCGGGGTGGGAGCTCGGCTACGCCAAAGTGGACGAGACGACGCTCGCGTCCGGGCGGCTCTCGATCCCGATCTCGCTCGTTCCCGCACGCCGCTCGACCACGGTGATCCCGTACGTGGCGCCCGGCGTGGGTGGTGGGCTGGTGCACGATTCCACCGGCTCCGAGGTCGGGCTGCTCTTCACGCTCGGTGCGGGGATCGGGGTGCGCACCTCACACGGCTTCACCGCGCACGCCGGGATCAGCCGCGCCTTCCTCTCGACCGGCAACTGGCTCGCCGGCGTGGGCATCACTATCGGCACGTAGTGCTCGCACTGTCGCTGTAGATGCTTTCTCCCGCCGCACTCCGGCGCCTGCGCGTGTTCGCGCGGGCGGGGTACGTGGTCGTGATACTCCTGGCCACGACCACGCATCTCAACTTCGATCCCGATCCGGGTCGCGCGGCGATGCGCCTCGCGCGCGCGCTGCACTGGTCGCTCCGCGGAAGCGATGTCGTGGACGCCGCGCGCAACGTGGCGCTCTTCGCCGGATTCGGCGTGGTGTGGCTGGTGACGTCGCCCGCCGATCGACCGTGGCGGCGGGTCGCGTGGATCACGCAGCTCGGCTTTCTCCTGAGCTGCGCGGTGGAGATGGTGCAGCTCTTCGCGCAGAGCCGCACGTCGAGCATCAACGACATCGCCACGAACACCTTCGGTGCGTTCCTCGGTGCCGCCGCGATCGTGCTGCTGGTCCTCGTCCTGAAAAGGGTCAGACCCCAATTATCGCGGAGCGTGATCGGCTTCCCGCTCTATCCGGTGGCGGGTGCGTACGCGCTCGCAGTGGCCACCGACATCTTCGCGCCGTTCTACGGACGCGACCGGATCTACAGTCCGGGGAATTCCATCCGCGAGCGGCTGGCGTACGCGCTGCAGATGCGCGGCGGCCTTTCCGAGCGACCGATGTTCTCGCCGTTCGATCTGGTGGCGGGGATGCCCGCTGGATTCCTGATGGTGGTGGCGCTCGCCGAGCTGGGGATGACGTACGGCGCGGCGTGCGCTCTCACGATCGCGCTCGGCCTGGCGGGATCGGTGGGACTCGAGATAGCGCACGGGATAGCGGGCCAGGTGATCCAGCCCGGCGCGATGGTATCGCACACCATCGCGATAGCGCTCGGCGCGCTCGTCGCGTGGCGCGGAGCACCGGCGGTGCTCGGCCGCGCTGGGCGCGGAGGATACAGCGGGCGGCGAGGGATGGTCGCGATGCTGCTGGGCGCATCGGCGCTCCTTCTGGCAGTGTGGAGCTGGCGACCATTTCTCTTTCACCTGGATCCCGCCGTACTCCGCGAGCAGCTCTCGCTCCCGCATCTCACGCCGCTCGGCCTGATGAGCGGAGAGATCGACCTGTATGGAGTGGCCGACCTGATCCGCCAGTTCTCACTCTTCCTCGCGATCGGCGTTCTACTCGCCGTCTGGCCGCTGCGCCAGCGCGGCTGGCTGGCGTTCGTGCTCCCCGCGATGTACCTGTCGGTGCTGCTCGAGGTGGGCCAACTGTTCGTGGTGGGTCGCACCTTCGACGTAACGGACATCATCACGCAGTGCGCCGCCGCAGCCGTGGGCTACGTGATCGTGCGCCGCGCCGGGTGGGGAGTGGTGGGGGTGGTGCTGGAGGAGGGCGGGAGCGCGCAACCGCGGATCATCATGCCGGTGGGGCGTGAGGCGGCTGGGAGGAGAGGGACGAGGTGAACTACGAGAAAAGGAGAGGGCGCGTGACGATTTCGCGGGTTGTCCCATCCATCGGGCTGTAGTTACGTTTCATGGTTCGTTCGGTGCGGTAGCCAAGTGGTAAGGCCCCGGTCTGCAAAACCGGTATTCGCGGGTTCGACTCCCGCCCGCACCTCTCTGGAAGGAGACAGGACACAGGACACAGGAAACAGGAAACAGAAACTGCACACCCATATGGACCGGTGTGCAGTTTCTGTTTCCTGTCTCCTGTGTCCTGTCTCCTTTTTCGTAACCCTGCCGTCTGTCATTTTGTTTACTACTGTTTCTGACCGCCCTCGCAACTTTTTGTTACGCCCCGGGCTGAACGGCGTCTCTCTGTTGAGAGCACACAACAGGACCGGGAATAGTGGAAACGACAGAGACGCGCTGGCAGCGCCATGTGGACCAGGGCCGACGTTTCGTCAGCCAGGGCAACTACGCCGAAGCGGAGCAGTCGCTCCTCGCCGCCGTGAAGGAGGCGCTCACCCTTGGCCCGGCCGACCTCCGAGTTGCGTCGAGCCTCGGCATACTCGGCAAGCTCAAACACAGGCAGGGCGACCGCGAGCGCGCGCAGGGTTTTCTCGAGCGCGCGCTCGCGGTGCGTGAGGAGGCGCTCGGTGCCGACCACTATGGTCTGGTTCAGGGGCTCAACGATCTCGCCGCGCTGCACTACACGTACGGCAATCTCGCGGAGGCGCGCGCGCTGTACGAACGCGCGCTCATGATAGCCGAGCGGCGGCTCGCACCCGATCACGCCGACGTCGCGCAGGCGCTGTACAACCTCTCGCGCGCGTACTTCAAGAGCAACGACCATCTCCGCGCCGAACCGCTTCTCACTCGACTGCTCGAGATAAAGGAGCGCACCATCGGTCCCGACCACGCCGACGTCGCCGCGATACTCACGGCGCTCTCGCGAGTGCGATCGATGGCCGGACGGCACGACGAGGCGGAAGCGATGGCGCGCCGCGCGCTCGACATCCGCGAACGCGCGCTCGCTCCCGATGATGCGGCGATCGCGGTGAGTCTCGAGCTCGTCGCGTATTTCTGTGCGGGGCGCGCGAAGCGCACGCGTTCGCTCGCCGACGCGGAGCGGATACTGCGTGGCGGCTCGCGTACCGCGACGGGTGAACATGGATCCTCCTCCGATTCATCGGGAGCGGTTGGCGACGCGCTGCTGGAAGCGGAACTGAACGCCCTCGCGACGGAGGAGAGGTCGTTGCGCGACCGTGCGCGCGCGATCCGTTCTCGTCCCGGCGCGAGCCGGGAACCGAACACGCTCGAGCGTTCGCCGGCATCCGATGTGGTCGCGGCCACGGAATCCGTCGCGCCAGTGGTGCCTGAAGCTCCGGTGGTCGAGCACCACGCAGCGGCACAGGAAGCGGTGGTGGAGGCCGGGCCCGTGGAGGCTTCCGAAGCCGCCGCTGCCGCTCCCATGGAAGCCGAGTCGGACGAGCCGCTGCAGGTGGAGCACGACGGGCCGGCGCAGGTGGTCGAGGCGGCTGGCGCGGCGAACGCGGACGACGGTGAGCCGCTCGTCGTGCTGCACAACTACTACGCGGCAGACGACGTCGCGTGGGGATTCCAGAGCGCTGCCGCGCTGCACGATGCTTCGGCCGCCGAGCCATCCTCGGCGCCGCGGTCGGAGCCAGGCTCCGATCCAGCCTCCGAGTCACATCCCGACGCACACGTACAGTCGACACCGACCGCTGCAAACGATGCGCACGCGGAATCGGAGTCCAGCGACGCGTCCGAGCCGCACGCGGCGGCCGATGCCTCGTCGCACGAAGGCGATTTCCCCGCGCCGCCAGCGGTCACGGCGTACGCGCGCTGGCACGCCGCGGATGCGAACGAGGCAGCATCGGATCCCGAAATTCACCACGACGTCGTATCGGGTCAGGACGCCGCATTCCCGAACGCCGAATACCAGGATTCTCCCGTCACCGACGCCGAGTACATACCGGCGGTGATCGTGCCGCGCGACGAGATCGCCGACGCGCCCGCGATGGACGACGAGAGATCGTCGCTCGTCGACTCGCTTCCCGCCTTCCTCACCGGACGCCGCGCGCGCTGGTTCCTGGGAATCACTGCCCTGGCATTCATGGGAGCCGGCGCGGCCGGTTTCGCCATCGGCCGTGGCGGCCGCGCGGAGACGGCGAGCTCGCTTGCGCAGGTTCAGCAGGCTTCGCGCGGATCGATCGACGATTCGCGGAGCGCGTCACCCGAATCGGATCCATCGTCCAGCGATCTCGCCGCGCAGAGTACCGCTGCAGGTGCGACGCACGCTGCACCGGGGGCGGCGCGCAGCAGTGTGCCCGCGATCCCCGACTGGACCGACGACACGCCGCGTCCCAGACGGCAGCCGCGGATCCCGTCGCGCTCGCAGGCGCGGCGCCTCTCGCGTACCATGGAGCGGATGGGGAACAAGGTCATGACCGGAATGGACACGAAGCTCGATTCCATCGGTCGTTCGGTGGAGCTTCCGCCCCCAACCTTCGGCAAGCCGTAGGCACCGCCGCACGCCGAGGAGGTCGATCGGAATGCGCATCTTCGTAACCGGTGCAGCGAGCCCGCTCGGGCGGGCGCTCACACGCATCCTCCTGGACGAGGGTCACTCGGTCAGGGGCCAGATCCGCCGCAGCTCGGGTATCGGCGTGCTGCGCGAGCTGGGCGCGGAACCCGTGATCGAGGATCTGCTGCATCCCACTTCGCTCATCGGAGCGATGGAGGGGTGCGATCTCGTCTTCCACCTCGCGCACTTCTTCGATTTCTGGGCGGCCGACGCGAGCACCTACCTCGGCGTCAACATTCGCGGTACCGAGGCGGTGATGACATCGGCGCTGGTGGCCGAGGTCGAACGCGTGGTGTTCTGCTCCACCGCGCTCACGGCAGCGAGCCACTCCGGCAACGGTAATGGCAACGGCAATGGGAACGGCCACGGATCGCGTCCCGCCAACACCGAGTTCGCGCGCTCCATGAAGACTGCGGAGGAGATCGCGCTTCGCTACATCGGGAAGGGGATGGACGTCGTCGTGGCGCGCCCGTCCATCGTGCTCGCTCCGAACGATCCCGGCTGGGCGGGCCGGCTAGTGGCCGAGCGAGTGGCGGGCCGCCGGCGCTTCGCTTCGCTCGCACCGATCGGATGGATCTGGGTGGACGATGCTGCTCGCGCGCTCGCGTCGACCGCGATGCGCGGCGAGTGCGGCAGCGCGTACACTTTCAGCGGCGCCGCCACTTCACAGCGTGCGCTCCTCTCGGCGATCTCGCGCCTCGCCGGCGCATCGAAGTCACGGCCGCTTCCACTCCCGCGCGCCGCGGCGCTGACGCTCGCCGCGGTGGGCGCTCCGCTGGCTCGCATCGAGCGTCGTCGTCCGCGCCTGCCGATGGACGAAGCGCGCTTCATATCGGACGGCCTGCAGGTGGATGGCGCCTCCGCCGCTTCGGCTTTCGGCTGCGGCTATACGCCGATGGCCGAGTACCTGCCGAAGCTGGTGGAGAGCTATGGGGTCAGGCACCAGATGTAGAGGTCCCGGCAGCAACGCTGCCGGGACCTCTACATCTGGTGCCTGACCCCGTCGTTTGACCCCAGGTACCTGACCCCGTCGTTTACGGATCCTTACCCTCGAGGAGCTCCTCGAGCTCGCCCGGATCCACCGCGACGCCATTCCCGCCGCTCACGCGTTCCACGCGGAGAGTGCGTGACTGCGTGCGGCCGTTGATCGAGAGCGAGACGCGGTAGTCGCCCGTCTCCACGAACGGAGCGCCGCCGCGCCCGCGACCGAAGCCGCCCTGGATCGCTCCGCTGCTGCGGAGGGCGCTGAAGACTTCGCCGAGTACCTCGCGATCGATCGGCGGCTCGCCACCGGCCTGCGGGCCGCGTGGTCTCGCCCGTGCGGTATCGGACTTCGCCGCGCGAGCCGTGTCGGACGGCGCGCCGGGACGGCCGCCTCTCTCGCCGCGCGCACCCGCTGTGCGCGGTGGCGGGCTCTCGCCCGGGCGCTCCTGGAAGCCGCCCATTCCCCCACCGCTTCCACTGCGGCGGAAGAGCCCGAAGAGTCCTTCGCCACCCGTCATCGCCTTGTGGATCCGATCCAGCTCGGCCTTCGGTGCCACACCGGCGGTGGCCAGCGAGTCGAAGACGTGCGTCATCTTCCTGTCGGCCACGATGCTGTCACGCACACCTGCGGGCGTGAGCGGCTCAGGCGCCGGCGCCTTGCCGCGGAAATTCCACGTGACGTGATGCAGACCCGCGGTGGCCGGTCCGTTGAGCGTGGTGAGCGTGTCGCCCTCGACGTCGGTGATCACGATTTTGGCGGTGTCGCCGCGGCTGCCGCTCGCCAGTCGATACGAGATCACTGCGCCGGCACCCGGAGTCTCCGCCTCGTACCAGGCGTGGCCGGCGTCGTACTCCGCCCCCACGGGGTAGCCGAACTCGAACGCCGTGGCCGGCTGGAAGAGCCACGTGCTGGATGCGAGCACGCTGTCGGCCATCTGCTCGAGCGCCGCGATGCCGACGATCATGATGCTGCGGCCGTGCGTGGCGGCGATCAGCTCGTGGTCGCGCGGATGAATCTTGAGATCGTGCACCGGTACGGTGGGCATCCCGGTCATGAACTTCTGCCAGTGTGCGCCGCGGTCGAGCGACACGTACGCACCCACGTCGGTGCCCACGAAGAGCAGATCGCGGTTCACGGGATCCTCGCGGATCACGTGCAGGAAGTCGGGCCCGCCTGTGGGGAGATCGTTGGCGATCGAACGGAACGTCTTCCCGTAGTCGGTGGTCACGTACAGATACGGCTCGAAGTCGTTGACGCGGTGGTTGTCGAAGGCGACGTAGAAAGTCGTCGAGTCGAAGTGCGACGGCTCGATGCGCACCACGTACGTCTTCGCCGGAAGACCGGGGAAGCGGCCCGTGAGATTTTCCCACGTGGCGCCATCGTTCCGCGTGAGCCACACGTTGCCATCGTCGGTGCCGGCGTACAGAAGTCCCGGCCGCATGTACGACTCGGCGAGCGTGGTGATGGTGCCGTACGTCTCCGCGCCTGTGGCGTCGTTCGTGATGCCGCCGGTGGTCTTCGTGCTGACGCGGATCTTCGCCGTATCCTGCGTGGAGAGATCGGGCGAGATCGGGAAGACGTAGTCGCCCCGATTCGTGGACTTCAGCACGCGGTTCCCGCCGATGTACAGCGTGCTCGCCGAGTGCGGCGAGACGAAGTACGGAGTGTTCCAGTTGAAGCGGAGCTCGAGAGCCGCGGAGTCGGCCTTCTGAGCGGCGCGAAGCTGGTCGACGCGCTTCTGCGTCGCCTTGCTCGCGGCCTTCGCGGTGTCGCCGCGCTCGATGAGGATCGAGTCCTCGTACTGCAGGTAGACCGGCCTCCACGTGGGCTTCACGATGTTAGCGCGCTCACCGGTGGCGTAGTCGATGCGCCCGATGTTGCCGCCCTGAGACTCGGCGTAGATGGTGTTAGGGTCGGTGGGATCCTGCGCGGTGTAGAAGCCGTCGCCGCCTCCGACGGTGAACCAGTCGGCGTTGGTGATCGGTCCGTCCGACTTGCGGCTCGGACCGCACCAGCTTCCGTTGTCCTGCAGGCCGCCGCACACGCGGTAGGGAACCGCGAAGTCGTAGCTCACCTCGTAGAACTGGCCGAGCGGCATCACGTTGAGGAAGTCGTAGTTGCCGCCCTTGTCCCACGTCTGCGACACGCCGCCGTCGTCACCCACCACGAAGTGCGCAGCATCGTTCGGATCGATCCACATCGCGTGGTGATCCACGTGAATCCCCACCGTCGCGTTGCGCACCGTGCGACCAGCATCGGTGGAGAAGTTCACCGGAGTCGACGACCAGTAGACCCGGTTCGGATCCTTCGGATCGACGCGCACCTGGGAGTAGTAGAAAGGGCGAACGTTCTTGTCGTTCATCCACTTCCACGTCTTGCCCGCGTCGTCGGAGCGATAGAGGCCGCTGAGGAGCCGGTTCTGCTGCGCTTCCCTGGCCTTGCCGGAATCGGCGAGCGGAAGCGGGAACGGCGCCTTGCCGCCGCGGATCGAGTCCGCCTCGACCAGCGCGTAGACGATGTCCGGGTTGCTCGGCGAGATGGCGAGGCCGATGCGTCCGAGCTCCGTGGAGGGGAAGCCGCCGCCCTGAATTTTCGTCCAGGTATTTCCGCCGTCGGTCGTCTTCCAGAGCGCGCTTCCCGGTCCGCCGCTCTTGTAGTACCACGGACCGCGCACGCGCTCGTAGCTCGAAGCGTAGAGTATGTTCGGGTCGCGCGGATCCATCGCGACATCCACGAAGCCCGCCTTGTCACTTATGAACTTGATGATCTTCCAGCTCTTTCCTCCGTCGGTGGTCTTGTAGAGGCCGCGCTCGGGGTTGGAGCCCCAGAGATGTCCGAGCGCCGCGACGTAGACGATGTCGGGATTGGTGGGATTGATGACGATGCGGCCGATCTGCTCGGTCTTCTCGAGTCCCATGAGCGTCCAGTGCATCCCGCCATCGGTACTCTTGTAGATGCCGCCGCCCGGAGAGATGGAGTTGCGCGAGTTCTGCTCGCCGGTGCCGGCCCAGACGATGTTCGTGTCGGACGGCGCGATGGCGAGTGCGCCCATGGATACCACGCGCTCGTGGTCGAAGACGGGTCGGAAGGTGGTTCCGGCGTTGGTGGTCTTCCAGATTCCGCCGGCCGCCGCCGCGACGAAGAAGGTTCTGGAGGGGCTGGGGATGCCGGCGATGTCGGCGATGCGCCCGCCCATGATGGCTGGCCCGATCGATCGCCACCGGAACCCCGCGAGCGTCGCCGAGTCGAGCCTCGCAAATGCTGCCCCCTGACTGGTGGCCTGCTGCGCGGTGAGTCCCGGACCAGCGGTCGCGATCGCGGCCACGACCGATAACGCGAGTGGCAGATGTCGCATGAGATGGATGGAGAGTGAGAGAAAGCGGCCTGAGCCGTAGATGTATGGGAGGTGGATTGGATCCCTTCTGGATACGTACTCGCGGTGGGGAGTGCTGTGGGAAGTGCCAGAGAGCAGAAAGCAGAAAGCAGTTCCTGCTCTCTGCTTCCTGCTTCCTGTCCTTTTCTGCATCATCCCCCCCATCTCCCACGAGGGAATCGACATGCGACATGCGGCGTGGGTGGGTGCGGCGGTGGTGGTTGCGGGTGGGTGTGCGAGTACGAGGGCGGTGGGGAGGTATGCGAAGGCGTCGGGCGAGACGGCGGCGGAGTTTCCGGCGCTGGCCGAGGGGATGACGGCGAGCTGCGTGCGGCTGGAAGGGTATCGCGCGGCACGCGAGGGAAGTGGGTGGTACGACGAGGCGGATCTCGCGAAGCGCTGCGCGGCACGCGAGAGAGCGGTGAAGCGCGCGGTGGCGGTGGACAAGGTGCTCGCGCGCTACTTCACCGCGCTCGGTGCGCTGGCCAACGACGATGTCGTGAAGTACGACGTGCCGGTGGACGATCTCGCCGATGCGCTCGCGGATGATGCGGGACTGGATGCGGGCAAGGTGCGCGCCGTGAGCGATCTCGCGGCGTTCACTCTCTCCGCCTCCGCCGACGGATATCGGCACCTCGAGCTCACGCGGGTGATCGAGGATCAGAACGCGAACGTGATCGCGGTGATCGATGCGCTCGGCGACATCGTGGGTACCGACTACGCGAACATCCTCGACCTCGAGGTGGCGGGGATGGACGCATTCTACCGTGCGGCGCTCACCGAGGGCGCGGCGCGCGAACCGCTCGCCGCCATCCCGGTGCGCGACGCGCGCGCCGAGCGAGCGCGCTCGCTCGGCGCGCAGCGTGCGGCGGTGGATGCGTTCGTGAAGTCGCTCGCCACCATGAAGAAGGGGCATCAGCGGCTCTTCGAGGAGCGTCACGATCTCGCCGCGAAGAAGCTGGCCGGGGAGCTGGCGGACTACGCCACGACTCTCGAAAAGCTGATCCCCGCGCTGCAGGACGCGTTCTGAAAGAAGTACTCCGTGCGGCGTCCGGCGAGGGTCGGACGCCGAGAGCGATTCGCCGCATGCACCCTTGAACGGAGAGTTCTCACGATGCCGAAGCTGGCGGCGGCCGACGCGCGCGCGATCGCGCGCGACTATCACGACATGGCGCTTTCGATCGGCGCGTACAGATTCACGAACTGGGAGCGCCTCGGCGTGGCGCGCCGTACGGAGCTGGAGCGCCTGCAGTGGACTCTGCTCGCTTTCTCATCCGAGATGACCACGCGCGCGATCACGCTCGCGGTCGACGACCTCGATGCGACTCTGGATGAGCTCCGGAGCGCCGTGAAGTCGCTGAAGAGCGCCGTGAAGCGCGCAGCCGACGTGCGCTCGCTGCTCCGCGCGGCCGCGCGCGCGGTCACGCTCGGCGCGGCGATAGTCGCGGGGAACGCGGTGGCGATCGCGGCCGCGGTGGGAAAGGGGAGCTGAGACTGGGCGAACCGCATTCTTTTTTGTGCGAGCGTGCGGAGCGGCCCATATTGCGTGCTTCGACGAAAAGGAGATGCCGATGAATGCACGCTCGCTGCTCCGAACCGAATTCGAGGGAAATTCGCTGCTCGTATGGCTGATCGCCGCCGGCGTGTTCGTGCTGGTGCTCGGCGCGCTGTTGCTGCTCCGGCTCGTGCTCGTGAAGCGCGCGACTAAAGTCGCTGCGCGCACGAGCACCGGCCTCGACGACCTGATATTGAACGTCATCTCGCGCACGCACACGCTCTTTCTGATCGTGCTCGCGCTTTCGGCGGGATCGCTGGCGCTCACGCTCGCCTCCGATGTGCGCGACTACATCGCGATGGTGCTCGGCGCCGCGTTCATCATCCAGGTCATCGTCTGGGGCAACGAGGGAATAGGGTTCTGGACAGAGCGGCAGGCGCGGCTGAACAAGGGATCGCTCGGTACGCTGACGGCGGTGGCGTTCATGGCGCGCCTGGTTCTCTGGGCGCTGATGGTGCTGCTCCTGCTGGACAACTTCGGAATCCACGTCACCACGCTGCTCGGCGCACTCGGCGTGGCGGGGATCGCGGGCGCTCTCGCTGCGCAGACGGTGCTCGGCGATCTCTTCGCCGCGATCTCCATCTACCTGGACAAGCCCTTCGAGGTGGGCGACTTCATCATCTTCGATGAATTTCTGGGAACGGTGTCGAGCGTCGGACTCCGATCGACGCGGATCGCCAGTCTCTGGGGCGAGGAGCTGATCGTCTCCAACTCCGATCTCATCAAGAGCCGGATCAGGAACTACAAGCGGATGCGGCAGCGGCGCATCGCGTTCAATCTCGGCGCCGCGTACGGCACACCGCGCGAGAAGGTGGAGCTGGTGCCGCAGATCATCCGCGCGGCGGTGGAGGCGCAGAATCCGGTGCGCTTCGACCGTTCGCACCTCAAGGGATACGGCGACTCCTCCATCGATTTCGAGACGGTGTACTACGTGCTGTCGCCCGACTACAACGTCTACATGGACATCCAGCAGGCGATCAACTTTCTGATAATGCGTCGCTTCGAGGAGGAGGGGATCCGCTTCGCGCACCCGGTGCGGGTGATGCG
>Ga0182738_1006672_pt1 | contig 11921 bp, 15 predicted proteins | sample eDN5th30CBELigMG_FD_128876 | JGI IMG/M metagenome (GOLD analysis project Ga0182738, IMG submission 128876) | Enriched Miracle-Growth compost microbial communities from Emeryville, California, USA - eDNA 5th pass 30_C BE-Lig MG (version 2)... ...
AACCGCGTCATTCGGCGCCGCGGCCGGGTCTATGTGATCAACAAGACCAACCGTCGCTTCAAGGCGCGCCAGGGCTGATTCGCCCGCCGCTTTTGCACGGCAGCCAGACAGCGAAAGGGCCCCGCATTGCGGGGCCCTTGTCGTTTGTGTTGAAGTCGTTCGGGCCGAGTGACCCTGACGCTCAGCCCTGATTGCAGCGGGCGAGCGCATCGCCTTCCAGCGCACCGTTCCGGCTGGTGAAGCTGGTCACCTGCCCCACCTTCTTGACCAGTCGCGCGCAGACGATCGCGTCGCGCGAATTGCTCTTGCCTGCGCCGCAGGTCGATCCCTCGCACCGCCATACGATCCCGTCGCTGATGACGGTCTGCTGCTGCGCGGGTGCTGCCAGCTCGGCTCGATAGAAGGTGCCGCCTTCAGCCGCTCCCGCCGAACCGGCAGCAGCGAGAAGGAAAGAGCCGGTGATGATGGAAAGTCTGCAAATCCAGGCGGAGTTGAACACGTCGCTTCTCCCAGGTCGAGCGAACTACTGGAAAGTACGTTGCGAATGGCTACTTAATCTAATGAGTTTCGATTTGCAACTTGAATCCGGTTAATGTTCGCTGGATGGCAGGCTAGTTAAGGGATGATGGCACTGCGCGAACCACTGAGCGACGGCGAATGCGGACTGCCCGCCGCTCTTGAGGTGATGGGGGAGCGCTGGAGCTTCATGATCCTGCGTGCGGCCTTCAACGAAGTGCGCCACTTCGAGGAGTTCCTCACCGAGCTGGGCATCGCCCGCAACATTCTCTCGAATCGCCTTGCTCGCCTGGTCGATCACGGCGTGCTCCGTCGGGAACCTTGCCCGGGGGACCGCCGGAAGATCGAATACCGGCTGACGGAGAAAGGGCTCGACCTGCTCCCGGCCATGCTCGCGTTGAGGCAGTGGGGCGAGAAATACACCGACAGGGTGCGCTCCGATCCCGTCCTCGTGGACTCCCGGGACCGCCAGCCCATCGCCCCGATCGGGATTCGCGCGCATGACGGGCGCGACATCTCCTATCACGATTTGCGCTGGTGCCCCGCCGGCAGCGTGGGCGCCCCTGGCGAAGACGACAGAGGAGGACCGGAATGACGCGCACCGGAAAGTGCAACTGCGGCGCCGTGAGCGCCACGATCACCGGCGAACCGCTCGTCACCCGCATCTGCTGGTGCCGCCAGTGCCAGAAGCTCGCCGGTGCCGGGGGTATGTACAACGCCATGTTCCGCACGGAGGACGTCGAGCTTACTGGTCCCGTCACGTCCTGGTCCTACACCGCGGCGAGCGGGAACACGCTGGTCCATCACCGTTGCGCCGAATGCGGCGCGCCGGTCGGGGCCCAAAGCTCTGCCCGGCCGCAGTTCCACACGATTCGCGTCGGCTTCCTCGATGATTCGAGCGGCCTCGCGCCGAAGATGGCGATCTGGACCAGCGAGAAGCCGGACTGGGTTACGATCCCGCCCGGCATCGAAATCTTCGAAACCCAGCCGGCGCCGCCACCGGCGAGCTGAAGATCAGGCGCGCGGAGCGGCCCGGCGATAGCTGAGCGCTTCGGCAACGTGGACGCGGCCGACCTGCTCAGCGCCTACAAGGTCCGCGATCGTCCGCGCCACGCGCAGCATTCTCGTATAGCCACGGGCTGAGAGCCGCATGGCTTCCGCCGCCTGGAGCAGCAGCTTCCTGCCCGCATCGTCCGGCGTTGCGTGCGTTTCGAGCGCTTCGCCCTCCAGTTCCGCATTGGAGCGGATGCCGCGTTCGGACTGCCGCGCCCGTGCCCGCGCCACACGCGCCGCCACTTCGGCGGAGCCCTCCGCAGGCGGCGGCAGGGCAAGGTCGACCGCGCTGACCGGATCAACTTCCACGTGGAGGTCGATTCGGTCGAGCAGCGGCCCCGACACCTTGCTCTGGTAATCGGCAGCACAGCGCGGCGCGCGCGAGCAGGCAAGCGCCGGATCGCCGAGGTGGCCGCAGCGGCAAGGGTTCATCGCCGCGACAAGTTGCACTCGCGCCGGGAACGACACGTGCGCGTTGGCGCGGGCCACGTCGACCTTCCCCGTTTCCAGCGGCTGCCGCAGCGAATCGAGCACCGCGCGCTGGAACTCCGGCAGTTCGTCGAGGAACAGGACGCCAAGGTGCGCGAGACTCACCTCGCCCGGCCGCACCCGCAGGCCGCCGCCGGTGAGTGCCGCCATCGACGCCGAGTGATGCGGTGCGCGGAACGGCCGGGTGCGGCTGATCTTGCCGCCCTCGAGCGTGCCCGCGACCGAGGCGACCATGCTCACCTCCAGCGCTTCGGTGGGAGTCAGTTCCGGCAGGATTCCCGGCAGGCAGGCCGCCATCAGCGACTTTCCCGCTCCCGGAGGCCCGATCATCAAAAGATTGTGCCCACCGGCAGCGGCGATCTCGAGCGCGCGCTTGGCGGTTTCCTGTCCTTTGACCTGCTTCAGGTCCGGTCCATGGTCCGGCTCCTCGACTTCACCAGCCGCTGGCTCGGGCAACTGCTGCGTGCCCTTCAGGTGATTGAGCAGGCTTACGAGATCGGGCGCGGCCAGCACTGGTATACCGCTCGCCCAGCGTGCTTCCGATCCTTGCGCTGCGGGACAGATCAGCCCCTTCCCCGCCTCGCTCGCATGGAGCGCGGCTAGCAGGACGCCGGGCGACCCCGCGATACGCCCGTCGAGCGCCAGTTCGCCCACCGCGATCCAGTCGGCCAGCTGCTCGGCGTCCGTAACGCCCATCGCCGCCAACAGCGCGAGCGCGATCGGGAGGTCGTAGTGCGAACCTTCCTTCGGCAGGTCGGCAGGCGACAGGTTGATCGTGATCCGCTTCGGCGGAAGCGCGAGGCCCATCGAGGCGAGTGCGGCCTGCACGCGCTCGCGGCTCTCGCCCACTGCCTTGTCCGGCAGCCCGACGATGTTGAATTTCGGCATTCCCGGAGCGAGCGAGCACTGCACTTCCACTGCGCGCGCGTCGAGCCCCAGGTAAGCGACCGTAGATACCAGTGCGACCACGAGATCCCCCTTGGCGCTTCCGATAACGCGGGCCACGCACAAGTCGAGTGGGAGAACAGCCCGGCCTACGGTTAGCGGCTATTTAAGCCTTCCGTTTAGCGATCCGTTCAGCGTGTTCCTTCGCATTCGGGGAAGGTGCGCGGCCGCATCTTGCCGTCCATGCGCGAGCTCTTCGCCATGTTGCTGCTGCTATGCGCGTCACTCGCGGCGCCTGCTAATGCGCGCGAGACGATCATCTACTACGAGGTGATCGAGGAATGGGTCGAGCCGGCTTCAGGCAGCGAACGTTTCGCCTGGGGGGCTGAGCAAACCGTCGAGGCCGGTGCGAGCTATGGCCCGTTCCGCGTGCTCGACGATCGCCGCGCCGCACTGACGGGGATCACGGACAGTTCCTCGCCTGCCGCTTTCGCTGCCATGCTGCGCGATCACCCGCAGATCACGACTCTCGAAATGCTGGACTGCCCGGGCACCTATGACGACCTCGCCAACCTCGAACTCGGGCGAATGATTCGCCGAGCGGGGCTGGCAACCCATGTCCCGGCCAGTGGCTCGGTGCGATCGGGCGCGGTCGAGCTTTTCCTCGCCGGGACCGTGCGCCGAATCGACGATGGGGCGGAATTCGCCGTCCATGCGTGGGAGGATGACGAGGGGATGGAGGCAACGGACTTCTCCCTCGATGCCCCGGAGAATCGCAAATATCTCGCCTATTACCGAGAGATGGGTATGGCCCCCGCGCGCGCCGCGGCGTTCTATGCGATGACTAACTCGGTCCCCTTCGAACAGGCGCTGTGGCTGGATGCGGCGGAAATGCGTCGCTGGTTGCCCGAAACGGCGAAGCCGGGGAGCGAGGCGCAACTGGCCGGTCTCGACCTTCGCCAGCTTGACTTAACCGGGCCGCTACACTAACCGCGCGCCCTGCAAGGCCGCTTTTGCGGCCCTTTTCAATTCAGGACGTTTACGATGAAGCGCACTTTCCAGCCGAGCAACCTCGTTCGTGCTCGCCGCCACGGTTTCTTCGCCCGCAAGGCGACCCCCGGTGGCCGCAAGGTGCTGGCGGCGCGTCGTCGCCGTGGCCGCAAGAACCTCTGCGCCTGAGCTGAGCGACCGCTCACCTCCCATCTCGGTTCTGAGGAACCGTTCGGATTTCCTTGCCGCAAATCGGGGCCTGCGCGTCGCACGCCCCGGTTTCGTGCTGCTTGCCCGCCCGAATGACGGCCATGGCAAGCGCTACGGCATTACGGTCACCAAGAAGATCGGCAACGCGGTCGTCCGCAACCGCATGAAGCGGCGATTCCGTGAACTGCTGCGCGATGCGCTTCCGGCCGAAGGACTGCCCGATCACGATCACGTGCTGATCGGCCGCGAAGGCGGGATCGAACGCGATTTCGGCAGGCTGCGCGAGGAGCTTTCTATGGCTCTCTCCCGCGCCGCAGCCGGCAAAGGCGATCCGCCGCGCAGGCGCCGGTCATGAAGCGGATATTCATCCTCATTGCCCGTGGCTGGCAGCTCGGGCCTTCGCGCATCCTCCCGCCGTCATGCCGCTATCAGCCGTCGTGCAGCGAATACGCCATCCAGGCCTTCGAGAAGTATGGTGCGATCAAGGGTGGATGGCTGGCGACGAAGCGTCTATTGCGCTGCCACCCTTGGGGTGGACACGGCTACGACCCGGTACCGTGACCTGAAACTTCCCAGTCATTTCGGTTAACGCACGCAGGATCGCATCTTGGACAATCAGCGCAATCTCATCTTCGCCGTCGTGCTGTGCGGCGCTCTGTTGTTCGGATGGGATTTTCTCGTCGGCCATCTCTATCCGCAGGCAGCCCAGACCGAAGTCGTCGCCACCAGCGCCGCGACCAGCGAACAGCCCGCTGCCAAGCGCACCCGCGAAGGCGGGCTGACCGACACGGGGGACATCGCCGAGGAGACGCGCGACCTCGCAACCGCGCTCAAAACCGCGGGCCGCGTTCCGATCGAAGGGCGCAGCATCACCGGCTCGATCAACCCGGTCGGCGCGCGGATTGACGACGTCAGCCTCAAGAATCACCGGCAGGCAATCGAGAAGGATTCGGGCCCGGTGCGCCTGTTCTCGCCGTCCGGCACGCCTGCGCAGCAGTTCGCGCAGTTCGGCTGGGCCGGCGAAGGCATCAAGCTGCCCGACGCGCGCACGGTCTGGACCGCGCAAGGCACGAAGCTCACTCCACAGACGCCGGTCACCCTCACTTGGGATAATGGCGAAGGGCAGCGCTTCTCGATCAAGTTCTCGATCGACGACAAGTACCTCATCACCGCCGAGCAGACGCTGGCGAACACCGCCACCGGCCCGGTCGTGGTGCGCCCCTTCGCTTTCGTGAACCGCACCAGCCGCACCGCGAGCATCGACAGCTGGAACGTCCATTCCGGCCCGATCGGCTCGTTCGACGGTGCGGTCGATTACGACTGGGATTACGATGACGTGGCCGACGACGGCCCGGTGGCGATGAAGGGCCGCCCGGACTGGCTGGGCTTCACCGACATCTACTGGCTCTCCGCGCTCGTTCCGCAAAAGGGCACCCCGGCAGACGGAACCTTCCGCGCCCAGGGTGGCGAGACCTTCCGCGCCGACCTGATCTACGATCCGGTCACAATCGGCGCCGGGCGACAGGTGACCCGCACCACGAAGCTGTTCGCGGGCGCCAAGGAAAGCGACGTCCTCAGCACCTATGAAAGCTCGGGCATTGCCCACCTCAACCGGGCGATCGACTGGGGCTGGTTCGAAATCCTCGAGAAGCCGATCCTCTGGCTGCTCAAGCACCTGTTCGCCTTTGCCGGTAACTTCGGCATCGCGATCATGCTGCTGACGGTGATCATCCGCGGCCTGATGTTCCCGATCGCGCAGAAGGGCTTCGCCTCGATGGCGGCGATGCGCGCCGTGCAGCCGAAGATGAAGGCGCTGCAGGAACGCTACAAGGACGACCGCGTCCAACTGCAGCAGGAGATGGCCAAGCTCTACAAGAGCGAGGGCGTGAACCCGCTCGCCGGCTGCCTTCCGCTGCTGCTCCAGATCCCGATCTTCTTCGCGCTCTATAAGGTGCTGCTGCTCTCGATCGAAATGCGGCACCAGCCGTTCGCGCTGTGGATCAAGGACCTCTCGGTGCCCGATCCCGCGCACCTGCTGAACCTGTTCGGCCTGCTGCCGTTCGATCCTCCGAGCTTCCTGGCGATCGGGCCGCTCGCCCTGATCCTCGGCATCACCATGTTCCTGCAGTTCAAGCTCAATCCGGCCCAGATGGACCCGGTGCAGCAGCAGATGTTCATGATCATGCCGTGGCTGATGATGTTCATCATGGCCCCGTTCGCTGCGGGCCTCCTGCTCTACTGGTGCACGTCCAACGTGCTCACCATCGCCCAGCAGGCCTATCTTTACTCCCGGCATCCGCAGCTGAAGGCGCAGTCGGAAAAGGATAAGGAAGACCGCGAGCGAGCCAAAACGCGGGACAAGAAGTGACGGAGGAAGAAGAGCGGGCCGCGAAGCTCTTTTCGGGACGCGTCGAGTTCCTGCTCTCGGCCCCGCAGCTCAAGTTCCTCCCGGAGCCGACCGCGCCCGAGATCGCGTTCTGTGGCCGCTCGAACGTCGGCAAGAGCTCGCTGCTCAATGCGCTGACCGGTCGCAAGGCACTGGCCCGCACCTCCGTGACGCCGGGCCGCACGCAGGAACTGAACTTCTTCGAAGTCGGTGACCCGACGCGGTTCCGCCTCGTCGACATGCCCGGTTACGGCTTTGCCAAGGCGCCGCCCAAGGTAGTCGAGAACTGGAAGCGGCTGGTGCGCGATTACCTGCGTGGCAGGCCGGTCCTGAAGCGGGCGCTGGTGCTGGTGGATTCGCGCCACGGCCTCAAGGATGTCGACCGCGACATGATGAAGCTTCTGGACGAATCGGCTGTCACCTACCGCGTGGTCCTGACCAAGGCCGACAAGCTCAAGGCGAGTGAACTGGAGGAGGTCCGCGCCGCGGTCGAAGCCGAGGCGCGGCGCCATCCGGCAGCGATGCCGGTGCTTCACGTGACCTCGTCAGAAAAGAAAATGGGCATCGACGAGCTGCGCGCCGCGGTCCTGGCCGACGCCGAGGGCTAAGGTTTTCGTTCAACCTCGACAGCCCGGACATGAACACCTAGTGCGGCGCCCGAGCAACAGGCGAGTGCGCGCATGAAGCTGATCATCGGTAACAAGAACTATTCAAGCTGGTCGCTACGGGGGTGGCTGGCGGTCAAGCAATCGGGCCTCGCGTTCGAGGAACTGACCGTCCACATCGACGGGGACGACTGGCAGGCCATGCGCCGCGAGCAGGGCGAGTTCCAGCCTTCCGCCGGCAAGGTACCGGTGCTGTGGGACGGCGACACCGTCGTGTGGGACAGCCTCGCGATCCTCGAATATCTTGCCGACAAGGTCGGGCGGGACCGCTTCTGGCCCAAGGCCGAAGACGCACGCGGCATGGCGCGGGCCATGGTCGCCGAAATGCACAGCAGCTACCTGCCGCTGCGCCGCCAATGCCCGATGAACATCCGCAAGCGCGTCGAAGGCATTGATCTCACCGAGGAGTGCAAGCGCGACATCGTCCGCATCCTGCAACTCTGGGCCGAGGCGCGCGCACGGTTCGGGCGCGGCGGGCCGTTCCTGTTCGGCTCGTTCAGCGCTGCCGACATCTTCTACGCGCCGATCGTGAGCCGATTCCTGACTTACGGCATCGGCGTGCCCGGCTTCGCACAGGCATACATGCAGGCCGTGTGGGAGCATGACTGGCTGCAGGCATGGGTTGCCGGCGCGCAGGAGGAAGAGTGGACGATCGCCCAGTTCGAGGTCGCGCCGGTCTAGCTCAGACTGGCGTGCCGTCCTTGCGGAAGTAGCTGCGGCCGACGAACTTCAGGTCGATATCGGGATACTCCCCGAAGTCCTTGTCCTGGTCGCCCGCGCTGACGGCCAGCATTACGCAGTCGGCGTCGCTGCGGTTCTGGATCGTGTGACCGTTACGAACGCCCCTGGGCCAGGCGGCGATGTCGCCCGCGCGGAGCACCGTCTCGCCCTCGTCTTCGACGAGCACTGCCTCGCCCTGCAGGATCACGACCAGCTCGTCTTCCTCGCCATGCCAGTGCCGCTGGGACGACCACGCACCGGGCTTCAGCACGACCTGCGATGCACCCAGCAGGGTCAGCCCCGCGGCGGGGCGGAGGCGCCGCACCCACCGCCCCGCGACCGCCTCGTTGTACGGCGGAGGATAGCCGGTGGCGTTGGTTTGCGGGATCGCATTGAGATCGAGCTTGGGCATGTTCTTTGCCTCCCTCTGGAAAGCCTTGGCCGCCTCGTCTAGCTCACCACGGATGGAAGGCACCAGCCCGCTCGTGAGCCCGGTCACTGACCTTGCCGAAACCCTGATCGCCGCGCCGAGCGTGACGCCGGCGACGGGCCTTGTGTTCGACCGCCTTGAAGCCATGCTCGCCCCGTTCGGGTTCGAGATCAGCCGCACGCTGGACGGGCCGGACCCGGTGGAGAACCTGCTCGCGATCCGGCGCGGGCCGGAAGGGAGCCGCCACTTCGCCTTCGCCGGGCATCTCGACGTGGTTCCGCCGGGCGAAGGCTGGACCAGCGCCCCGTTCGCGCCCGAGCGGCGTGGCAACCTGCTCTACGGGCGCGGCGCAGTGGACATGAAGGGAGCCGTCGCCGCGATGGTCGCCGCCGTGGCCGAGATCCCGCCTGAGGCGGGCACGATCAGTCTGATCATTACAGGCGACGAGGAAGGCGAGGCCCTTCATGGCACCCGCGCGCTGATCGAGCATATCCGGGAGCGCGGCGAACTGCCTGACCTATGCCTCGTGGGCGAACCGACTAGCGCGAAGCGTTTCGGCGACATGATGAAGATCGGGCGGCGCGGCTCGGTCAACATCTGGCTCACTATCGAGGGCCGCGAAGGGCACGTCGCCTACCCGCACCTTGCCGACAACCCGGTCCCGCGCCTCGTGGCCATGCTGGCGGAACTGGATGGGCTGGAGCTCGATCAGGGCAACGACTGGTTCCAGCCGTCGAACCTCGAGATCACGGATATCTCGGTCGGCAATACGGCGACCAATGTCATTCCGCCCCGCGCACAGGCACGCATTTCGATCCGTTTCAACGACCAGCACACCGGCACCGAACTGACGCAGAAGGTGACAGAAATTGCCGAACGGCACGGCGGCACTGCCCGCGCAGTCATTTCGGGCGAGCCGTTCCTGACCCCCCCCGGCGAATTTTCGGAAATCGTCGCGTCGGCAGTCGAGGCCGAGACCGGGATCAGGCCCGAAGCCTCGACCACGGGCGGCACGTCCGATGCCCGGTTCCTCAAGGACCTGTGCCCGGTGATCGAGTTCGGCCTCGTCAACGCGACCATGCACAAGCGCGACGAGGCCGTCGCGATCGACGACCTCGAAGCAGTCGCGCGGATTTACCGCAGGGTAGCACTCGCGGCGCTCGCCCGGTGAGAATGTGAAGAAGGGGATAGACCGTTGAGCACCGACGCCAGGGAAATCTCCGACACCGCAGCCTCGTCCGGCCATGACGGCCTCCAGTGGAGGATGCTGATCGGCTTCCTCGCAGGGCTTGGCGCGGGCCTTCTCGCCTATACCTTCGCGCGCGATGCCGCGTGGGTGGAGACCATTGTCACTTACGTCACCGGCCCGATCGGGCAGGTGTTCCTGCGCCTGCTGTTCATGCTGGTGATCCCGCTGCTGTTCTCCGCGCTTGTGGTGGGCATCGCGGAGATGGGCGAGATCAGGGCGCTCCGGCGCGTTGGCCTCGCAACGCTCGCCTACACGGTGATCGTATCGGGGATCGCGGTCGTGATCAGCCTCGCGGTCGTGAACCTGCTGCAGCCGGGCCACGGCGTCGACCCGCAGGCCGCGCGGGAACTCCTGGCCCAGGGTGGATCCAAGGCGAGCGGCATCGTCGCCAGCGCGGGCGAGGCGAAGACCGGGGTGGAGGCCGTACTTGGCCTGATCCCGACCAACGTCGTGACCGCGATGAGCCAGAACGACATCCTCGCCGTGATGGTCTTCGCGCTGGCCTTCGGCATCGGCCTGCTGCTGGTCCAGACCCCGCGCACCCAGACGCTCAAGGATGCCATCGAGGGCGTGTTCGAGGTCGCGATGAAGCTGATCGGCCTCGTCATCCGCCTCGCGCCGATCGCGATCTTCTGTTTCATGTTCAACCTTGCCGCGCAGTTCGGGTGGGACCTGCTGTTCAAGCTCGCGGCCTATGTCGGCGTCGTGCTGCTGGCGCTTGCGCTGCAGATGTTCGGGGTATTCCCGGCGCTCCTCGCCCTGATCGCGCGCAAGAACCCGCTGGCGTTCTACCGCGAGACGCGGGAGGCGAGCGTGATGGCGTTCTCGACCGCCAGCTCGAACGCCACTTTGCCCACCGCCCTGCGTGTCGCGGACACCGAGCTGAAGCTGCCCCGCCGCGTTGCGCGCTTCGTGCTGACCATCGGCGCCACCGCCAACCAGAACGGCACGGCCATGTTCGAAGGCGTGACCGTGCTGTTCCTCGCGCAGTTCTTCGGCGTCGAGCTGACCCTTGCCCAACAGGGCTTCGTGATGCTGGTCTGCATCCTCGCTGGCGTGGGCACGGCAGGCGTTCCGGCAGGTTCACTCCCGGTGATCGCGCTGATCCTCGGCGGCGTGGGCGTGCCACCCGAAGGCATCGGCCTGATCCTTGGCGTGGACCGCTTCCTCGACATGTGCCGCACCACGCTCAACGTCATGGGCGACCTCGTCGCCGCGACCGTGATCAGCCGCTTCAACCCCGAGGAAACCTGACGCCCGCGGGCGACGGAGAAGAGGCCTTACCTCTTCTCCACTTCCACCGGCACGAACTTGCCCAGCCCGCACGAAGGGCCCCTCTGGCCGTCGCTGAACAGCACGGTGATGATGTCGGTGCCGCACAGCTGGCTGATGCTGGTCTTGTAGGCGAACCGCTCCTCGAACCCGAGCTGCGGGCAGCGGTTGGGCAGCGTGTTGCGGTAGACGTCGCCATTCCGCATGTGGAAATCGATCGTGTAGTCGTCCCACACCCTGGTGTTCTGGATGTTCGTGCTCTGGATGCAGTTCAGGCCCTCGCCGACCACGGTGGCGGCGGGCGCACGGCTTTGGCGTGCGCTATCCGCATCGGCGGGAGCGCAGGCGGCAGCAGCGAACGACAACAGCAGGGCGGGCACAATGGGAACGATTCTCATGACGCTCTCCTTCAATTTCGAGTGCGCGACCCTCCGGCAACGGGCGGTTCGAGCACCTTGTTCCTGAACTCACACAACTCCAAGACGGAGCAGCGCCAGCATTCCCACATCCGCGCCTTGCAGGTGTAGCGGCCGTGCAGGATCAGCCAGTGGTGAGCGTGGAGCCGGAACGGCTGCGGCACTCGTTTTTCGAGCAGTGCCTCGACCTTCTCGGGCGTCTTGCCCTTGGCCAGCCCGGTGCGGTTGGAAACCCGGAACACGTGGGTATCGACCGCGAATGTTTCCTCCCCGAAAGCGCAGTTCATCACCACGTTCGCGGTCTTGCGCCCGACGCCGGGCAGGGTGACGAGCACGTCTCGATCGCGCGGGACTTCGCTGCCGTGCTCGGCAATCAGCTTCTCGCTCAGCGCGATGACGTTCTTCGCCTTCGAGTTGAACAGGCCGATCGTCTTGATGTGTTCCTTCAGGCCCTCCTCGCCCAGTTCGACCATCTGCTCGGGCGTCTTGACCTTGGCGAACAGCGCGCGTGTCGCCTTGTTGACCCCCACGTCGGTCGCCTGCGCGCTGAGCACGACGGCGACCAGCAACTGGTAGGTGTTTCCGAACTCCAGCTCGGTCTCGGGTGACGGATTGTCCTCGGCAAGACGGCGGAAGAACT
>Ga0182738_1006674_pt1 | contig 11919 bp, 10 predicted proteins | sample eDN5th30CBELigMG_FD_128876 | JGI IMG/M metagenome (GOLD analysis project Ga0182738, IMG submission 128876) | Enriched Miracle-Growth compost microbial communities from Emeryville, California, USA - eDNA 5th pass 30_C BE-Lig MG (version 2)... ...
GCACGATGATGCCGCCCACCGAGAACTGCGGGTCGTCCAGGGAACCGGAGATCGGCAGGTTGATGTCGATGTTGCCGTTGGCGTCCTTCAGCAGGGCGACGGCCAGCAAGACGGGCAGTTTGAGCGCGTCGGGGCTGCCGGATGGTTTGCCGAAGGTGATCTGGTTGAGCAGCACCTGGTTGCCGGCCATCAGGGCGCGGTCCTTGATCTGATAGTGCAAGTCGACCGAAAGCTTGCCGCGTTCGATCGCGTAGCCGACGTACTTGGACGAGTACGTGGTGAACCGGGGCAGGTCCACGCCCTTGGCCGAAGCCTTCAGGTCCAGCGCCAGGTAGCGCGCGAAAGGCTGGACTGTGCCCGAGACGGAAAGCGGGGCGGTGCCGTAGACGCGGCCGGTGACGCGGACCTTGGCCGGCTTCGGCCGGGTCGAGGACACGGCCGTGAGCGTGCCTTCGATGGCGGACAGTTCGGCGCGGTAGTTGGGGCGCACGAAACGGTCATTGAATGTCATGCGGCCGTGCTTGAGGGTGACGCTGTCGATCGAGATGTCGGGCGCGGCGGGCGGGGGAGCGGACCTGCCCGCCTTCGCTTTCGCCTTCGAAGAAGCCGCGCTGCCCGCGCGTGCGCGCCGGGTCTGCGTGTCCTGGGTGATCGAGCCGGCGGCGGTGCCCTTGTCCACCAGGATGTCCATCACGTTCAGGCGCGCGTCGCTGTTGAGCAGGATGTTGCCGTAGAAATCGTCCAGCCGGATGTCCCCCAGCCCCAGGCCGAGCTTCGGCCCCGCCACGGAGACATGCATGTTGCTCAGGCCCAGGTGCTTCCAGTTCAGGAACGCGGCCTTGTTGACGCGGTCCTGGAGGTCCAGGCCGTCGACCTGGACCGCGCCGCGCCAGTCCGCCCGCAAGGCCTGTCCGTCTTGCGGCGCGGCGAATTCGGCCTTGCCGCGCGCACCCAGGGTCACGCTACGCACCGTGGCGTTCAGGCGGGACGCAATGTAGGGCGCCAGGGAAGCCGCGTCGAATTTCCTCAGGTCGACCGAGGTCTCGACCGTCAGCGGCCGCGCCGTCAGCGACCCGTCCAGCGCCAGTGTGCCGTGTGTCTGGATGCCTTCGGCCCGCAGGGTGAAATGCGTTGCCCTGTCATCCAGGCCCAGACGGTCGGCCGTCAGTGTCAGCGAGCCCAGGGACAGGTCCACGCCGGGCCGCGCGGACTCGTCGCGCGCCGCGAACTGGCTCAGGCCGAGATGAACATTGCGGGCCTCGGCCCGCTCACCGGCCACCACGACCAGGCCGGAGAGGCTCAGCCGGCCGTCCTTCAGCGCGATGGGCGCGACGTGGCGCACGGCCGCCGCGAACGGCGCCAGCGCCAGGTTTTCCAGGCTGACCTGCGCCTGGGCTGAGAGGGGGCGCAGCATGACCGGGGCCTGGACCCGCAGCGTGCCGCCGTCCAGGCTGTTGACCATGTTCAGCCTGGCCTGCATGGGCTGGTCGGGAGCCTGCGGCCAGGCGATGCGCTCGACCTCGGCGTTCAGACCGTCCAGCGGGTAGTCCAGGCCGCTGGGATCGTCGCGCAGATGCACGGCGCCGGCGTCGAGCCTGAAGGCGCCCAGGGTGATTTTCCAGGAGCTATCGGCGGTCGCGGTCTGTGCTTCGACGGCCTGCGGATTCGCGGGTGCGGGTTCCGTCAGCCTGGCGAAGCCCTCGGCCACGCGCTGCCAGTTCAGTTGCGTGGCGTCGCGGTGCGCTTCCACACGCGGTTTCGTCAGGGTCAGCGTGTCCATGGAGACCGTCCGCGCGCCCAGGTCGAGCGCCAGTCCCTCGGCTCTCAGGGCCTCCCAGGCCAGCAGCGGCGCTCCGGAAACCTCGGCCACGTCCAGCTGGCGCAGGCCCAGGGCGCCCTGCACGCGGATCCGTGGTGCAGCGCCCGGCGGCTGCTCGAATCGCACCTGCAGCCGGGAATCCAGCAGGGCGCTCTTGACCTTGACAGGCAAGGGCAGCGGCCAGAAGTCGGCCCATTTGTCGAGCGACACGCCGTCCAGCGTCACGTCCAGCGTGGACGTGGGCACCGCCTCGAATGGTCGCGCCGTGCCGCTCAGGTCGAAGGGACTGCCATTGATCCGCATGTGCACCGTGGGCTGCACGTCGATGTCGGTGGCGTAACCGAACGAGGAAATGAAAGGGATGCCCAGCGTGAGTTCGTCGATGGTCTGCTGACGGCCGGTGACCTGGTCGTCCAGGCGGATGACGCCCCCCGTCAACGACAGGTTGTTCAGGGAGAATCGCGGCGGCCCGTCATCATCCGGTTCGGATGCGGCGGATTGCCGGGCCGCGCGCACGGCCAGCCGGTCGACGATGTCGGAAAAATTGAAGCGTGCGGCTTCCTGTCGCACCAGAACGATCCGGGGCTGGTCGACGTATATCCTGTCGAGCACCGGCGCGAACAGCACGAGGGAGCGCCATGCCACGCGCAGGTCGAGTGCGCCCACCCGCAGCAGCGGTTGATCGGAACCGGGCTGCTCGACGACGATGTCCTGCGCGCGCAGTGCCAGCGTGAACGGATTGAAACGGATGTCGCCCACCTGGACCGGGCGGCCCAGCAGATCCGAGACGTCCTGGGTCAGCGCGCCGCGCACGGTTTTTGGCACCAGCCACGCGGCCAGGGCGGCCAGCACCAGCAGCGTCAGTCCGGTGCCCGCCAGGATCCGGATTGTCCGACGGCTGGGTGTCCACACTGGTATCCGCAATCGCATGGTATGCGCTCCCGGCTGGTTTGACTGGCGCGACGCCGCGGCTCAGCCCGCGAGCGATGCGCAGTCGATGACGAAGCGGTACTTCACGTCGCCCTGGAGCATCCGTTCGTAGGCTGCGTTGATCTGGTCGGCGCGAATCATCTCGATGTCGGCGACGATGCCGTGTTCGGCGCAGAAATCCAGCATTTCCTGCGTCTCGGGGATGCCGCCGATCATCGAGCCGGCCAGGCTGCGGCGCTTCATGATCAGATTGAACACAGTGGGCGAAGGATGCGGCGAGGCCGGCGCGCCCACCAGCGTCATCGTGCCGTCGCGCTTGAGCAGCGTGAAGAACGCGTCGAGGTCGTGCGGCGCCGCCACCGTGTTCAGGATGAAATCGAGGCGTTTGGCGTGCGCGGCCATCTCGTCGGCGTTGCGCGACACCACGACTTCGTGCGCGCCCAGTGCGCGGGCCGCCTCGCGCTTGGACTCCGAGGTCGTGAACGCCACCACGTGCGCGCCCATCGCATGCGCCAGCTTGATGCCCATGTGGCCCAGGCCGCCGATGCCGACCACGCCCACGGTGTGGCCCGGCCCCACCCGCCAGTGGCGCAGCGGCGAATAGGTGGTGATGCCCGCGCACAGCAGCGGCGCCACGGCGGCCAGTTGCGCCTCGGGATGTCGGACGCGCAGCACATAGCGCTCATGCACCACGATCTGCTGGGAATAGCCGCCCAGCGTGTGGCCGGGCGCGTCGGGCGTGGGGGCGTTGTAGGTGCCGATCATGTGATCGCAATAATTCTCCAGTCCGTCTTCGCAGTCGTCGCAGTGCTGGCAGCTATCGACGATGCAGCCCACGCCGACCAGGTCGCCGACCTGGTGACCCGACACGTGCGCGCCCACCGCCGAGACGCGGCCCACGATCTCGTGGCCCGGCACGCAGGGATAGCGGGTGCCCGCCCATTCGGCGCGCACCTGGTGCAGGTCCGAATGGCACACGCCGCAATAAGCGATGTCGATTTTCACGTCGTGCGCGCCCGGTGCGCGGCGGGCGATGTCGATGGGTTCGAGGGGGAGATTGCCCGCATGGGCGCCGTAGGCTTTGATGGTCATGGTCCTTTTCCTCGGTCAGGGTCGGTCTCTATTTTCGCGCGTGACGGGCGGAAATGGCGCGCGATTGCCATGGGCACGGAATGATTTCCCTATAATTTCCCGATGAGCGCGAACAGTCAATGGATCCACCAGATACGGGCCTGGGCCCAGGAACTGGGTTTCTCCGGGATCGGTGTCTCGGGGGTGGATCTGTCTTCGGCCGAACCGCGTCTGCTGCAATGGCTCGCCCAGGGTTATCACGGCGATCTGGACTATATGGAGCGGTATGGCCTCAAGCGCGCGCGGCCGGCCGAACTGGTGCCCGGCACGGTGAGCGTGATCACCGCGCGCATGCCGTATCTGCCGCGTGGCACCGAGCCCGGCTGGCAGGACCGTGAACTCGCGCGGCTGAACGATCCCGGCGAGGGCGTGGTGTCGCTCTATGCCCGTGGCCGCGACTATCACAAGGTCGTGCGCGCGCGCCTGCAAAAGCTCTGCGACCAGATCCAGGCGCTGGTCGGGCCGTTCGGCTATCGCGTCTTTTCCGATTCGGCGCCTGTGCTGGAAAAGGAGCTGGCCAGCCGCAGCGGCCTGGGCTGGCGCGGCAAGCATTCCCTGGTGCTCTCGCGCGATGCCGGGTCGATGTTCTTCCTGGGCGAGATCTTCGTGGACTTCGCGCTGGCGCCGACCGATCCGGTGAGCGCACATTGCGGCACCTGCACCGCCTGCATCGATGTCTGCCCCACGGGCGCCATCGTGGCACCCGGCGTGGTGGACGCGCGCCGCTGCATTTCCTATCTCACCATAGAGAACCACGGCCCCATTCCCGAGGCCCTGCGCCCGTTGATGGGCAATCACATCTACGGCTGCGACGATTGCCAGACGATCTGTCCCTGGAACAAGTACGCGCAGACCACGGAACTGCCCGATTTCGACGAGCGCGCGCCGCTGGTCGGCCGCCGGCTCGTCGAATTGTTCGCCTGGGACGAGGAGACATTCCTCAAGCGGACCGAGGGCGGGCCGGTCCGGCGCATCAATCACGAGCGCTGGCTGCGCAACATCGCCGTGGCGCTGGGCAATGCGCTGCGCGCAGCCGATCCGGCGCAGGCCGGGGAACTGCGCGCCGCTTTGCTCAGCCGCGTCGATCATGAAAGCGCCCTGGTGCGCGAGCATGTGACCTGGGCGCTGGCGCAGCGCATCGAAGACTGATCCACGGCCGGCCCGCCGGTCCGGACACCGCGCGACACTGTCCCCTGGCATCCGCCCGTGGGTTCCGTCGCGGTGGCGGCGCTCAAGGGGTGGCTTCGCACCACATGCCGGGCCGCAGGTCTTCGAGGCGCCAAGGCCCGATGCGCGTGCGCACCAGACGCAAGGTCGGCAGGCCCACGGCGGCGGTCATGCGCCGCACCTGGCGGTTGCGGCCTTCGCGGATGGTGATTTCCATCCATGCGGTCGGGATGCTCTTGCGGAAACGTACCGGCGGGTCGCGCGGCCAGAGCCGCGGGTCCGCCAGCAGGCGGGCCTGGGCGGGCAGGGTTGGACCGTCCTTCAGGTCCAGGCCGTCGCGCAGGCGTTGCAATTGGTGTTCGGCCGGCTCGCCTTCGACCTGTACCCAGTAGGTCTTTTCCATCTTGTGCCGTGGGTCGGCGATGCGGGCCTGCAGGCGGCCGTCGTCGGTCAGCAGGAGCAGGCCTTCGCTGTCGCGATCCAGCCGTCCGGCCGGGTAGACGCCCGGCACGTCGACGAAGTCCTTCAGCGTGGCGCGACCCTGGGTGTCGCTGAACTGGGTCAGCACGCCGAAGGGCTTGTTGAACAAGAGCAGGCGGGGGCGATCGGGTGGCGAGTGGGGCGTCCGGTGTGTGCTGGATGTGGTCACACGGGTTCTCCCGCCTTCCGCTTCCTTTTGCGCTTGGCCTGGTACATGGCCTGGTCGGCATGTTTGAGGAGTTGTTGCGGCAGCTCGCCGTGTTCGGGATAGTGCGCGATCCCGATGCTTGGCGCGATGTTCAGCGAGTGTCCGTCCAGTGAGAACGGATGGCGCATCGCGTCGCGGATCTTCGACGCGACCGTGGCGGCCTGTCCGGGACCGGGCACGCGCTGAAGAAGCACGACGAATTCATCGCCCCCAATGCGCGCGACCGTATCCGACTCTCGCACGCATTGTTTCAGACGGCGAGCGACTTCTTCCAGCAGCAGGTCGCCCACGCTATGGCCCAGGGTGTCGTTGACCGGCTTGAACCGGTCCAGGTCGAGATAAAGCACAGACAATCGTTCGCTTGCCCGGCGTGCCATGGACAGGGCAGTCGTGATCCGGTCGTACAGCAGTCCGCGGTTGGGCAGCCCGGTCAGTTGGTCGTATTGCGCCATATGTTGCAGTCGGGCCTGCATCCGCTGACTTTCTATGGCGGTGGCGATCTGGGCGGAGATGAACTGAAGCAGCGCCTGGTCTTTCTCGTTGTAGCGGGTGCCGTCCGGATAGCTCTTGAGCAACAGCACGCCGATGGTGCCATGATGCGATTTGAGCGGAACCCCCAGCAGGCAAAGCGGCCTCGGGCCGACCCGCATGCCAGGCTCATCGGTCATGCCGGTTTCCTGCGACAGCAGGAGCGGCTGCCCGCTCTGCAGGATCCGCGCGTACAGCGTTCCGGGCAGTGGTGCGCAGGGGCCGGGCGTGGCGTTGTATCGGTCCGCGTAATAGGGGAAGTCCAGCAATCCTGTTTCTTGATCGTAAAGCGCGACAGAAAAATTGTCTGCCGGAAGCAAAGTGCCGACGATCTGGTGGATGCGCTGAATCAGTGCGAGCAGGTCGCCGACCCTGTGCGTCGCTTCGGAGATCGCATAGAGGGAAGTCTGAACCAGCTCGGCGCGCTTGCGTTCGGTGATGTCCCGCGCCACGCCGATCCGCACCTGATCGGTGGGCGACCAGCGTGTCGTCCACATGAGGTCGACGATGCGTCCATCCTTGCGGACATAGCGATTTTCGAAGTGAAGCTGAGGGTGGCCGGCCATGATCATGTTGACCGACTGCCGGGTCCGCTCGCGGTCTTCCGGCACCATGAGGTCGAACATGTTCATGCCGATCATCTCGTCCGGGGTGTATCCGAAGATGCGTTCGCATGCCGCGCTGGCGAACACGACGTGCGCATCGACATCGACCGCGAACACCGCGTCCATGAGGAGGTCGATGAAGTTGGCGTCGGGCGTGTAGGTTTTTTTCCGCATGGGCGTGATGGGCCTGGCTCCAGGCGGCGGCCACGAGCCTCAGGGTCGTTCGGGTATCGGACAACGCGAACACTCGAATTCATTGTGCCAAAAAAAGAGCCTTCGTGGCGCCCGGATGGGTCAGCGGCCAGCATCGGATGCCAACCGATCTTTTTAAAATTGAAGGAATGACGCACGCCAGGGGGGCTATAGTAGAATCCGGCAATGGTCACCCCTCAGAACTCGTCCATGGCGCCTTGCAAGTCCTGCCAGGACCGGCCGCCGCTGCCGATCGATTTCAGCATGGCGTTTCAGCCGATCGTGGACGTGCGCAGCCGCAAGGTATTCGCCTACGAAGCGTTGGTCCGGGGCCTGGATGGCCGTGGCGCGGCTGAAATCCTGGGCCAGGTGAACGACGAGATCCGCTACCAGTTCGACCAGGCCTGCCGCGTCAGCGCCGTCCGCCTGGCGGCCCAGTTGGGCGTGGACTGCGGCGTCAGCATCAATTTTTTGCCTAATGCGGTGTATGAGCCCGCCGCCTGTCTGCGCACCACGCTGGAAGCGGCGCGGCAATACCAGTTCCCCACCAATCACCTGATTTTCGAAATCACCGAAAACGAGCGTGTGGTGGATAAAGACCACCTCAAGCGCATCGTGCAGGAATACCGGCGCCGTGGTTTCAAAACCGCCATAGACGACTTCGGCGCAGGCTACTCGGGCCTGAATCTGCTGGCGGAGTTCCAGCCGGACATCATCAAGCTCGATATGGAGCTGGTGCGCGCCATCGACAACAACCCGGTGCGCCATGCCATCGTGCAAGGCATTCTGGGGGTGTGCCAGGCTTTGTCGATCGAGGTGATTGCGGAGGGCGTCGAAACGCTGGCTGAATACCGCACCCTGCGGGCTTTGGGTATCCATTATTTCCAGGGCTATCTGTTCGCCAAGCCGGCCTTTGAACAACTGCCCGCCATCAGCTGGCCTGAAGACTGAGTCACTCGCCTGCCGCAGTAGGTAGGCGCTGTCTGCAATGATCAGGCGCGCTGTCAAGGTGGCCCTTACGGTTCAGGGGTGCGAGCGGTCGAGATATCCGATCGCCAGCCGCAGCGCTCGCGCGTCGATGCCGTGCCCAGGCCTGGCAGCAAATCCAGCGTCACATCGCCGCCGGCAGCCTGCAGGGCCCGCGCGGCCTCCACCGAGGCGCGGGCGGGCACGACACCATCCTGCTCCCCATGGATCAAGTGAAACTTCAGGCCTGTCGGTGCGCGTCGGACTGCTTGGGCGAAGCGCCCTGCAAGGGCGACGACTCGCGCCGCAGGCGGCCGCTCGATTTGCGATGACTCGAGCGCCATGATGGCCCCTTGTGAAAAGCCGGCAAGCGTCGTGTCCCCGGCGCCGATCCCGCTGGCTTTCTGCCAATACGCGATGGACTCCTGAAACAGCGGCATTGCATCGGCAATGCGTTCGGGGCGGTTTTCTTCAGTGATCCCGACGACAGAGAACCATTCGCGGCCGCTGCCCAGCGTCGACGGATGGTGCCCGTCGACGCTCACGACGAAGGCGTCGGGCCTTGCGCGCGCGATCGCGCCACCGACGGGCGCGAAGTTGTCTGCCGAGGAGCCCAACCCATGGAACAGGAGCACCAGGTGCCTGGCCTGCGCCGGCGTGGCGATCACGATGGAGCCGTCATGCATGGGCGACCTCCTCGACTTGCAGTGTCACGCGTTGGCCAAACACATACGACTCCATCGCCAGCACCCCATGGCGGATACCGCCATCGAGCACCGTGGTCGGCCTCGGCGCGCCCGCCGCGCCAGCGGCAACCAGCAGCGGCAAGAAGTGTTCGGTCGTGGGGTGCGCACGGGCGGCGTGCGGCGCATCCCTCAGCGCCTGGGCGATCCGATGCATGTCGCCATGTACGACGGCATCGCGAACCCACAGCGAGAACTCACGGGCGTAGCCGGCCTCGTGGGCATCGCCCATGCGGAACTCGTACAGGTTGTGCGTGAGACTGCCGGAGCCGACGATCAGAACCCCCTCGGCGGCCAGAGGCGCGAGCGCCCGCCCCAGCGCGAGCGCTTTGGCCTCGTCCGTGTCGAAGGGAATGGAGACCTGCACGACCGGCACGTCGGCATCCGGGTACATGTGCAGCAGGGGAACCCAGGCACCGTGGTCCAGGCCGCGCCGCGTGTCCAGAGAGGCCGTGATTCCGCGAGGCGACAGGACTTGCTTTACCCGTGCAGCCAACTGCGGCGAGCCCGCCACCGGGTACTGAATCGCATACAGTGCACGCGGAAATCCGCCGAAGTCGTGAACAGTGTCAGGCTGGGCCGTGGCTGTGATCTCGACTGAGCGGGTCATCCAGTGCGGCGAGACCACGAGGATGGCCTGTGGCTTGTCCAGCGCCTGTCCCAGCGCGCGCAACTGGGCACCGGCGAGGCCGGGCTCGTTTGCGAACGTGGGTGCGCCGTGCGAGACGAAGACAGTGGGCAGCGTGGCCATGAGGCTCTCCTTCGGATCGTGCTCCAGGCTCAGGCCGGCCTCTGGCCGAGCGTGCGGTCGAGCGACGCGCGGCCGGCGCCGGTAAAGACCAGCGACACAGTGACCGCCAACAGGGCCAGCGCGAACTCATAGCCATTGTTCGCAACGAACAGGCCCTTGTCGAGGTGGGCGCTGAGGATGGCGACCACCATCGCGAAGGCCAGCGCGGCGGAGGCGGGACGCACCAGCAGGCCGGCGATCAGCGCCAAGCCGCCGAAAAATTCGGTGCCGCCGGCAAGGAGTGCCATCAGGTAACCAGGCGCGAGCCCGATCGAAGCCATCCACTGGCCGGTGCCCTCCAGGCCATAGCCGCCGAACCAGCCGAACAATTTTTGTGCGCCATGGGCGGCAAAGATGATGCCTACGGGGATGCGCAGGGTCAGCGTGCCCCAGCCGGCGCGGGTCGCGAGGATGCGTTGGACGATGTTGCTGTTGCTCATGATGGTTCCTTTCAGTTCTTGCCAATCCAGGTCGGTGCGATGCCGGTGCCCAGCCCGGCGCCGTAGCCGAGGTAAATGTTCAGTCCGGCCAGCGGTTCGAGGTAGCGCGCGTTCTTCAGCCCGCCCGCATCGACGACCGCAAAGCCCATGCTTTCCGCCAGCGTGCGCGCAGTCTGCTTGGCCCGCTCGCCGTCGCTGGCCAGGAACACGGTGACCTTCTGCCCGTTCAGGGTCGAGCCTGCGGCAAGGACCTGGGCGAAGAGGGTGTTGAAGCCCTTGACGAGTTCGACGCCAGGCACGGCCTGGGCGATCTGCTCGGCGGCGGACGTGCTGTGGCCAACCGTCAGACCCATGTAATCGGCCGTCAGCGGGTTGGTGATGTCGATCACCGGCTTGCCTTGAACCTTGCCGACGCCGCGCAGCGCGTCGACCGCTTGTTCGTAGCCGGTGGCGAGCACGACCGCGTCCACCGCATCGGCCGAGCCGGCCGCCGGGACAGCCTTGGCACCGTACGGTTGGGCCACAGCCTGGGCCTTGGCCATATTGCGCGCCGTGACGCTGACCTGGTGGCCGGCTGCGCTGAGTTGCTTGACGAAGCCGGAGCCCATGTTGCCGGCACCGATGACGAGTACTTTCATCTCTGTTCCTATTGAAGCGGGTGTCTGATTGATGCCGGATTGCCGGCATGGAAAGAAGTTTATTGATCCGCATCAATAAGATAAACTGCTATTTTTGCGATTGTTTGTTCAGAAAATAGGAACTATGGACAAGTATCAGGAGATGCGCGTATTCACGGCGGTGGTCGACGCAGGCAGCTTCGTGGCGGCCGCCGGGGCGCTGGGCATGTCGAAGGCGGCCGTCTCGCGGTACGTGTCCGATCTGGAGCAGCGCCTTGGCGTTCGGCTGCTGCATCGCACGACGCGCAGGCTTTCGCTGACCGCCGAGGGCGAGGTGTTCCTGGCGCGATCGCGCGAGATCCTGGCCCGCATCGAAGAATCGGAAGCGGAGGTTTCCACGCGCAGCCATACCGCCAGCGGTCTGCTGAAGGTGAGTGTTCCCGTCAGCTTTGGCATACGGCACCTCGCGCCCCTATGGCGCGAGTTCATGCAAGCCCATCCGCGAGTGACGCTGGATGTGCAACTGGCCGATCGCATCATGGACCTGGTCGACGAGGGCTTCGATCTGGCGGTGCGGATCGCGCGCCTGCCGGATTCGTCCCTCGTCTCGCGCAAGCTCGCCTCCACGCGTCTGGTACTGAGCGCGTCGCCCGAGTACCTGAGCAGGAGGGGCACGCCCGGGCATCCGGGCGAGCTCGCCGGGCATGATGTGATCGGCTACAGCTTGCTGGCCATGAGCGATCAATGGCGGTTCACCGGCCCACAGGGCCCCGTCACCGTCAAAGTGCGCCCCCATGTCTGGTCCAACAACGGTGACACATGCGTGGCAGCGTGCGTTCGCGGGGCGGGCATCCAGTTGCAGCCGACCTTTTTGATCGAGAGCGAGCTTGCGTCCGGGCAACTGGTCGAAGTGCTGCCCCAGTATCGCGCGATGGAGCTTGGCATCTATGCCATTTACCCCACCCGCAAGTTCGTCTTGCCGAAGGTGCGCGCCCTGGTGGAGTTCCTGTCGGCGAAGCTGGCCGATGCGCGGTGGGCGGCACGGTGATCCCGTGACCGCCCGCAGACTGCGCGGGAACGCCGCGTGCCATGCGGGAAACACAAATGAAAACGCCCACCGGAGAACGGATGGGCGCTGAATTCTGGTGGCCCGGGGCGGAATCGAACCACCGACACAAGGATTTTCAATCCTCTGCTCTACCGACTGAGCTACCGGGCCAAGACGCAGAATCATACATGAAAATTTGATCCGGTGCAGACGATTGGTGGCTAAAAGACACGTCAGCCATTCCAAGGCCGCCCC
>Ga0182738_1006675_pt1 | contig 11918 bp, 9 predicted proteins | sample eDN5th30CBELigMG_FD_128876 | JGI IMG/M metagenome (GOLD analysis project Ga0182738, IMG submission 128876) | Enriched Miracle-Growth compost microbial communities from Emeryville, California, USA - eDNA 5th pass 30_C BE-Lig MG (version 2)... ...
GGCACCTGCGCCTGTCCGCCGAGCTTGCCCTCGGTGCCGACCTCGCGCGCCACGCGTGTCACCTCGCCGGCGAATCCGTTGAGCTGGTCGACCATCGTGTTGATGGTCTCCTTGAGCTGCAGGATCTCGCCGCGCACGTCGACGGTGATCTTCTTCGACAGGTCGCCCCCGGCGACGGCGGTGGTGACCTCGGCGATGTTGCGAACCTGGCCGGTCAGGTTCGTGGCCATCGAGTTGACGTTGTCGGTGAGGTCTTTCCAGGTGCCGGCGACGCCGGGCACCTGGGCCTGTCCGCCGAGCTTGCCTTCGGTGCCGACCTCGCGGGCGACGCGGGTCACCTCGCCGGCGAATCCGTTGAGCTGATCGACCATCACGTTGATGGTTTCCTTGAGCTGCAGGATCTCGCCCGACACGTTGACGGTGATCTTCTTCGACAGGTCGCCGCGCGCGACGGCGGTGGTGACCTCGGCGATGTTGCGGACCTGGTCGGTGAGGTTGCCGCACATGGCGTTCACCGAGTCGGTGAGGTCTTTCCAGGTGCCGGCGACGCCCGGCACGATCGCCTGTCCGCCGAGCTTGCCCTCGGTGCCGACCTCGCGCGCCACGCGGGTCACCTCCGACGCGAAGGAGCGGAGCTGGTCGACCATCGTATTGATGGCTTCCTTGAGCTGCAGGATCTCGCCGCGCACGTCGACGGTGATCTTGCGCGACAGGTCGCCGTTGGCGACGGCGATGGTCACGTCGGAGATGTTGCGGACCTGGGCGGTGAGATTGTTGGCCATCGAGTTGACCGACTCGGTGAGCTCGCGCCACACGCCGGTCACCTCGCTCACCTTCGCCTGTCCGCCGAGCTTGCCCTCGGTGCCGACCTCGCGCGCCACGCGGGTCACCTCGGAGGTGAACACCGAGAGCTGCTTGATCATGGTGTTGACGATGTTGGCCGAGCGCAGGAACTCGCCCTTGAGCGGCCGGCCGTCGACGTCGAGCCGCACGGTCTGCAGCAGGTCGCCCTGCGCCACGGCGGAGATCACCCGGGTCACTTCGGTGGTCGGCCACACCAGGTCGTCGATCAGGCTGTTGACCGAGGTCTCCATCTCGCCCCAGGCGGCGGTGGAGATGCCGAACTTGACCCGCTGGCGGGTGCGCCCCTGCTCGCCGACCGCCTTGCCGATGCGCTCGAGCTGCTGGGCCATGTTCTGGTTGGCCGAGACGATCTCGTTGAACAGCACGCAAATGCGGCCGAGCGGGCCTTCGCTGTCGCGGCCCAGGCGCACCGAGAAATCGCCGGCGCGCACAGCCTCCATGGCATGGAGCAGTTCGCGGAGGTCGGACTCATGCCGTGCACCGCCTCGGGAACCCGGCGGGACGGAGGAACCCTTGGCTGCCGAAACCGTATCGATGCTCATTGCGGGTCCCTCAAAGCTGCAGCAGCAGAGCGGGCCCGAAAAAGTCACAGACTTTGCGGGAACGCGTCCCGTCGACCTTAACCTACCCCGCAATTGTTACGAACGTCCCAAGGTCGCTTGGGTTGCATGGAGAGATCGTTCAATTCCAGCAACTACGGTTCGTATCAGGCTGGCGGCGCGACCGACAAGCCGTTGACCTTGTGCTTCTCGATCAGGCTCGCGACAAGGCCGGACCTCTTTGCCTGCTCGACGAAGGCGGCGATGTACTCCGCGCCGGCCCGGGCGGGCTTGTTGCAGCCCACGGCCTGCTGCACGGCGCTGAACTTGCCGTCGAGGATGGTGGCGCCCGGCAGCCTGGCGATATCCTTGAGCAGGCCCGGCCGCAGGCCGGCCAGCACGTCGATCTTGTCCTCGACGAACTTGTTGAACGCGCCATCGAGGCCGGGGATCTGGATCAGCTCGGCATTCCTGATGTTGTTCTCGAGCCACAGGCCATAGGCCGAGCGGGCCGAGGTGACGACCTTCACGCCCTTCCTGTCGACCTCGGCGATCGATTTGATCGGCGAGCCCGGCGGCACCATGTAGGTCGCCTCGATCTCGACATAGGCCGCGCTGAAGGTCATCACGGCAGCGCGCTGCGGCTCGGCGCCGATCAGCCCGATGTCCCACACGTTCTTTCCCGCCTGGTCGGCGAGTTCGCCCGGGCTCTTGAAGGTGACGTAGTTCACCGGCACGCCGAGCGAAGTGGCGATTTCCCGCGCCACGTCGGGCGCCACGCCTTCGGGTTCCCCCGTCGGGCTGCGGCCGGTAACCAGCAGGAAATTGGAAAGATTGATCCCTGCGCGCAGGACACCGGTGGGAGCGAGCTCAGCTCGGGCTTGGTCGGACATGGAGCCAGTCTATACTGCCGGCGAGGGGAGTGAAAAGCATATGCCAGAGGTCATCGTCGAGACCATGTCCGGGAAGGTGCGTGGCCAGGAAGAGCGAGGCGTCGGCATCTTCAAGGGGATTCCCTATGCGGCGGCGCCGCTCGGCGAAAATCGATTTCGCCCGCCTCGGAGGATCGAGCCGTGGACCGGCACGCGGGATGCGCTGGCCTACGGCAATCTCGCGATCCAGGCAGACAATGCCTTCAGCCTGCCGGCCGATCTCATGGCGATCTGGCCCCTGGGTGGCGTCGAGAAGACCAGCGAGGATTGCCTCTACCTCAACGTCTGGACCTCCGGCACCTCGGGCCGCACGCGGCCGGTGCTGTTCTGGTGCCACGGCGGCGGCTTCTTCACCGGCTCGGGTTCGTCACCCTGGACGGACGGCGCCAATCTCTGCCGGCTCGACGATGTCGTGGTCGTGTCGTTCAACCATCGCCTCGGCGCGCTGGGCTATCTCCATCTCGAGGACATTGCCGGCAGCGATTTTGCCGGCGCGGGCACGGCGGGCATCCGCGACATCGTCGCCGCTCTCGAATGGGTTCGCGACAACATCGCGAATTTCGGCGGCGATGCCGGCAACGTCATGATCTTCGGTGAATCGGGCGGCGGCGCGAAGGTGAGCGTGCTGATGGCGCTGCCTTCCGCGAAGGGCCTGTTCCACAAGGCCGTCATCCAGAGCGGGCCTGCGCTGCAGATGGCCACGCGCGAGGATGGCACCAAGACCGCGCGGCAATTCCTGGCCGAGCTGAGGCTCGCGGACAAGGACGTCGCCAGGCTACGCAGCCTGCCTGCCGAAAAGATCCTCGAGGCACAGAATGCCGTGCAGGCATCGGTCAGCCGCGCCTCGATCGCCGACCGCCGGCGGGTCGGCTTCAATCCGGTGATCGACGGCACGTTCTTTCCCGGTGGACCGTTCGCGCCGGCCGCCCCGGCGGCCTCGGCCGATGTGCCGTTGATGATCGGCTCCAACAAGGACGAGCAATCCCTGTTCCTCGGACACCTGCCGTGGGTCACGGGCGCCACGTTCGACAATCTTCCCGAGGCGATGAAGCCGTATCTGGGGGAACGCTCGGCCGAGATCGTTGCCGGCTATCGTGCCGCGCAGCCGGCGCTGCCGGCCGACCAGCTCGGCCTGATCATCATCGGCGACCTCGGCGTGCGCATGATGTCGCTGCAGATGGCGGAGCGGAAGCTGGCGCAGAAGGCAGCCGACGTTTTCGTCTACCTGTTCACCTGGGAGACGCCGGTGCTCGGCGGTCGCCTGCGGTCTTGCCACACGCTCGAAATCCCCTTCGTCTTCAACACGGCGGACACGGCCGCGTTGACCGCCGACGACCCTGCGCGGCTGCCGCTCGGCGAGACCATGGCCCGCGCCTGGATCGCCTTCGCCCGGAGCGGCAACCCCGGCTGGCCGGCCTATGATCTTTCCGATCGCCCGACGATGGTGTTCGATCTGGAGAGCCTTGTCGAAAACGACCCGTTCGGTGCGGAGCGGCGGGTCTGGGAGGAAAAGCGATGAAGATCACCGAGGTTTCCCTGACGCTGTTCGCCTGGGACGATATCCCGCCGACGCAATATGGCCTGCATAGCCGCTTCGCCGGATCGAGCGCGCTTGGCCTTCTCCGCGTCCGCACGGATGACGGAGTCGAGGGCAATGCCTTCCTCGGCTCCGCCTCGAATTCGGCGGCGACCGACGGGCAGGGGCTTATCACCCATCTCAAGCCGGTGCTGATGGGCAGGGACCCTATGCATCGCGAAGCCATCGTCGCCGACCTGTGGCGCAAGCAGCGTGCCTGCGGCGTGCGCGCCATCGGCGCGGTCGACGTGGCGCTGTGGGACCTCGTCGGCAAGGCGATGGGCCAGCCGATCCATCGCCTGCTCGGCACCTTCCGTGAATCGGTGCCGGCCTACGCGAGCTCGGCCGTGCTGAAATCGCCGCAGGCGTATGCCCAGGAAGCGCTGGAGTACAAGGAATACGGCTGGGCCGCCTACAAGATCCATCCGCCGACGCGCTGGCAGGAGGACATCAAGGTCTGCGAGGCCGTGCGCAAGGCGGTCGGCGACTACACGATCATGCTCGATTCGACCTGGGCCTACGATTATCCGGCGGCGGTGCGGGTCGGCCGCGCCGTTCAGGATCTCGGCTATTACTGGTACGAGGACCCGCTGCACGACCAGGACATCTACAACTACGTGAAGCTCAAGCAGGCGCTGTCGATCCCGATCCTCGCCACCGAGTATCCGATTGCCGGCCTCGAATCCTACCAGCCCTGGATCATGCTTCAGGCGACCGACTTCCTGCGCGGCGACGTGGCGGTGAAGGGCGGCATCACCACCCTGGTGAAGACCGCCCATCTCGCCGAGGCCTTCCGCATGAACTACGAGGTGCATCACGGCGGCAACTCGCTGAACAACGTCGCCAACCTCCATGTCATCGCCTCGATCCGCAACACGACCTTCTTCGAGGTTCTGTTGCCCGACGCAGCGCAAAAATACGGGCTGGAGCAGGACATCGTCGTCGGCCGCGACGGCATGGTGCACGTGCCCAACGGCCCGGGGCTCGGCGCCGCCATCGACTTCGGCCTGATCGAACGCAAGAAAGTGGCCGTGCTGTCGTAGATGACCGCGATCTATGTCGATGCCGACGCCTGCCCGGTGAAGACGGAGATCTATCGCGTCGCCGAGCGCTACGGGCTCGAGGTCTTCGTCGTCAGCAACTCCTACCTGAACGTGCCGCGCGATCCGCGGCACGAGCTGGTCGTGGTGAGCGGCAGCTTCGATGCGGCCGACGACTGGATCGCCGAACGGGCCGGTCCGGACGACATCGTCGTTACGGCCGACATCCCGCTCGCCGACCGCAGCCTCAAGGCCGGCGCGTCGGTGATCGGCAACACCGGCGTGCCGTTCACGCCGGCCTCGATCGGCATGGCGATGGCCAATCGCGAGCTGCTCTCGAACCTGCGCGCCATGGGCGAGATCACGGGCGGGCCGAAGCCGATGACCCAGCGCGACCGCTCGCGCTTCCTGTCGGCGCTCGACGAGACGATCCAGAAGATGAGAAGGCGCGGCAAAGGGCGGTCGGTGTAGCGCTGCTCGAGTTCTCGTGTCGGGCTTCCCGGTCGTCCGCTCAGAGCTTGTGGGTTTTTGATTTTCGGCGACAATGCGCGGGCGCGTGCCATTCCGGTGGCGAGTCTCCGGGTCATCCTCATTGGACCGCGCGCATCCTGCGCGCTCATACGCGCCGATGAAGGCGCTCGATCATGAGCGCGCAGGATGCGCGCGGTCCAATGAGCATGATCGGGCAAGGCTACGCCTCGGCCCAGCCGGACAGGTAATGGGCCGCACCCTCTCCGGCTGGAAGGCCGGCATTTTCCGGCCTCCGGGCGGGCTATGTCAGGAGTTCTGAAGTTAGCGCCCATGAGTGACGCGCGCCCAGCCAGCCTGACCTGATCAAAAACTCACGACAAGGATACGTCTTGTCGGTCGGAGGCGGAGCCTCGTTGGGCAGGCCGGCGCGCTTTCCTGGAAGTGGCATCCCGATTCTTCGAACAATTCAGTGACGACATCCGCCCGGGTGATGTAACAAATCCTTAATAAAGACTTGGGAGAAACACCATGAAGATGCTTCGTCTGGCGGCTGCCGCCCTCCTGACATGGCTCGCCGGTGGCCTTGCCGCGCAGGCGGCCGATCCGCTCAACGTCTACTCGATCTGGCCGGAGAACTATGCGCGGCCGATGTTCCAGGAGTTCGAGAAGGCGACCGGCATCAAGGTCAATTTCCTGCGCTTCTCCTCGGGCGAGGCGCTGGCGCGGGTGATCGCGGAAAAGAACAATCCGCGCATCGACGTGCTGTTCGGCGGCCCGGTCGAGACCTTTGCCGCCGGCATCAAGGAAGGCATCTTCGAGCCCTACAAGTCGCCCTCGTTCGCCAAGCTGCCTGACCGCTTCAAGCAGGCCGATGGGCAATGGACCGCGATCGCCGACGATCCGCTGGTGTTCATGACCAACGGCGCCTTCCTCAAGGCCAACAACCTGAAGCCGCCCGCCTCGTGGGACGACCTGCTCAATCCCGCCTACAAGAACATGCTGCAGATGGCCGATGCGCGGACGTCCGGCACGGCCGTGACCCGCATCTTCTCGGTGCTGGAAGTGAACAAGCGCGACGAGGCGAAGACCTTCGCCTACCTGAAGAAGCTGCGCCGGAACGTGCAGGTCTACACCAAGAGCGGCGGCGGCGGGACCCTGCCGGTCGGGCTCGGTCAGGCCGGCGGCGGCATCTTCTTCATCGTCGACGCGCTCGAGACCAAGGCCAAGGGCTATGACGTGGTCGTGAGCTTCCCCAAGGAGGGCATCGGCTCGTCGGCCGAGGCGATCGCCCTGATCAAGGGCGCGAAGAACGTCGAGGCGGGCAAGAAGCTCATCGATTTCGCCACCAGCCCGGCCATGCAGTCCAAGCTCGCCGAGCACAAGGTCAACTTCGTCCCCGCCCATCCCGACGTGAAGACCGAGGCGTCGCTCGCCGAGGTGCTGAAGGGCGCGACGATCTTCCCGATCGACGACGACTATGCCGGCGCCAACCGCAAGCGCATCGTCGACCGCTGGATCAAGGAAGTGCTGCCGGCCCAGTGACCGTGGCCGCGGCGCAGGCCGGCTCCTGGCGTCGGGTCGCGGCCGACCCGACGCTGCTCGCCATCTTGGCCGCCGTCTGGCTGCTGCTCGGCCTGTTCGTTGTCTACCCGATGGTCGAGCTGCTGATGCGCGCCTTCGTCGATGACGGGCGTTTCAGCCTGGCGCCGCTGCTCGAAAGCCTCGCCGACCCGAGCCATCGGGCGGCCTTCTTCAACAGCCTGTTCCTGGCCACGTCGGTCGGCCTGTTCGGCACCGCGCTCGGCTTCCTGTTCGCACTCACCGCGGTACGTTGCGGCCTCGGCCGGCACTGGCTCACCCTGCTCGATGCGTTTGCCCTGCTGCCGCTGGTCTCGCCGCCGTTCACGACCTCGATCTCGATCATCTTTTCCCTGGGTCCGAAAGGCCTCATCACCCACGACCTGCTGGGCTTCGCCAACGTCTCGCCCTACGGCTACTGGACGACGGCCCTGGCGGAAACGCTGACCTATTTCCCGATCGCCTATCTGACCCTGCGGCCGATCCTGGCGGCGATCGATCCCAACCTCGAGGAGATGGCGTTCATCCTGGGCGGCTCGCGCTGGCGCATCTTCCGCACCGTCACCCTGCCGCTCGCCGTGCCCGGCTTCGCCAACGCCTTCCTGCTGCTGTTCGCCGCCTCGCTCGCCGATTTCGCGACGCCGCTGATCCTGGCCGGCAATTCCTTCCCCGTGCTGCCGACCCAGGCCTTCCTGCAAATCACCGGCATGTTCGACTTCAAGGGCGGCGCGGTGCTGTCGCTCATTCTCCTCGTGCCGGCCGCGGCCGTCTTCCTGCTGCAGCGCTATTGGGTCGGCCGTCGCACCTACGTAACGGTGACCGGCAAGGTCGGGCAACGCTCGCGCACCCGCGCGATGGCGCCGTGGGCGGCCGTATTGCTGGTCGCCGGCTGCTTCCTGGTCGCCGCGCTGATCGCCTATTTCTATGCGCTGCTGGTGTGGGCCTCCCTCGTCGTGGCGTTCGGCGCCAACAACAGCTTCACCTGGGCGCACTACCACGTGATCTTCACCGAAGGCCTGCCGGCGATCCGCGATACGCTGATCATCGCGGCGATCGGCATGCCGCTCGGCGGCTTCTACGGCGTGCTGGTCGGCTGGCTGATCGCCCGGCGGCGGTTCCCGGGACAGCGCGCAATGGAGCTGGTGGCGATGATCAACTATGCGCTGCCCGGCACCATCGTCGGCATCGCCTACCTCATCGCCTTCAACGATCCGCCGCTGGCGCTGACCGGCGGCCTGCTGATCATCGTCGCCTGCTATGTGTTCCGCTACAGCCCGACCGGCATCCGCGCCACGGTGGCGCTGCTGCAGCAGATCGACCGCAGCCTCGACGAGGCGTCGTCGAGCCTCGGTGCCGGCACCGGCGAGACCTTCCGCCGGGTCACGCTGCCGCTGATCGCGCCGGCGTTCTTCGCGGGGCTGGGCGTCGTCTTCATCCGCTCGATGACGGCGATCAGCGCGACCATCTTCCTGGTCTCGATCTCCTGGACGCTGATTACCGTGCGCATCCTGGAGAACATGACCGAGCTGGCGCTCGGGCCGGCCGCCGCCTTCTCGGTGTTCGTGATCGTGGCCGTGTTCGTGGTGATCACCGGCCTCAGCGCCGTGCTGGTGCGGCTGCGCGCGCCGGCCGCCGGCGCCGCGGCCCGCAGCTTTCTCGGAGGGTAAGGCGAATGCCGACCATCAGCATCCGCCTCGATCGCGTCTCGAAGCGCTTCGACCACACGGTCAAGGGCGAAGTCTATGCCGTGCGCGATGTCAGCCTCGCCGTCGAGCAGGGCGAGCTGCTGACGCTGCTCGGCCCTTCGGGCTGCGGCAAGTCGACGACCCTGCGCATGATCGCAGGCTTCGAGGAGCCAGACGCGGGAACGATCTCGATCGACGGCAAGGACGTGACGCACACGCTGCCCAACAAGCGCGGCATCGGCTTCATGTTCCAGAACTATGCCCTATTTCCCCATCTCTCGGTGTTCGAGAACGTGGCCTACGGCCTGCGGGTGCAGGGCCGCGACGAGGCTGGCCTCATCCGGGCGGTCGGCGAGGTGCTGGAGCTGGTCGGGCTGGCGAGCTACGGACGCCAGCAGCCGCATCAACTGTCGGGCGGCGAGCAGCAGCGGGTCGCCCTGGCCCGCGCCGTGGTGTTCCAGCCCAGGGTGCTGCTGTTCGACGAGCCGCTCAGCAACCTCGATGCCAAGCTCAGGGTGGAGATGCGCGAGCAGATCCGCGCCCTGCAGAAGCGGATCGGAATCACGACGGTCTACGTCACGCACGACCAGGAGGAGGCGATGGCGATCTCCGACCGGATCGCGGTCATGGAGCGCGGCGTGGTGGTGCAGGACGGTACCGCCTTCGATCTCTACTACCGGCCGAGGAGTGAGTTCGTCGCCCGCTTCATCGGGCGCACCAACCTGCTGGCCGCCCGCGTCGTATCGGCGACCGAAGTCGAGGCCGAAGGCCTGCGCATCGCCCTCGCGAGCGGCCGTCCGGTAGGCGACACGCTGCGGCTTGTGGTGCGCCCCGAGATGATCGACATTGTGCCGTCAAGCGATGGCACGGGGCGAATCACCCAGCGCACCTTCCTCGGCGAGAAGACCGACTACCTGGTCATGGTGGCAGGCACGACCCTGCAGGTCTCGGCAACCGACCACTATCGCCGTCCGCCGATGGAAGCGGGCCAGCCGGTCGCCGTCCGCTTCCATCCCGAGGGCATTCACGTTCTCGAATAGAACCGCATATTCCTCCCTGCGCGCAGCGCGCGCAGGGAGGACCGTGATGATGCTTCCTCAGTCCCGCTTGTCGGCGAGCAGCTTCAGGGCGCTGTCGCGGGTGCCCAGCACCAGCTCGCGGGCGTAGCGCTCGGCGGCCTCGGGCTTGCGGCTGGACAGCGCCTCGACCAGCTTGCGCCAGTTGGCATAGGACTGCCGTCGCCGTTCGGCGGTCGCGAGGCTCAGCCTGGTGTAGCGCGCGGTCTGGCGTCCGAACGACAGGATCAGCTCGGCCAGCCGCCTGCTGCCGGCATTGCGCACGCAGAACTCGCTGAGGGCGAGGCTGCCGCGGGCATATGCCTCGCCATCGTCGCGCGCGATACGGAGCGCCTCCAGCAATTCCCCCAGCCGCCGTGCCGTCTCCGGCGTCCCGGCGGCGGCGAGCCGCTGGCAGGCGAGTCCCATCAGGTTGGCGCGAATCTCGAACACGTCGCTCACTTCCTCGGCCGTGAGCGTGGTGACCTGCGCGCCGCGCTGCGGCAGGATGGTGACCAACCCCTCGCTCTCGACCAGCCGCAGCGCCTCGCGCACCGACGCGCGGCTGACGCCGAACGACTGGGCGAGGTCGACCTCGCGCAGCTTCTGGCCGGGCGGGAACACGCCCTCGACGATCGCATGCCCGATCCGCACTGCGATCTGGGAGGGCAGGGTCGGGTAAAGCTCGAAAGTCGTCGATTGAGCCATGTCGGAAGGTTGTAGCGGCCATGCCGCGGGCCGACCAGTGTTGTTGTCCGAATGTCGACATTCTATACTGTTGGCCACGAGAACCGAGGGAGGAAGCCGATGGACGGCATGCGGATCGAACCTGTGGTGACCCGGGCAGCCTGGCGTGGCGCCGACATCCAGGAGGGCGGCGAATGGATCTATCGGCTGGGTGCCGAGGAGATCGCGGAGATCGACGCGGCGCTGGCTCACCTGAAGTCGACCGGCCGGCAGATCCCGGACATCGTCAAGGAGCACTTCCCGCTGAAGCGCTTCGCGCGCACCTTGCGGCTGCTGCAGACCGAGATCGAGAACGGCCTTGGCATCATGCTGGTGCGCGGCCTGCCGCGTGACCGCTACTCGGCCGAGGAAATGGGCCTGATCTACTGGGGGATCGGTGCGCATTTCGGCCGCGCGGTCGCCCAGAACGCCCAGGGCGACGTGCTCGGGCATGTCCGCGACATGGGCCGGGACCAGTACAAGGACATGCACGCGCGTGGCTACCAGACCGCCTCGCGCCTGCCGTTCCATAACGATTCCTGCGACATCGTCGGCCTGTGCTGCCTCGAGACGGCGAGGAGCGGCGGGCTGAGCGCGGTGGCGAGCTCGGTCGCCGTCTACAACGAGCTGGCGTCGAGCCGGCCCGATCTCGTGCAGGTGCTGAGCGAACCGTTCTATGCCGATCGCCGCGGCGAGGAATCGCCCGGCCAGAAGCCCTACTACGTCACGCCGACCTTCATCTGGCACCGGGGCCGGATGTTCAACCGGTACAACCGCACCTTCATCAACTCCGCGCAACGCTTCAACGAGGTGCCGCGGCTCAGCGCGCTGCAGATCGAGGCGCTCGATTCGGTCGATCGCCTCTGCAACGACCCGGCGCTCCGGCTCGACATGAAGCTCGAGCGCGGCGACATGCAGTTCGTGAACAACTACGTCGTGCTGCATTCGCGCACCGCCTACGAGGATCATGACGAGGAGGCCCGCAAGCGCCACCTGCTGCGGCTGTGGTTGCGCACGCCGGCTTTCGCCGACTACCCCGTCGCGCTCCGCGACCGCTACGAGGACATGGACAAGTGGCGCTCCAGTCCCCGGCCGCCGTCGTACCATTTCGTCGACATGGCCGAAGTGACGACGCACTGAACAGACAACGAAGAAGTCGGAGGAAATGATGGACGGAACGAGGCGGGCATTCATTGCCGGCACGATGGCGCTTTTGTCTGGGGCTGGGGCCGGGGCTCGCGCGGCCAGCTATCCGGAGCGGCCGATCCGGCTGGTCGTGCCGTTTCCGCCCGGCGGCCCGACCGACATCGTGGGCCGCATCGTGGCGGCGCAGGTCTCGGAAGTGATCGGCCAGCAGGTGATCGTCGACAACAAGGCCGGCGCCGGCGGCAATGTCGGCACCGACATCGTGGCCAAGTCGAAGCCCGACGGCTATACGCTGCTGCTCGGCAC